>JAABUK010006056.1_pt1 | contig 18335 bp, 15 predicted proteins | sample 5559141 | NCBI WGS metagenome assembly JAABUK01 (sample SAMN10711869, study PRJNA513367) | rock metagenome | isolation source: Antarctica rocks | place: Antarctica: Victoria Land, Pudding Butte nord | collected 2016-01-03 | reverse complement strand
AAAGCTTCGCTTTTTAAAGTTGCAAGCAACAAGATCTTGAAAATTGATACAAGATATTTGCATTCGTTGAAACTCTATTTATTTGATGCTTCGATGTGCATATCAACTGCGTGACATGATTGATACATGAATTGAGAAATTCTTGACAGATGCAAAGATTCAAGCTATTTGATTAAAGAAGAACAAATGATCACTAGTATTACTTATTGACAACATGTTAAATTCTTTCTACGAGCTAACTCTGATCATATCTAGAATCATCAATGTTGATATACATTTAGAATTTCGAATGTTTGATGCTCTTTTCAATCATCTTAATATTATTGAGACGATAGTACGTGATAATGCATGTACTTCACAAGCACTTGTTCTTTGAGCTTGCGAACTAACTTTTAACAAGCTTGCAAAGTACTATTTCAAGATGAAGAGCAAAGATGAACTGATATACAATCTTGCTATGATTTTAGATTCTACTCAAAAGCTGAATTTGTATCAAGATTGAAACATAAATGAGAATGATTCTCATTTTTATTACGACAAGTACAAAAAAGAGTTCAAGAACTATTTTTATCATCATTATGAAGAGAGAACTACAATTGCAGAAGTCAGAGCGCAAGTGACTAGTGATGTTGATCAGATAATGCAATATGATAATGCAATTGATCATTTGTTAACAATGTTATAGTTTGTTGTGATGATTACATGAACTCTTCTTCAAAGAACTTAACGTCGCTCTGTATCTGTTAGTGAAGATAATTGATATCTTTGCACTGACACTATTGTTGAGAAGTTTTCAACATGAGAGTATTGAAAAGACAACGTCTTGAACTATTTAAGATTGACTCAAATGACTAAGAATGTTCTTTCATGTTCAATATTCTTTGTAAATATTGAATGAATATTCAGTCTTGCAAGAAGAGTTTGTCAATGAAATCGATCACAAATGACTTCAGAATCAGTTGAACAGATAATGCTTCTCAAGTATTATAATTGTATCATGAACTTGAATTTCAAGAAGACTATCATTGAAGCATGAAATATTTATTGTAGAGAAGAAGATAAAGATAATGCAATTGATGAATCTGATGATTCTTTCAAGACAGATTTGCAGAATGTTTTACATTTTATTAGTGTTTAGATGTTCAATATCATTTCATTCAAAGTTGCTTTTGCATTGTCAATGTATATAGTATGATAACACACTTATGAGATAATGCAAAGAGGTAATGCAGTTCATAGAGTGTATTGCTATGCTAGATAGCTTGATTTGATCAAGTTATCACGAATGCTATTTCTATTTATGACTCAACTGAATTTCAAGATTACGCATCAAAGTCTTCATGAGTATCAAATTTCTCTGCTGAATGATTACTCGCTTGACATGAATAGCAAGAAGATTGCTATCTGCATATGTAAAGCATGATATCAGTAAGTGTTGTAAAACATCAAGAGTAATGCAAATGAGTAATGCACTTACTGACAAGAAATTCACATAGAAACGCTTCTGTGATCTTCTGAAAAGCAAGCAGAGTCAAAGCTTGAATTCTGTAGTTTTCATCGCTCATTCTCTGACTAAGTTGATTCATATCAGTCTCATTCTAAAGAATTTTTCGTACTAGTCTTTTGAATGAGATCTTAAATATTAACAAATTCGCAGCTTTCTGATAACGACGAATTTCTTGAAGAACGATGATTTCTGACTTTCATTTTCTCTTTGTCTGTCGCAATAAATTAGCTGTTGATTGCTTGATGCATTATTTGTTTGCATTATCTTCTCAATTCTATTTATCTTGCTTTCAGACATGATCTTATGATCTTGTCTTGATTCTTTCTCAATTCGATTTAACAAATATTTATCATCACGAGTTGACTTTTTCAAATTATCATGCAATGCATCTTCGCTCGACTTTCGTTTTAAATCAAGTCTGTCAGCAATGCGCAACAAGAAATGCATTACCTAAATGCATTATCTGTCTGCTTGCAACGCATCATGAATATGATGTAGATTATTTGATCATGATTTGAAAAGTTGTGATAATTGAGTAAAAGATAGCGATAATTGAGTAGAATGAGAGCAAAGTGAAGTACGATGTCAACAAGAGATGATGACTGAATAAACTGTGTTAATAGTATCACTTTTATGATGAATGTGTTGATTGTATCACTATTATGATGAATGTGTTGATTGTATCACTATTATGATGAATGTGTTGATTGTATCACTATTATGATGAATGTGTTGATTGCATCACTGAGATGATGATTGTGATGATTGCAGCTTTAAGATGATGAATGAATTTCAAAATTCAGCTCTAACTTTAATTTATCTACATCTTACATCTATTCTAACACTAACTTTATCTACACTTCATGTTTATTCTAACTTTAACTTTATCTACGTTTCACATCTATTTTAACTTTAACGTTATTTACATCTTACATCTCTTCATTGAATTCATCTATTGTGACTAGAAAGAAGCACTTCAACATCACTATCAGATAAGAAGATTGTTATGCATTATTTATATGCATTATTATTGAGACTAATCAAGATCGCAGAATGTTCAATCTATCTATTAAGTTGCAATTCATTATGAGTAGAAATTGAGTCGTTGAATGAGACAAAGATCAAAAAATTCTTTATATCAAGCAAAATGTTGATCGAGTCGCTCTTCACAAGCAACTAACAAAGCTGAGAGTCATCAGCGTATATCAGAAAGTCTTGAAAGAGAAGCAGATGAACATGAAGAGCAATATGCAAGATATGATCACAGATGATCAAGTGAAAAAGAGGTTACATGATAATGCATTTGAGTAATGCATATGTGTTTCAAAAGCTGATGATATAATAGCTCAATGCTTTGAGATGAATTTGATGAAGAAGACGAGAGAGAAGAAGATTGCAAAGCGAGCGAATCTTGAAGCGATAGTCATGAAGACGACGTTCAATACTACTTTTACTGTCAATGTATATACTGTGTTTGATGTAAAAGACAAGACTAACGTATGAATTAAACTATTGCATCACAAGATAAACTTGGAATGAATATTTCAAAATACATGATATCTATCATTGAACTAATTCAGCAACGAATTTTACATCATGACGAATTGATTGACTTAAAGACAATGAATAATTCAGATGTCATACAAGAATTTGACAAATTCATGAGCGCATTCTCGAGTGAAAAAAATGCGATTGATAGAAAGATAGTTAAGTCACTAGATTCAACAGATGATCAGTCTGACAATATCATTGAGATTGACAACGATGACAAGAAGATGAAATTTAGCAAGAGAGATGATGATGCAGATATGATTGAGAACGAGAACAAGTACAACGAGAAGAAGAAGAATGAGAAGAAGAAGAAGAAGAAGAAGAAGAAGAATTCTGAGATAATAGTTATCTCAGATTAGCAGTAGTAAATGAACAAGCATGAATTTTCTTTCATCAATTGCATTATTCTGTTGCATTATCAGACATTCAGATAGATATTAGTAGTACTTTGCTTCATGTCTTGATGAGTCGAGTCGAGTATTTCAAGTCAATACTTGATCTCAACCTTCTGACTCAACTTGAATACTTGAATTGAATCTTCTGACTTGACTCAAATACTTGAGTCAAGAATTCTGACTTGAATCAAGTCTTAACGAGTTGAATACTCGATTCGAACTTAAGTACTCGACTTGACGCGATCAGTCTACATTCAATTATGAAAATCATGATAAAGAATCTTTGTGAATTGCTCAAGAATCAAATTGATTGATAAATTCTGTCAAAATCATGTTTAAATAATACAATCAATGAAGATCAGAATTGATAGTGCTTAATCTTTAAAGATAGTTATAACTGAATATTAAGAATACAGAAAAAGATTGATACAAAAGCTTTTATTTATGTAATGTTCAGAAACTGTGCTAAACTTGAAAGAAATATGTTTATGACACAAGAAGAATGTGATGTGTTATGAATATGTCAGAATTGATTAAAGCTAGTCAATGATTTAGTCGAGATTTAATCTAAATCTGACTCAAATTTGACTCAGATATGACTCAGCATCTTTTCTTTTCTTTAGCATTTTCTAATCAGCTTCTATTGTCTTCTAGATAAACACACTTCTTTGTGTTACAAGTGATCAACAAATTTCTATGACAAAAACATTTCTTTGTGTTGCAAACATCTTTCAAATCAACATCTTTCATGTGTTTCAACACGTTTTCTTTGAGACTAGCGTTGATCTGAGTAACTACTATATAAAGCATGTTCTTCTTGTCTTTTGTATCTTCTTTCTTCTGTATTCTTAAAGTCTTAGTTATAACTATCTTTATAAATCAAACATTCTAGTCATGCATGCACTCTGATTAGTTTCTAAACATGATCTCAACATTACTTTAAGAATTCGTTAATCACATGATACTGATTTCATTATTCATTCAAGTTCACTCAACTGACAACAAGATGAATATAAAGAAATTTGTGTATTTGATAATCAACAACATCAAAAGACAAAACAACATCAAGAAATTAATAAAATCAATGAGAATGTTGAGAAGTGCAATGACAGACTTGTTTCTAGCAGCTTATTATGATAGCTCTGAATTCAGTCTGAATTCAGTCAGACTTGTTTCTAACAGCTCTCTTTAAACTAGCGTCAGAGATAAAGTCGCGCATTGCAACTTTGTCATGCGTGACAGTATATAAATAGAGCAGTCTGTGACTTCTCTTCATAATCTAGATAGATTTCATCATATGTGATACTGTTCACTCTATTCTTTCAATAAATTATGAGCTCAATTAGCAAGAAGCTTTCAACGTAATTAAATCAAAACACTCTAAGCATTTGATGCTTGACAACTCGATATGAAATTTATTCAAATGAGCAATCAGCGATCACTTACTATGCATATCACAAGAAGACAAATAAGTACATTGACTTAGAGAAGTTCAGTGAAATTCAACAGCTTACTACGCATCTTACAAGAAGATAAATAAGCACTCACATCAAGTCAACAGTCTACTACAAGTTCTCAAGAAAGCGAACAAATAAATACACTTAATTGCATTGAAGAACGCATAAACTTTCATCATCACTGACGAGATTAAATTCTTTTCACTTCACTCGTCAATCTATCTAATATCTTTAATTTTTTTTTTTCAATTCTAACAACAAGCTGAGTCTACATTGCATGTCATGAACTTCAATGACTTTTTCGTCAAACAACGATCTGTTTTCATTCTCACTTGCAAGAACTGCGATCAATGATTTTCTCTCATGAAAAGATGACTCATTGAGAAAAACTTGTGATTCATTATTGAAGACAAGTCTGACTTGAACACACTCGATAACATCATCAGCATCATCAGCAAAATTCAATCTTTCAACTTTGAAAGTCAAAAGATCAATGTGAAAGCTCATTACTAACTGATCATTTGCATCATCATCAATGATCAAGAACACATTGCAGACAAGACATCAGCAAAAGAAATTTGAAATGCTCTGAACTATAAATACAAAGAGAAGCTACAAATCATTGAGAGACAATATCTGATGAACTTCATCAACTACAGAATGTCGATGAATATCTTCATTGAAAAGACATGAACACATCTCGTCAAGTTAACTCGAAAGATCATCATAACACAGAAAAACATGAGCAATCTATTCAAGTCAGAACGTCGCTTTCAAGCCTTACTTCAATCACTGTCAGATGAATATACAGTCATTCAAAACGTCATTGATGCGCAGAATAAGTCAGACGTCAAGAAGAAACTTCAAAAGCTATAAGAGAAGAAAGCATAATTGAAAACAACAGAAACTGCGCTATGAGTCAAGCGAAAGAATGAACGTGAATGCATTGATCATGAGCAGAACAAATGCAAAATCAATCATCATTGCAAAAGTCTTTCAAGCTTCGACAGTGATTAATCACGTCATCATCAGTTGCAATGATTTCTAAAATGTTTTCTCTATGAAGATGAACATCATTTAGTCGATTGCTCTCATCTGTCTGCAGCTCAAAAGCTTGTGAAGAAACGCAAAGACAAAGATAAAACAAAGCACAAGAATGCTGATGATTTTCAAACTTTCATTGAGCTTCTGAAGAGCAAGCACAAGAAACACAAAGTCTACAACATGAAAAGCGATGACTTTGAAATTTCTGACAACAATGAGAAAGATGAGAACAAGAAGAGCGAGAATATTGCAGCTTTGTCAAAGAACATTGTCAGTAAGATTTCTGTATTCAACTGAGTTGCAGATTTTGATGTCTTTTCACACATGATTGATCAACTTCAACTTTTTAGTGATTCTTTAATTCACATTAAAAGATGCATTATCAAAGTTGAAGAGAAAAAATTGTATGTTAATCACTGTGACACAGCAATCATGCAAGATCATCATGAAAACTCAGTTAAACTGTCTTTTGTTCTTCATGTTTCTAAACTTGAGATGAATCTTCTTTCTGAAAGAAGAATGTGTAAGAAAGATCTGCAAGAAAGTTTTGATGATAAAGATCTATACATGCATAACAAGTGAAGAAAGCAGATGATTGAGACTTTAGAATGCAAAAACATCTACATAGTAAAGAGAATTGCAAACAATCTTGATGACTTTGCATTACTATCAGCTATGCAGTGTGACGTTTCATCAGCATTTTCAGTAATGCACAGTTCAATGAATCTTGATGATTCAATGAATCTAGATCATTTTGCATCTTACATTGATGTGATTCATCATGAGAATGAGGTCAAAGTTGATCACGATCAACTTAGTTTTGCAAATGACAAAAGCTTCAAGTTGTACAAGTTGTGACATCATCGTTTCACTCATCTTGAATCAGCAAAGCTTCATCAACTTCATAAAATCATCACTTTGAAAAAATCTATTTTTATCAATGACAGTCACAAGAATGTGTGTGAAATATGTGTGCTCATCAAGTTCATCAACAAACGAGAACACAATGTCAGCAATTGAAAGACAAGTATCTTGACTTTCATTTTCATAAACATCTGTGAATCACTATTATCATCTCTTGATAGCGAGTCGTACTTTCTAGAGATAGTTGACAATCACTTCAGAAAGACTTGATGCATTTCTTTGAAGCAACGATTCAATGCATCAAATGCTCTGCGAAAATGAAAACTTAGCATAAAGCTTCACAGCGATGTCAAACTTCTCTCAGTATGCAGTGACAACGTCACGAAACTTAAAGTCATCTTGAATGACTGATGCTCATCAATTGACATTGCTTCTCAATACACTATCTCACACATGTTGATTCAAAATAAAGTAGTCAAAAGAATCATACACATCACAAAAAACTTGATGCAAGTCATGATCAAGAATGCTGAACTTTTCATTGAGTTCTGAGCAAAAGCTGCAAAGACAGATGTTTATCTGCAAAATTGAATCATTATGAAACTCTTGATCAACGAAGTTCTCATGATTTCAAAGAAGACATTCATCGAAATCAAGCTCTCAATTGATCATGTATGAGTATGAAGATGCAAATGTTACTCATACGTTGATCTTAAGTCATTGTCAATCGAAGACAAACGAGACAAATTCATGAACAGAGACAGATTCAACGTCTTCATGAAGTATGTGAAAAATATTGACAAGCAATATCATCTTTGAGTCTCAGATCTTGATCGAGTCATCAAAAGTCACGCTGTCAAGTTCGCTGAAGATGAAAAGAGTGAAGACATGAACTTGCAACTTTGCAAGCAAACATTCAATGTTCTTTCAGAGCAAAGATTTGTGAAAAGATCATTAAAGAATAACGTTTCAACTAACGTTTCAAAATCTGATGCTTTCATGATTGATATTTCATTTGAATCAACTGATGCATTGAAGACTATCATGATCAACTTGAATGTACTCAATTCTAAGATTACGTCACATACATCAGATGAGCGCGAAGTTCACGTGAATGTTCAGATCACTCAAAAAGTCTTTGCATCAAGCATGTTTAAGTCAACAGCTCAAACATTTCTGCATGTAGTCATTTCAAAGAGAAAAAGAGACAGCGAAGATCAACAACTGAAAGAATGCGCATTCAAGATTTCGTGAACTATGATGATTTAATTCATCATAAAGAAAGTTGATAATGATGAGAGTGATTCTGATGCAAGCATGTCATGAGCATTATTCAACATCAATGAATCTGACTTTTCTAAAGCAATAAGAATTCTCACGTTGAACATTTACAAAGACGTAATGCAAAACTCAGTTTGAGAAAAACTTTAAAAAGAAGCGATCAACGCAGAACTTGTAACGTTAGTCATCAATGAAATCTGACAAGAAGAAGTGTCGCTCAAAAAGATCAACATCGTGACAAGCAAATAAGTTTTTAAGTCAAAGATGCATGTTGATGATTCTCTTGATAAACTGAAGACAAGACTGATAGTCAGAGATTTCTTTCAAATTCATGAAGTTGACTATGAAAATACTTTCACGTCAATCATCAAGTTTGACACTCTGCAAGTCTTTCTAATCATTGCAACAATGAAGAATCTTGAACTTCATTAAATCAATGTAAACAATGTGTTTATTGAATCATTTCTCAAAGAAATCATTTACATGTTTTCTTCATCAGAAGTGAAAGTCAGACTCAACTGTACTCTGAGAGTTCTTCGAAGTCTTTATAATCTCAAGCAAGCTGCATAAGACTGACATGATTGTTGTGTAACAGCACTATCTGAACTCAACTTCGCTTAATGCGCTGCAGACTCATGTCTTTTGATTCATGAGTCAAAAGAAATCATGTTGCTACTATACATTGACAATATAGTCATCATCTTCTAATCATTGAGCAACATTAAATGATTTAAGCATGAGTTTCAATGTGTTTTCAAAGTCAAGAATCTGAGAAAAATGAAGAAGATTCTTGACATTCAAATCACTTGTAACAGAAAGACATGAATCTTACGAATGAATCAAACTCACTATCTTCATGACGTTTTCAAGAGACTCAACATGAGACAAGACAAGCACAAAGCAACAGATTTTTCAATGAATGAATATGATGCTCTTCGCTCAGCTGAACTTAAAGACGTGAGAATCAATCAGCATGAGTATCAACAAGTCATTGAAAGTCTCATGTATGCTGCAATTCACACTTATCTTGACATCGCTTTTGCTCTCAATCAACTAAGTCAATATCTCAGCAATTCTGCAGAACATCATGAACACACTTTGAAGAAGTTGATGCAATACGTTCGTTTCATCATTGATCTAGACATCATGTACGAAGTCAGTGAAAGCATGAAGTTAGTAGAATACTTTGACTCAGACTACATTTCAGACAAACTAAATTGCAAGTTGATTCTCATTTACATCTACATGCTTGATGAAGAATCAGTTTTCTGAATGAGTTGAAAGCAAAAGTTCGTTGTCACATTGATCATTGAAACAGAGTACATGACTTTATCAATCTGCATCAAGAAAGATTTATGAATCAGTCAAGTGCTCAAGAACATGAATTTGACAAAGTATCTGAGCATCAGTCACAGTCACGTTGATATTCTTGAGAAGATTACTCATCAATCTGTCTCACTCACACAGCTCAAGAGAGATAATCAAGCATCTCTTATGCTGATTAAGAATGCTCATATTCACGAAAGATTGAAGCACATTGACGTCGCTTATCATCACATTCGAAATCTGCACAAGAAGAATCAGATTTCAGTGAACTTCGTTTCTAGTCAAGATATGATAGCAGATGAATTAATCAAGTCACTATCTCAACAGAACTTCAAGAGATTCATTGAACAACTGAGACTGAAAAGCAGTGAGAGTTGAGAAACTTGCAAGCATTGAGTGAAAGTGTTGAGAAGTGCAATGACAGACTTATTTCTAACAGCTTATTGCAATAGCTCTGAATTCAGTCTGAATTCAGTCAGACTTGTTTCTAGCAGCTCTTTCTAAACTAGCGTCAGAGATAAAGTCGTATGTCACGACTTTGTCATATGTGACAGTATATAGATAGAGCAGTCTGTGACTTCTCTTCACAATCTAGATAGATTTCATCATATGTGATACTGTTCATTCTATTCTTTCAATAGAGAATATATAATCATGTGATTGCTAAAGAATCTATCGCTCAGTCAGTAGCATCAGTTCAAATCGATTGATAAAATCAATGATAAAGAATCTTTGTTGATTGCTTGAGAATTACAAAAAAATTTCTTCAAATCAGCAACATTCTTCTTTAAAGACTAAAACACTAGAACAACGATCTCACTACATACTATTGAGCATCATTCTTCGCTCGATCATCAATTCTTCACTATGACTTGATTATCTGTGAACAATCTCTTCAAGAATAATCAAAGTTCTTATTTTTTTGACACTATAAATTCAATCATTTATTCTGAGTTATTATCTTGTATATCAAAATATCTTAGAATCAATGTTGTACAAAAACATTAATACTCTTTGTCTCATTTTCAGACTTTCAATAAATCTTATGAAGTTTTTACTTCATAAAATATAAAAAATGTAAAGCAGCTACAACATTAAGTTAAACAAGACTCAGAAGTTTTTCTTGAAGATTTGAACAATCTTTGAACTCAACAAAATTTAAACGTGAAAGCTTGTGAGTTATTTAACAAGATATTAAGCGAATAAATATGAAAGACTCATTTCAAAAAAATAAATAAAGTCAAAGAATATTCAAATCAATTAAATCAGATGTTTCAAAATTAAGTAATTGAATTGCAACATCAACTGCAATCATTTAAAGAAGTTACTTCTTTTTCTTCTACTCTGTTTAATTTCTTCAAGCGATCTCAAAAGCTTTCAAATTCATCTTTGTTTATTGATGAAAAAGAATTTATCTGAAATAATTGACAAGAAAAGATTCGTGATAAGCTAGAAATCAACGTCGATCATTTTGATATCAATAAAGTTATTCTGATCTACGTTTACTTCAGAATCAAAAAAAATGCAGTCAAAGTTATTTTAGCTTAACATTAACAAGATTCATTGAATCTTTATGTCATAGTCAATGATTTGTTAAATGAACTTGCTCAACTTTACAATGATTTTGACAAAGAGACAAACTTTCGAAGAGAATACACTAATCTCACTCAAGAAAAGAGCAAATTCAATGAATTTTATTCAATGTTTTAGCGTCTGTTGTTAAAGATCAGCATAGAGTGAGTCATATGAGTGTCATTTAACTAATAGATAAATGCTAAGAAAGAAAAGTATCTACAGAATAGAACTCGCAGCTTATATGTGTGTTTCTGATCTCTGCGCTAGACTCGAAAGAGTTGACGTCTTACACAGATGACACAGAAACTCGATGACATCATCTCTAGCTCGAATGCTTACTAGACTCAATTAGAGATAATCGAGATCGAGAATAAAGTCGAGAATAGATTGAGAATAGAGTCGAGAATAGATCGAGAATAGAGTCGAGAATAGATTGAGAATAAAGTCAAGATCATAACATCTGTTCTCTTATTTGAAATATCATAACAAATAGTTCATCATTGATTTACAAAACAAGATAGTTTATCATCTTCATGCAACTTGAAGTAGTCAGTTGATTCAGTCAGAATCTTTTAATGAAATTTGTAGTTATTTGATTCATTTGAACAATGAGCATTGAGTCATGAATGACATCAAAGAAAAGAAATTCTTGATCAAAGTCAGAAAGCAAGTCATCTTTGCTGAGAAACAAGATTCATTGAATTTCTATAGAAAGATTGAAGTCATTACACTCATCGATCATTCAAAGTCGTGTGACGTGATTTTAACTAACGTCAAAAACATTGATTTACAAGCTGAAATTTGTTTCATCTGTCACAAATCAGATCATACTTTTAAAGAGTGCTCTGATTGATTGAAAGTCAATGCATTAAAAAATGATAAGTTTAATTGATTTACATCAAACTCTGAGTTCAATTCTGATTCAAAAAACTAACTATTTCTTTCAGAATTATTGAAGAGATAAAAATCATATCTTTGTGCAGTCAAATCAAAGTTCTATTGAAAGAAAACTATTTTAAGAAGTTATTTCTGTTAGAAGTCAGCATAAAGTGAGTCATATAAATGTCATTTAACTAATAGATAAATGTTAAGAAAGAAAAGTATCTACAGAAAAGAACTTGATTCTTATATGTATGTTTCTCAGCTTTATGCTAGACTTGATTGAGTTGACATCTTACACATATGATGCAGAGTTTCAATGACATCACTTCTAGCTTGAATGCTCACTAGACTCAATTAGAATGAACTCAAGACGAAGATTAAAAAGAATAAATGAAGACTAGAATTGTAACATTATTCTTTCTTCTTGACTATTCATGTTTGCATGAATGTTATTTCTTAGTGCGCTTTTCTTGAATATTTGATATGAAAGTCATCAATCATCTTTTGAGCATTCATAAATTCATTGTCGTCAGCGTTATATCAGTTGAGATCATTGTCATAGCTCTTTCATTTGACTCAATATTGAAGTCATCTTTAATATCATCAAGAGTTCAATATATCATCAATTTCTCATTCATCTTCATCGTTTATCACTATTGATTCTGAGAGTTCATTCTTCTAATCAGACAGAAAGTCATTAACGACGAAACAAAGAAGTTCTGAATGAAATACATCATGTATATGCATAGTTTCAAGTAGTTTCAATTTATAGAATAAGTCAATGAAATCAATGATCTGAAAAGAGTTAAGAATCTTGTCATTCAATTTTTTGAAGAATCTTGCTGTAATGATATTTTGTTTATTCAGAAACATTCTTGATTCAATCTTGTAATTGATCTTCTTTCTATGCTTGTTAACTTGATTCATCATTTGTTTTCATGTTTTGATCAGAACTTCATAAGCGAAGATCAATATCTTGTTCATTTGTTCAAATATATTCTTGACTCGATCAATTTGCAAACATTCGCGAGTGCTTTCATACTTGATGATGTCAGAGTTGAAGCTCATACAAGAATGAAAGTTCTTGTTCATGAAGAAGAAATTAAGAAAATAACTGAGAACAAGACGTTATTATTGACAAACTCAATCATGAATAGTCACTTAAATCAGTCGTTCTGCATATATAAACAGAAGAATCAAAAGTATCATTTGATGTTCTAATTGACTTATTCACTTTGATTGTTGATCTGAAAATGATAAATGATGAACAATCAAAGAAAAATGCTCAGTCATTTGCAAAGAAACTTTCATAGTATAGAGATGAATTGCGAATCTCAATTAGATACTATGAAGCTTGATAAATCATGAGTTTAATATACTCATTGAATCAGCATTTCAGCTGTCTTTTTGACTATGATATTTTCATCATCAATAATGTAAGAGATATAATGTCTTTCTTTTGACAATCTGCAGATAACAGTCAGAATAACGTTGTAGTTGTACAAATCAAATAAATTGATAATGAAGTTCATTGCTATGTCTTGTCATCGCTGTTCAGATATTAATAAAGATTAAAGCAAGTTATTTGATTTATTTCTTGATGTCTTTGAACGTTGACAGATATAGCAGTTTTGAATATATTAATTTATTGTTTTTCGCATGAATGATCAATAGTAGTTTCGCTTTATGACTTTCACAGTTCTAAAAATATTAGAATGATCAACTGATGATTGATCATGCATCTCACAAATCAGATTCATTTGTAGAAGCTCGTTGAACAAGACTCATAGCTGATTATCATGATACAAGATTTCATTCTGAGTTCGACAATTCTTTAATTTGATATCTTCATATTGTGTCTCATCTCTTGCTATCACTTCGCGAAGTAGCGTACAATTCTTGTCGATCTCATTAATCTTAAGAATCTGTTTATAGATTGATTCATTAATGTTCTTCTTTAAATCAGCAATTTTCATTTGATTTAAAGTCAAAATAGTGATTCATTAATAGTGAATGCACTCATCTTCTGAATCTCTGAGCATGACGTCAGCTTGATGAGTTAATGCATTGATCTTAATGTTTTGTTTGTCAGATCAATACATTATTCTGAAGTTAAAATCAGCGAACTTCTAAACTCAATGCATCTGATGTTTGCTCAGCTTTTTATCTTTCATCAACGAAATGAGCGCTTGATAATTGATGAACATCTTGATAGAAATGTCAGTTAACTTCAGTTCAAGTCATCAGTGTTCAAATGCTCAAATGATGATCAAAAGTTTTTTATCATATATTTTGTAGTTGCATTCAGCAGAAAACATGTTCTTGCTATAGAAAACAATTGAATGTAATACTTCTTCATCATCATATTGAGAGAAAACTTCATCATTGACGTAGTTGAATGAGTTAATTTCAAGAATAGTCTTACGAGTTTAATCAAAGTAACGTAGTATAGAAGTCTTGATCATACGTCTCTTCATATATAGACTGATCACATCGAGTCAAGTCATCGAGATCGAGTCGAGTTCTTGACTCGTCAAGACTTGATTCAAGTCAGAATTCTTGACTTGAGTATTTGAGTCGAGTCGAGATGTTCAGTCTGAGTATTTAAATCAAGTCAGAGAGTTGAAATCGAGTATTGATTCGAAATTTTCGACTTGACTCGTCAAGACATGAAGATAGATAAATAGATATTCTATTATGACTCTCTATTATGACTTTCTATCATGACTTTCTATCAAATAGTCTTCATGTTCTTCTATCATAGCTTCTCTTCATGACTTTTCTTCATGACTTTTCTTCATGACTCTTCTTCATGACTTTTCTTCATGACTTTTCTTCATGACTTTTCTTCATGACTTTTCTTCATGACTTTCCTTCATAACTTTTCTTCATGACTTTCTATCATGTTTTCCTATCATAGCTTTTCTTCATAGCTTTCTACCATGTTTCCCTACTATAGCTTTTCTTCATGACTTCTCTTCATGACTTTTCTTCATGACTTTTCTTCATGACTTTTCTTTATGACTCTCTATCAAACAGTCTTCATAGTTTTCTTCATGACTTTCTATCATAGCTTTCTATCATAGCTCTCTATCAAAGCTTTCTATCAAATGATCTTCATGTTTCTCTTTATGTTCTTCTTTATGACTTTCTACCAAAAAGATAATGCAAAAAGGTAATGCAAAGGCGAAAAATCGGAAAAATTTCTATATTTAGTTCTCTTGATGTCATATTCGATTGCTTGATGAGTTGAGTCAAGTCAGCGAGTTCTGACTCAGCTTGAGATCGATATCAAGTCAAATTAAGATGTTTAACTCAAGTATTCAAGTTGAATCGAGATGTTCGACTCAAGTACTTGAATCGAGTCGAGATGTAGATATGAAAACTCGACTCGATGATCAGTTTATTTATATAATCAAAGACAATCTGATAGACTTTATTTCATTCAAATATGATTTTTTTTAAGTGAATTAAATTATTGAATGAACAATCTTCGAAAAGTTCTTGATGAAGCATTGATAGAAATTGCAGAAGTTAATGAAGAACTGTATCTGAGTAAAATTATTGAGTGTAAATCAATCAACGACTGCTTGTATCTTTCAAGAATTCATCTTCAGTTCTTTGATTAACATCAAAAGTTCTAGAAAGATGATTTTCTGCATATGAAACTTGCATTTATTTATGTCTATCTGTAGATCAATCTCTCGTAGTTGATGCAAGATTAATTGTACATGTCATTTGTGTTTCTTTAAGATATTGCTGTAGATGATAATATCATCTAGATAGATTTGACAAAACTAATGTAAATATTTGAACAACACATCATTCATATAATGTTAATACTTGATAAAATGTTGATTCATTGATTAATTCAAAGAGCATTACATGATATTTGTATGAGTTGAAGAAAGTAATAAAGATAGTCAAATCTTTGCTATCTGAGTGCATATGTAGTTTGTTGAACATGACAATGATGTTTAATCAAGTCAGATACTTGCTTTCTTGTATACAAGCAAGAGTCTCATTTATCAATGACAAAGAATAATGATCTCATTTAATTAAAGCATTGAACTTTCTATAATCAATGCAGAAATGCAGACTTTCGTCTTTCTTTTTGATGAATAAAATAAGCGAAATGTATGATGCAAAGCTGAAGAAAATGAACTCTTTGTTTAAATGATTGATCAGATACTTCTTTATCTTCTGAAGTTTGTGATTGAACATCTGATAAAGTCTGCTTTGAAAAAATGTTTCTTCATTGATCAACTCAATTTGATGATCATAGAAATGATGAGATGATAGCTGATCAATCATAGCTTGATTGAACATGTTTAAATAGTTATGATACTTGAAGAAGAGCTTGACTTTGATCTCTTCAAGAGTCTTGACGTGTGAAAGCTTATGTAAATTCACTTCTTCAAGCTTATTTTCAACTGTAGTTATGAGTTAATTAATTTTCAAAATGTCATGATGTCAGATCATCAACTCAATTTAGAACATAAATCGTTGTCAGAGACTGAGTTAGACTAGAGATACTATCAATATAAAAGACTGATATTATTATTACTTTGATAGAATTTAAATACAAGACAATACATCAGATAATGTACAAGATGAAAGACAAAGAGTGAAAGAAAAGAACGAAAGCTCAACTTTTATATACATGAATCGAGCAGAATCAAGACTAAACAGTAATTCTATGACTTAAGATTGCAAATATTTGTGCATATAACTGAAATAATTGAAACAAAATTGCTGAGACTAAATTAAGATGATAATGACTAGATTAATGACTTGATTCATTGAACTGCAAAACAGATTCAATGAATCGAGATTATTTAAAACATTAACAATTTATGTTTTAAATTAAGTTGATAATTTGACATCATGACAGTAGCTTCTTTCTTCAAGACTGAGCTTCTGCAAAACGATGAGAAAAAACAAGATGAAATGAGAAAGAATTGAAGATGAAGATTGAAATGAAACAAGAATTGATGTAAATGCATTTTAATGTAATGAAGCACAGACAAGACTGAAATAAATCTGAGTCACATCTGAATCAGATTTAAGCAAGATGTCTGAGTTAGATCTTGATAAAATTTGAAAGATGAAACAAGATGAAATGCATTTTAACGTAATGATGCATGATGAAATTGAATCACATTTGAATCATATTTGAATCAGATTTAAACAAGATGTCTGAGTCAGATTTAAACAAGATTTGAGTCAGATTTAAACAAAAGAAAGATGAAATGCAGTTTAACATGATGATGCACAGATGAAACTAGAATACATCTGAGTCACATCTGAATTAGATTTAAACAAGATGTTTGAGTCAAATTTAAGCAAGATTTGAGTTTGATTTGAGCTGAATTGAAATAATGAAGATTGAACTTAAAGTTCTTGACATTGACATTGAAACATCACACATGACAGTACATGTGATTCTTCGACGACAAAGTTGACGAAATGATATTCATTGAGTGCTTGCTCACAATTATTCAGAAGATGAAAAGACTTTCAAATAGAAAAGTGATCTTTTCAATCAACATAATACTTAAGCAGAGATAAATTATAACATCTATTATGCTTGAAGTTTAATATGCTGTTTACATATTAAAATCTTTTGTCATTCTTGATGATAATGAGTTCTTGAGATTTCTGACGTTGATTTGAAAGAAAATCACTTGTGATATGACTCAAAAGAATGACATGAAAGATTGAATGAATCTTCATGAATGCTGAAAGATTTAACTCAATGATCAGAAAATTGTTCTTGAAAACATGCTTGATCTTAAAGAAATCAACGTTATGATCATTTAACTTGATAATGAAGTGAGTGATGCTGAGATTGCGAGCATTCAGTCAGACTTCATTCTCAACGAAGTATTTAGAACAAAAATGATGAAAGAGATTAACATTGAATTCATAAATGATCTGAGCTATAAACATTTCATCATGTAGATGCTCAGTTAATTTCTTCATCTTCTTGATGAACTTTTTAATATTGATTAACTTGTCTTGAGTGTTACGAGCGTGCTCAGCCTTCTACTGAAACGCGTGTTCTTTGAGCGAACCTAGACTCTATCGAGCCTAGCACTCACTCTTTCTTCTGTACATATAGCCTTCGCATCTAGATAGACCTCGCTCTTTAGCTTTGAATTCTCGTTTACCTGGTTTACCCTTCGTTTACCTGTATCTCTATGACTTGCTCTAGGCATGGTTCTAACATTATTCAAAGCTTCGTACATATCACACGATAGTGATTCGCTTCCTAGCTACGATCGAAAGCAAAGCTCTGCGACGCGTTGCAGAGTTGAATCGACCTCTCGACTGAGCTCTTGACTGAGCTCGCCATCGAACTGAACAAGCTCTGCAACGTGTTGCAGGCAAGACAACCTCGAACTGAGCTCTTGACTGAGCTCGTCATCGAAGAGAATAAGTTCTATCGAA
>JAABUK010006055.1_pt1 | contig 18335 bp, 16 predicted proteins | sample 5559141 | NCBI WGS metagenome assembly JAABUK01 (sample SAMN10711869, study PRJNA513367) | rock metagenome | isolation source: Antarctica rocks | place: Antarctica: Victoria Land, Pudding Butte nord | collected 2016-01-03 | reverse complement strand
ACGCCAGGCAACAGTAACCACAGTTCATGCTGCAATTCCAGTGAAATATTATACTGGCTGTGGTACTCCGGTCCACTGGTTGCACAAACAAGTATTGCTCTCTGTGTGGGCTGACATTACCTTCAAAACGCCGCGTGTCTCCTCGTAAATAAGTCCTGAAATACGCTTGACACCTCCACGTCGTGCAAGACGCCTGATAGCAGGCTTAGTGATCCCTTGGATATTGTCACGTAAAACCTTTCTGTGACGCTTGGCACCCCCTTTTCCCAGACCCTTACCGCCCTTACCTCTGCCTGACATGGCAACGTGCGCTTCAAGAGATCCAAGCTGTCAGGACGACACAGTGTTGCGTGCAGAGTAGACTGTGTTTGCAACAATCTTTGGTCACTTGAACTGGGACATTGCAGATCCCAGTTAAAACCACTTAAACTGAAACCCCAGTCCCAGGATGCATTGATTGGTGCAATCCTCTTCATGCCAAAGATGCTCAGAAGCAGGCAACCTGTTGCTCGCTCATCCAGGTGTTACAGTACCAGAAAACATACGTAATTATATGTTGGCAACCAAAATCGCCGGCTTCTTGGAAACTTGTGAGCTCACATGTTTTCAGTGACACATATACGCTCAAGAGTAGCCTAACAGCAACACGTCTTATTGAAAAGCATAACGAAATGTCAATCTGAGGATACATAAGGCATCAAAAGGCGTCATGCTGTAAAAACTAATTGTCGCAGAGGTATACATCCAATTGTATACAAGAGACGGAGACACAAACATGGACAACATATCCCAAAATTCAACTTGCACATGAATCTGCCGATTTCTCACAAACAGATGCCAAGTCAGCATCAGACTTGACATCACTATTTCATGTTTGGCAATGCCGTCTGTGCTGATGCAATGACCAGAACAAGAGCCAAGCTGAAGAACAGAGGGCAGACACCATCCAATATTCTTATTTGGTTTTGTGGCACTGCTCATTGAGTCCTGCGGGCAGCACACATGCTGTCAATGCGCAAAACATTACAAACATCTGTCAATTGTGTGTATTGAAAGACAAACGAAGTTCGCTATGGGTTGAGCATGGCATACTTTGTGAATGACCATGGGGACAGAGAGTTGGATGCTGGCAACAAAGTTTCCGATGACAGGCAGCTAGCATGTTGTAGCAGCTAGCATGTTGTAACAGCTGTGCAAGGCTTTCCCAAATAGGATGTCATATTTCACAGCAAGCATGCCTTATGCTTCCCGACATGGAGACCAAAATGCATTTCCACAGATGCATCTGACTTATCTGCAACATTTATCTTACCTGAGAACAGACTGGAGCAACGCAGCCTACTTAGCAGCAGTCAGACTCAACTGCCCAGCCTGCTTTGCCCTGCACTTCTTACACCCGGTTGACACAAAGCGGCACTTGCTGCATCCCAGCTTGCTGTCAAGCACTGCCGCCACAGCATGCCCAGCAGCAGTTGCTGCCTTGCCAGATGACGTGCGCTGTATCTTGGCAGCAGTCATCACTTTGGGGGAAGCCACTGACTTTGCCCTTGCCTTGGCAGGCACAGAAGCAGCCTTTGAAGCTTGTTTAGGCAACAGCACTGAAAGTGACTGAGCAGCCATGGCTGATCTGCGCGCAGCAGGGGCAGGGCCCTTGCCAGCGGCTTGTTTAGGAGCTGTGACTTTGGGGCCCTTTGCAGCAGCCTGTTTGGGCCTGGCAACAGCAGAGCCTGCGGCTGCACCCTGTTGCTGTTGCACAGCCTTGACATCTGATTTCTGCCTGCCTGCAGCAGATCTGAGAGCACTGACTGCTTTGCCTGCCTGGCCTGCGTTTGAAGCAGCTGCTGTGCTGCCCTTGACCTCATCCTTCTGCTTACTGCTGCTGGGGTTTGGCCCTGCAGGTGCAAGTCTGACTGGTCTCCTGGCTGCTCCTGAGGACCTGCTGGGCTGAGAAGCACCACTGCCGCTACCTTTGTGCTTCTGAGCTTCTGTAGCAACAGCAGCAGCAGCTGGTTTGGACACTGAGCTAGGCTTGGGTCTGTGTAGAGCAGCAGCGCTGGTGGTTTTGACACCTACAGCCTTTGCCTGGCCTTTGTCAGAGCGACTGGCAGCAGCCTCAGCAGCAGCATTGCGTTGAGATGCTCTGCTAGGCTTTGCCGGTACTGCGCCAGGTGCAGTGGGAACAGCAGCAGCATGAGCTACAGCCATCTCAGACAGCCTGCTGCGCTTTGCTGCTGGGGCACTTGGGTCGGTGATGCCCTGAGCTGGGGCAGGGCTGCTGGCGGTACGTGCCCGCTTGGCAAGCCTGACTGACGCCTCAGAGACATGTGGCTGAGCTGCTGTGCTGCTCTTCTTCATGCTGCCAGCCAGCTTTGAGCCTGGAGCTGAAGAAGACGGTGGCAGAGCAGCTGCAGCTGGCTTGCCTGATTTGGCAACTTGAGCGACATGAACTCTACTACCACTTGCCTGCTTTGAACTGGCAGCCTGCTTTGCCATTAGCTGATCAGAAGCACACTTCTGCTTCTTTGTGGCTGGCTGTTGTTCAATCTGTGAAGAAGAGGATTGTCGCTTAGCAGATTTCGGCTGAGTGGCTGATTGGACTGTGCCAGACCGATCTATGCCCATGCCCAACACCTGCCTTGCTGCAGCAGATGCTGATGGTGGCTGACTAGCCTTCGTCACTGGTTGACCAGATTTTGGCCCTTGCTGACTGGATCCCGATGCAGGCTGAAGAAGAGCAAAGGCAGCAGGCTCAAGGCTTCTGTTAACAGGAATGGGCACTCCTGTCTTCTTGACATATGCGCTGCGACACTTCTTGCACCCATACTTGGCATACCGACACTTGGGGCAACCGACTTTCCCTGAGGCAGCAGCCTGCTCCAGAGCAGCTGCTGCAGTTGCAGGTGAAGCTGCAAGCGAAGCTGCTGCTACAGAGGATTTGCCATTGCTGGGGGGTGGGGCCACATGCAGCTGGGGTCCAGTGCTGGGTTCAGGTGGGTGTGTAGGGAGTCTGGGCTTCTTGGCTGGGGCAGTTGCAGCACTGCCCTGTCTGCTTGCTGACCTGGCGTTGGTGACTAAGCTCTTAGCAATCCTGTTGGCAGCAGATGTAGCTGCAGAGGAGGTTGTTTTTGCGCTTTGCTGCTTGGATCTGCCAGCTGGGACAGCATTGCCAGCTGCTTGGCCTGAAGGTGCAGCACCTTCAGCCTCTGCAAGCCATACACAGTGTTGGTACCTTGAAGAGGGTGCCTGAAGCACTTTTCAGTTCAGCAGATTCGCTGGTATTGGTGTCATTTGAGTCAGTCAAGCTAGCATTTGCATGCCAGGAGGTGCAAACACTCTGGGCAGCATTCTGCTTGTCTGCTAAGCATGCTCTGTGTGTAGTGCATTAAGTGCAGCGGAGCAATTCCAGGCTATTGGATGGAGCAGGCAAACAGTTGACTGCAGGGCATTATCATTTATGATGCCGTGTTGCAGCACACTACGAGAGGCAAAACCAGATTCAGATCTCACCTTGAGCTGAAGGCACAGCTGAAGCCACCTCATCAGTCACCCTCTTCCTCTTTGCAGACAGCCCCTGTGTCTTGGCCGCTGACTCCACATTTGGCAGTGGCTGCAGTCTGCCTTCATCTTGGGCAGATAGAACTGAACCTTTGCAGCTGTTCCTGGTGCGGCTGCTTGCCCTGGGTAGCGATATACCATCAGCAGCAGCAGCAGCAGCTTTGCTGGGGGTTGCAATTTGCTGCGCTGCAGACTGGCGGGTCATGGGCCTGTCAGGGTCCACCCCAACTGCCAAGACAGCAGCTGCATCTGCAGCTTCAGCAGCAGCTGCAGATCTAGCGGGTCTGTCGCTGATCTGCTTCTTTGCTGTAGCAGTGTGAGAGGTTGTTGACTTACCCCTTGAAAGGGGGGTGTGACCAGAGCCTCCCTTTGGAGCTGCCATTGGGGCAGCAGACTTGCCCTTCTGTGCTGCCTTGTGGGCAGTGAGTGCCTTTGCTGCTGTGGGCGGCAAAGGAGGCTTGCTGACTGACGCTGTAGCTGCTCCAGTGGCTGCTTTGGAAGCTGCTGCAGCAGCTGGTGTAGTCATTGCCCCAGCAGCTCTCAGGGCCCTGGTAAGTGGTCGGTCAACAGACAGCACATCACCTGCTGCTGATGTGCTGGCGTCTGCCATTGATTGTGTGTGCGTGTGGGGAGCAGCAATGGGTGAGGCATGGGTTGAGGCTAGCAGGGCCCTGGTGGATGGGCGTGTAGTGTCTACTGCCCTGGTGGAAGGGTGTGTGCTGTCCGCTGATCTGGTGGACGCATGAACCTGATCTGCAGACTGGTTGGCAGCATGCCTGGTGACTCGCCGAGTGAATTCACTGGGTGTTGCACTCACAGCACGCTTCTGTGCCTTCCTTGCGGACTCCTGCTGTCTACATGCCAGAAGCACCAGACCCTCAGCAACAAATTGTGGTATGCTCAGCGGCATTTGTATATAATTGTTGACCATTTGCAAACTCTTGTTTGATTACAGTGCTTTGTTTTTATGGAGCATATGCAACCATAACAACCATTTGCCCAGCTGGTGATGACAATGAATTGCCCAGTGACCATGAGACAGGTTGCTGACACCATGCGCAAAAGCTTCACCATACATGGGACCATGTACTAGGATAGCTGCGGTACAGAAATGCTCTCCAACTTTTGGACACACTTGTAATGAAAAAGCCAATGAGATCAAGCTTGGTTTACACCTGGCAGCTGGCCGTTTGCAGTTCTGCCCTGCTGCAACACCACCTGCTTCTTCAGACTCCCTGTCAGATCCTGAGTCATCTGAGAACACGATAGGATCACAGCCGCGGTCAACAGTCACTCTGGTGCTCTGTGATTGGCTGGCAGGAAGCTGGCTTGGAATCTGGGTATAAGGCTGAGAGGGGCCGGGGAAGTCCTGAGGGTCATTGGATGGGGGTGACTGGGGGGGCTGAGGGGGTAAGGGTCTGGGTGAGCTGAGGGGTGGACTTAGAGTCCTGTAAGGCAACATGAGACAAACCATTTTATGTACAGGAATCAAGTCACGAGTCATGCCTGCAGCAAACAGAATCTGCACCAATTATGATCACAAGCTGTTCTCAATAGCATCAAAAAGTGCACGCATCCCGTTGTTGCAATTCCAAAAGTTTGTTATGCAAGCACCCATTACTGTTTGACAAGCTTTTTGCTGCTCCTTGCCTGCTTTGCTCTGCCTGCAACTAATCATTGGCAAGACTGTGCCGCTTGATGCAGATAACCAAAAGGGCAACTGTATACGTGCACCAACCAGTGCTACCACACCCAATGACTCAACCTTCAAGCTTGTGGTGCTGACACCATGTGACCAAAAACAGACGTACCTTCTCATTACACACTGATGACACAACCACATGCAAGGACTATCCCTCCAAGCTTGTGGTCCCAGCCTCTAATTTATATGACAACAGTACTAAAATTACAAAAGCTATGGACTCACCTTCTCATCATGCTGGCACTTTTGGTCTTATGCAGGGGATGGTCTATGCTAGGTCGCCCTTGATCTGCCCACCGTGCCTCTTCAGGCAAGCCCAGAGATAGCCCCACGCCCAGCAGGGGTCGCTCCCAGGGCTGACTCAATGAGCCACCGGCAACAGCTGCTCGGGCAGCTTTACCAGGAGCTGCGTCGGTAGCTACAGATGTGGTGGGTGGTGCAGCTTGCGCTTCTGCTGATGTGGAGTTAGGCTGCGCAGCATCTAGCTCAGAAGCTGCCACGGTGTCAGCAGTTTCATGAGCATTGTGGCTGATACTGTTTGGCGGAAGAGGGGGGTCTGGTTTGGCAGCAAACAAGCGACCAGACCGGGTGGCCCTGGTTTTGTTGAATGCCTCATCATTGCCAGATTCACACTGAGCTTCAGACACAGCCTGTGATATGTGGCCGTCAGGATGTGCGCGGGTGGCCTCAGCCGCTGCCAAGGGAAAGACAGACTCAGAAGATGTGACGCCCAGCAACCGGCCAGATCTTCTAGATCTTGTCAGGCTCACACTCACAGCACCGTCCTGAGACCTGCATGGATTTTGTGCATCCGCCTCGGCCGTGGAGGGATCAGATGCACTGACAACATGGTCATATTGTTTTGTGGCTCTGGTAAGCTTGTCCTCATGTGACAACTCAGGACTGCTGTCGCAGAATCTGACAGCTTTGCCTGTGCTGGCACCTCTGATCATCTTCTTCTGGCTGCTGTGCTGAGAAGCCCTCAGCCCTTGAGGGGCCTTTGCAGCGGATGTGTTGACAGGAGAGCTGCCAGGTGCCTGCTCAGCTTCTGGCGCGGCAGGCCGTGAGTCATTGCCATCTTTTTCAGCATCTTCTGCATCATGCAAAACATCTAAATCTCACGGGAGAGAGCTATGACCATACTGGTTTGCAAGGATTAGCAGCTGACAAGTCTGCACAACAACATCATCCACAACAGTGAGTCCTGCTTCAAATACCAAAAAGAGCGTCAGACAGCGTCAACTTGAGCTGATGAACTGGGTTGAGCCTTGCCTGCAACAGCCCTCTGACTGCGTGTCTGCCTAGGGCTTGTTCCAGCCTGCCCTTCCTGCACAGAGCCCTCAGCAAGCACAGGAGTGACTGCAACACCCTTTGGCGCCAATCTAGGGGAAACTCTGAGCTGGCTGATGGGCAATTGCCTGTCAGGTGACCGCACTGGACTGACTGGATGCTGAGTGTGAGGTGATGCAGCAGCAGAGCTGACTGGATGCTGACTGGCAGAGCTGACTGGACCTTGACTCACGCACAATTTGCCAGACCTGGTGGTCCTTGGCATGGACGGGAATGGAGGAGACAAAGAGACAGGAAGGGTGCTGTTGTCTGAGGGACCCGCAGGGGTTAGCCCTGCTGCTTCAGGGTGGTCATCAGTGCTAGTGCCAACTTGTCCCTGTCTGGACCTTGTCATCCTCTGAAGCACAGGACTCTGAGATGCAGCTGCCTGCTGTGACCGCTCACTGTGCACTTCACACACAGGTTGAGCTTGAGAACAGCTGTTGGGCACAGCATTAGCATCTGTGCCTCTGGACTGCGCAAACCTAGTGACCCTACAAGGGCTGATGCCCGGATGTGTGTCTGTATCTGCAGGCTTCAGACTGACACAGCTGCTGCTGGCTGCGTTGGGGGAGGGCACACTCAGCAGGCCTTCAGCTTGCATGGATCGTGTGAGCCTTCGTGGACTTGTGCTGCTTGGGTGGGGTGCAGGGTTGCTGGGCTTCGGGTCTTCACTGGGTCCAGCAGCAATGTCATGTGCCCCTGTGACAGGGCTCGATTGCTGCTGTGGAGGGCTGTTGCCCTGCAGGACGCAGAGGAAGGGTCTTGAATGGCTGCTGCTCCAGACTTTTGCAGACAAGCTGAAAAGCAGGCTCAACAGCTCCTCCTGCTTGTAATCGCAATGTTTTGTACAACCAAGGCCAGTAGCAGGCAGGTGCGTGCAACAGACTTGCTGGCTACTGGTTGTTGTGTAGCTTGTTATTGCTGTGTACGACACCAGCTTATGTGATTTGCAATGCATATGGTCTTTTTAGATCATGACACAAGCACATGCAACTCAGGCAATGCATGTCTTCTTATCATCATCACTGAAACCACTCTGACAATCAGAGCAAACAGATCAATGATTTGCTGTGCAACATCATTTTGGAACACTTTGGGGACGTGAACATGGACAGACAACCAGACGTCTGACTCAAGCAACAAGATGGAAGCGCACACCTCTCCACTGAAGGTGTCCAAGATTCAGCTGTAGGGTTTGCACAGCGCTACAACAGTGGCTAGAAAGAAGTAGGAGCAAACAGATGGAAGGGCATACCTCTCCACTTGGCACGGCCTCCTCTGTTGGCCCTACAGCACCGTTGCTTGAACCCGGCTGCCCAGAATGTGCCCTGATGATCTTCACATGATGCAGCTTAGCTGCCTCGTCAGCTACACCACGAGTCAGCTGTAGCGACAGCGCCATATCATGTGCAAGCTTGGCTTGTGCATTCTCATTGGCATCTGCGATCTCAGCTGCTAGCTGCTTTGCCTGCTTGCTGCTGGCTGTCCCCTTGTTGTGGCCGTGCTTACTGCCAGACTGTGCCTTGGTGAAGAGTGGCTTCGCAGGCTTAGAGGGTGAGACTTGCTTGGCAGAAGTGCTGGGAGAAGAGGAAGCGAGGAGCTGGTGATCGAGAGTGGCTGCCTGCTGAAGCAAGAGATGCATGTTTTGCTGCCAGGAGGCGAGGGCGCGCTTCCTGAGCTTCTCACGGCGGCGGCACTGGTCGGCCAAGATACGCACTTGCTCCAGGTCATCCCTATAACGCAAATGCTTGATGAAAATATGTCTTCCCATTGGCCCTGGGCAGCCCGGTATAATACTTGGCTTCTCATTAAATTGACGCTGAAAGGTGTAGTCTTTTCTTTTCTTTTCTTTCTGTCTTCCTGTTGGGTCAAGCATACGGTGTTCCAAGCAGCTCCCTGTATGAGGTACAAGGGCTTGCGTGATGGGACATCTGAGACAAGATATACCGTGCCCTATAACGCAAATGCTTGCACATTTGGTCCAATGAAGTTGTGTGTTGCCCTAGGGTCAAGTACATGAAGTTCTGAGTAGTTCCCTGTATGGGGTTGTGTGATGGCACATCTGAAGTAAGATAGACTTTGTCCTGGCTGGTGGGCAAGCAGTGGCTAGCTGCTGGAGAGAGAGAGATTACAACGCTTTAGCCAGCCAGCAAGTCTGATCACATATAGATGAAAACACAATGTCAAATCTGGGAGACACCAAGACAGTCTAGAACGAACTTGAATGCTCACTCATTTCATTCAACAAAGATGTGTCTTCCCCTAGGGTCAAGTGCATGGGGTTCTGAATGGCTCCCTGTTTGAGGTGCAAGGACTTGTGTGATGGCGCATCTGAAGCCAGATAGACTGTGCCCTGGCTGGTGGGCAAGCAGTGGCTAGCTGCTGGGGGCTGATGTAGCCAGATTGCTACTGTGCAGAAGGAACTTCAGGGTTGGCCAGCAAGTGTTGACAAAAGTAGGATTGCGTGCATTACCAAGGCATCTTTGGGCACACCTCGTTGAATCAAGAAAAGAAGTTGCCTTCTAGCGATCACCCAGGGAGCCTTGTAAGGCAGCAGCTCAGAGCCAAGACAGTAGGGCTCAAAAGGAGAAGGGCGTACCTCATGTCACGGAGCTTGGAATCAACATCCTGCAGCTGCATGGTTTTGCGTGCTCTGAGAGGCCGGCGTTCTTCTTGAGCCATGAAGGGCACATCATCTTCAGACTCACCCTCAGTCTTGGCTTTGCCCTTGCTGCCTGCACACAGCATCAGGGCAGTGTCAAACTGCCCTTGCTGCCTGCCCACAGCATCAGGGCATTGTCAAAATACCCTTGCCACATGCACACAGCATCATGACATTGTGGAAATGCGCTTGCTGCCTGCCCACAGCATCAGGACATTGTGAAATGGCCCTGGCTGCCTTCATGTAGCAGCAGGGCAATGCAAAATTGTTTCAAGCATGGAATACCAATTCATGATCAACCAAGAAGCTCATCAGACACTGTGCTTTTTTACTAGAGAGCTGAAGCGGGTGACAACGTTTGTTGCATGTCGGAAGCCACAGTTCTGAATGCATGCACTGCACTGCAAACAAAACGCAAACCGTGTGTCATCAACTGTCAGGACTGCAGCAGACCTTGTCACAGCAATGTGAGAGACCAACAGAATTGCAATCATGCAGCATGCCATGGCACAATAGCTGCACTGTGTCATGCTGCTAGCTTAGTGTGTTGACATGTCGTGCCAGCAGTGACAGCACAAATGGTCACAGCTGCAGTGAAGTATACATTGTGTGCAGACATGCTGCTGACTCCTGGGGTAGCAGAATGTCTTTATGAGGGTCTCAGAAATGCTCAAGCCACTGTTTTGATTGTTTCCACAATGCATAAATGCGTTTTTACTGTCCCCTGGGGTGTCTGAGTTTGGATTTTCACTGTAGAATGGACTTTTCTGAATTCTATCAGTCGTTTAGGAATTGAAGAAAAACCTCTACAGACATACCTGCAACTGTCAGCCTGTGCCAGGGCGGCTCATACCACAAGCGCTGCAGAAGCGGCCTCTCAGAGTACTGCCTCTTCTGGCACCAGTGCACATACACTGCCTTGACGGCTGCTGCTGGCTGACTACTGAGACCTTGCATGGCTGTCTGAAGGGGAAGGACGGTGTCCACATCAGGCAGCTGCAGACCGTCACTGCTGGCCTTGCCTTTCCCCTTGCCATCCCTGCAGCAGTCTGTAACATCTGAAACTTTGAACTCAGGACTGTGTTGGTGAAAGCATCGCAACTTTTGTTCTTGAGCAGGCAAAAGTCTGATTTCTGATGTTCCAACGCTAACTGGATCTGTGGAACGCTGTTACACAGTCGCATGATTCAATGCATGTGCTGTGTGCAGAGGTGACTGCAAGTCCTGCTGAGGTCAGACTGTGATGACTGCCTTGATGATGGAATTAGAGGTGCATCCAGATACTGCTTCCTGACTAGACCAAACTCAAAATCTAGCGCTTTGATGATGCCTTTACAGGTGCATGGCAGCATGCATAAAACCCTTGCTCAGCAGCTGAAAGATCCATTGCTGCTGGGCTTGTGCCGTATGTAGCATTGCAGACATGTAGGCAGGCGACAGGCAGTAAGCAGTCAATAGGCAGAGTAAGCAGACAATAGGCAGACATTAAGCAAATGATAGGCAGACAATAGGGGCACAGTAAGCAGTCAGTAGGCAGAGTAAGCAGACAATAGGCAGACAATAGGCAGACAATAGGCAAACAGTAAGCACATGATAGGCAAACAATAGGCAAACAGTAAGGAAATGATAGGCAGACAATAGGCAGACAACAAGCAGACTATATGCAGACAGTAAGCACATAATAGGCAGAGGTTGAGTGCCTACTTGGCAGGCAAGGGTGAGCCAATGAGGTTGGCCCAGCGCTCTGGATGCTTCTGCAGCTCAGTGTGGTGCATCTTCTCCAGGGCATCCATCAACTGCTCCATCTCATCTTCTGACATCTTTGCCTTACCCTGAAGAAGAAGAGAAGGAAGAATAAGATCACAAGCTGTGAGACTGTGAGACAAGGTCGTGGCACGCCAACATGTGGCATATTTCATTGTTGTGTAGCACTTGTCGCACGTACCTGATGCCTGCTGGCTAAGTACACGTCTTGATTATTATTGCACTTGTAAAGTGTGCATCATGGAGCATGAGTGACAGTCAGATTGTGATTGAAACAATATCACAGTTACTTGAAAGAGGGTTGCACACGGGCACATGCAGCTATGCCAAGTCAGACCAACAGTCAGCTTAGTGTGAACTACCGAGCTTTGCAAGTCATGGTGAGCAGGATGACGGCTCACCAATGTCATGCCTCAGACAATGCAGAGTTTGTGACAGCATAGATGCACAACTGACCTGGCAGTGATGCTGCAGCCACTCTTCGTCTTCTTCATCCAGATTATACTCAACAGTCGCTTCCTCATCGTCTGGTGTGGGAACCACATACCTGATGTATGCAGACTTGCCACCAGTCGCATTTTCTGCACAGTAGCAAGTTTGCTCACATGTGTGCTGCCTGCTTGACAGCCTGGTACATCACCTGGCACTTCTTGCAGCATGAATAGAGCATGCAGCAGTGCATGAATGCTATGAGTGTTGTAACAGTTGCTGAAAGGTCTACTTTTGTGTGCAAATCAATTCTGAGGTGTCATTGTGAGCCGGTCTCATGTCCCTATGTGACTGCTAAGCTATGCACAAGACCAAAGTAATTCTGTCAATGCAATCATGCACAAGACCAAAGCAATGCTGTCCTGCATGAACAAGCCATGTGAAAGTGCATGAAGCTGAGCTGTCATGAGTGTGCTTCACGCAGATGACAAAGCAGGGTCCTGTCTTGCCAAGAAATGTGTCTGTCTTGTCAAATGTTCTTACTGACAGCTTGTTGCATGAGCACAATAAACAGCAATGTGCATGCAATGCTCAAAAGGTACTCTCACAGAGCTGTGCATGTTGCAATATATGTATAACATCTATCAAATCCCAGCAGAGAGAAACTTAACAGAATGGTGCAAAAAGCAATGGACACAAGCTCCTACCTTGGCCTAAGCTGCTTTGGATGTTGGTGTACGATGGCGTCGCAATAGCACTGGCTGCCTCTTGCCTGACAGCAGGCAGAGACTTGCCCAAGACACTGAGCTCAGGAGCCTCCAGGCTAGCAGGAATTGGCTTGAAAGTGTGCCCTATCACTGCAACCCTAGGCTGTAGGGCGGACAGTCTGACTGAGCTTGCTCCCTGCTGTGCTTCTTCTTCCTGCCGCTGCAGATACTCTAGGAAGGCTCCGCCATCAATGCCAGCTATGTCGGGGTCATCAGTGCCGACTACGACGCGCATCTGCAGCGGCAGGAAGAACGTATGTTGGGGGCCAATGAGGTATGTTTGGGGGCCCAAATCAATCAATTTGCATTTCGTGTCTTTGGGACTCATCAGAGGAGTCAACAGACAAAGCCTAGGAAATTTCTGGGAATGCTGAGTTTGTATAGAACAAGTCATTCAATGCTGTGTGAAAAGAATGTCTGTGTGCTGAGGGTCACTTGATGGCATGTAGCTGGCTTCAGACTAATCTACACTCAGATATAGTTGAGTACCGATAATCAAAGAGCGCTAAAATGCAAAACAGTCGCGTGCTACCTGCACAGGCACTGTGTGCATTTACGTGCTGCTTGGACAGATTCTTCTTGAAATGCGGTTAAATTCTGCAGGCATGTAATGTGTATGTCATATGCTACTTGCAAGATTTGTCTTTCATGTGAGGTTGGGCATGAGTACATGAATCTGAATGCAGCTTGTGTCACATGCATGCTGCTGTTGCACCTTGTCATTCACATGCAGCTGACGTGGCCTTCTGAATGCATCTTGTTCCACATGTATGCTGCTGTTGTACCTTGTCATTCACATGCAGCTGACTTGGCCTTCTGAATGCATATCATTTCACATACATGCTGTTGTACCTTATCATTCACATGCAGCTAAAGTGGCCTTCTGAATGCATCTTGTTTCACATGTATGCTGCTGTTGTACCTTGTCATCACATGTGTGCTGCTGTTGTACCTTGTCATCACATGTATGCTGCTGTTGTACCTTATCATTCACATGCAGCTGACGTGGCCTAACTGTCCTTGGAGCAGTGCCAGGCCTGGGGCCATCCTCTGCTGTGGGGGTCTTGGCGGGTCTCTGTGTGCCCCTTGCTGCCTTCTTGACTGTTGATGTCTGTCCTGGCATACTCTTAGATGCAGCTTGCTAAGGGTCTCTGTGTGCCCCTTGCTGTCTTCTTGACTGTTGATGTTTGTCTCGGCATACTCCTAGATGCAGCTTGCTGTAGGTCGTTGCTGAAGAGTGCTCTGCACAGAGATAAGGCAGAGGTGTACAGTTTGCAGAGGTACAATTCAAACGATGCACCTGACAGCTGGCTTATTAGTGCGCACACATACATTGAGCAAAAACATAGGCATGCAATGCTGAACACAATGGTGCACACACTGTGCAAGCAAATTGCGTCCATGTTGTGCTGCAGCATACACAACAAGGCCCACACTGCAAGTACACTTATGGAAAAAATCTGGTTAGTCTGCACAAGTGTGTTGAGCAACTGCACCTCAGTGCTGATCACCATTGCTTATGCTTGTAGGGTTGTAAGTTTACACCTTACAGAGAGAGCGCTCTCACCTTTATGACCCTTAGCACCATCTTGCAAGGGAAGCAGGACACTTTCCGTGAGAAGTGCCACCCAAAACTACAGAGGAACGCTCGGAAGCATGCAAGTTCCAGGCACACAAACAGACGCTTGTGTTATGGACACTCTGCGGTACCACAACCGAAGCTACGGCCGAACAGAACAGAAAGACTGCTTTCCCACGTGCTCGTGCGGCCACGACGTCAAGCTGGTGAGCGCTTCGTCAACGAGCAAGCACGCAAGCCGAAGTGCGAGAGACAGTCAGCTCGTCACAGGCTTCTGTGCACCGCTCTGCCAAGCGCTACCGCACCGTGTTCAAAAGACAGCACGAGATCAAGCCTTTCAATTCAAAGTACTGCAAAGTACTGCGTGTAATACGGCGTAACGCTTAAGCCAAGGTCGCCATGACTGAAGACTGTCACTGTGGCTGTGACAATGTTATGTTGGACAAACCTGATAAGGTACCAAAAGGTACCAAGAGACACATATATGCTGGCACTGGAGTACTCCACGACCCGTGCAGGATGCGACGATAATGTATGCTGGTAGACGCTGGTAAGACGCTGGTAACTGGCAATGACGGTTCTCACTCAGCACGCTGAGCACGGTGCTGAGCAGGGTGCTGAGCTCCTTTGTGATCTCGGCAGGGCAAATCAGTACCGTTGCGGTTGTCTTAACATCTGCACGGTAGACTTGCACGGCATGGCATTGGAACAGTGTCGCTAAGGTGATCGTGTCACAGAGTCTGCTTGTCTGAATTGTATTGGTAGGCCCAAGCTTCGGACTTGAACAGAAACAGTTATAAGCCGGCTCAGCAAAGCTGACCAGTCGCACATGATCCTATGCTTGTCTTGCAGCTTCACGATACGTGATCGGTAGTTCCTGCGGGCCTGCACCTGTCTGAGTGCTACTGATCAAGTCGCCGCAACTTGCCAAGCGTACCTGTGCGTACAGTATCAGCAGCATCACACTGTGTTCGTCAGATGAAACGCGTGAATGTCAACGCACGTGAACAAATGCAAAACGCGGATGTAATAGACCTGACAAAGGTTGCACCTCAGCCAGCGAGGGCCAGTAGTGTGCCTGTTGGTGGAGTGATTAATCTCGCTGACAGTGACAGCGACAGTGAAGCTGCAGCTAGCAACGCTCCCCAACAAGCGCCAAGGTCTATTCCACCAGCACTTCTTCCAGCCTCACACCAGCCTGACCATTGCCATAGGCGTATCAGCAAGCAGTTGAACAACCATCCACTCCCTCCTGCTCAGAGTCAGCCAAAACCACCACAAGATAGGATAGTGAGCATTGGCAAGCGGTATGACGAGGATAGAGAGAAGCGCCAGGCCACTGCTCCCACCTCTGGGCAGCCTCAGCAAGATGTGCTGGGCCCCCTGCAGCAAATTGTCAATCGTGAAAGCGAGAAACATAAAGCAGCAATCGGCCCTGCTAGGCAGCAGGCCGCCGCAAGTATGTTCTTTTACACAGCATCAATCAGCTGCTAAAGTCTTCTTTGATGTTCTTTGTCAGTAAACTTGTGGCACTCTCACAGCAATACTCATGTCCTGCAGAAGCTTCCAAGACTGGTAGTGCAACTGTCACTCAACAGATTGGCCTTGAGGCAGGCAATCAACCCATACAAAAACCCCAGGCTGTTCCTGGTATGTCTGAAAACCTTGTTTACTCGTTGACGCAAAAAGTCTGTGCACAACACAGCATGTCTTCTGCTGCAGATCTTAAAGGCACGTCATCAGCTGCATCTCACCAGGCTGCTACAACAGGTCTGGGAGCCACGAGCTTGCCACCACATCAGTCACCTAGAGGACAGGTGACACAGCCTTTGCATTCTGCACAGAAGCTGAAGGCAAGCAGTCAGCCTGCGTCAAGACCGCAGTCTCAAGCAAAGCAACCTTCCCAGTCTGCACAGCAGCCTCAGCATGCTCAGCAGCGTCAGGTGTCTCATTAGCCTCAGGTGCCTCAGCAGGCCCCCAAGGAAGCTGCAGACAGGCTGCATGCTGACCAGCAGCCCTCCTCACAGAAAGCCCCACAGGCATCACAATAGCCTGAAGCATCAGACAAAAGCCAGACAGATAAGCAGCAAACTGCTCTTCATCAGCTTTTTGCCACGACAACCGCAGCAGCACTTCAGCAAGTGCTACACCTGCCTGCTTTGATGGCAAATCAGTCTCAGGCAGCTTCCTTGCTGCAGTTCCAAGCAGCTGCTGCATCCCTGGCGCTAGGTGCACCAGAAGCTGGACCAATGCATGCCGCAAAGCCGCAGAAAAACGCGCTCCAGCAGCAGCCCAAGGCGCTTCAGCAACCACAAGCTGCATCAAGGCAGCCGACTGCGCCACCGCATGCCTCACGGCTGTCCTTGGCCCCTCAATCAGTCCAGATTCTGCTCAGTCCACCTAGGCTTGCTGCCCCTGCTGGTGGTGTGACGCCCTCCCACCTCCAGGCAGCACAGCATCAGCCTGTCTCTGCTGATGCTACTTTGGCATGCAGCCCATCCAAGAAGGCTTCAGGGCATGAGCAGCTGACTGACAGGGGCGGTCAAACACTGCTTCCGGCGGGTGCAGTGGCCTCAGCACAGCCTGCTCTGAGTAGTGTCACTCAGCCTGCAGAGCTTCAACAGCAGCTGCTTGCAGAGCTGCAACAGCCGTTGCCTGGTGTGGTGGTGACTCAGCAGCGCCTTGAGAAGCTGCGGGAGTATGACAAGTCATCTTCACACTCAAGAGAGCCACCTGATGCGCAGAGGCAGGAGCAGCAGGCACAAAGAGCACAGCAGGCTCAGCAGGCACAACAAGCACAGCAGGCACAGCAGGCTCAGCATGCACAACAAGCACAGCAGGCTCAGCAGGCTTTGCTAACGCCAACTGTGCCACCTGAACCACAAGCTCCCGTGCCTGTGACTGCACAGCTGTCCAGCTTTAGCTCTGCACAGCTGGACGAGATATTGGCATCCATTGCTCGGCTTTTTTGTATGGAAGCCCAGCGCCATCGCCTGGACACCTTCTTCATGCTGTATGCTGTCAAACGGGTCCTCAACCAGTGGAAAGACATGCCTATGGCATCAGGGCTGGCTCCATTTTGCGGCAGTCCACTTCATGTAGTTAAAGAATGGCGCTACCTCATTGTGAGGTATCTGGATCGGCTGGTAGCTGTGCAGAAGCAAGGCCGTGTTCAAGAAGTACTCGGGAAGCTGTCCACCTACCTGTCTGAACAGGTAAAGCCCTGTGCCCTGTAAAGCCCTGTGCCCTGTGACGCCATGTGCCCTGTGCTGTTGTTTGTGTAACAGGCAATATGGACAGAGATGAGTGTGTGTCCACTGTGCAGAGACCATGTTGCACAATAGGTTCAGGTCGCCAACCTTGATGCAGTGACGCTTGCTGGCTTCCGCACTATGCTCATACCTCTGGCCAATCCTGACCACGCGGTCTGATCACCCAGCATGCCTTATTTGTATAAACAAGTGGCAGTAGAAGTCAGACTGAAATCAACAAGCACCAGACAAATCAGCATGTTTAGTGCAGATCATGCATCATGTCACCCAGTGTGACTTTGAGCAGTAGGGTATAATGGCATGTACCTAGCTCATCATGAGTTGGAAAGCAATTTTATTATTGTTATCATTATCATTATCATCATCATTATCATCATCATCATCATCATCATCATCATCATCATCATCATCATCATCATCATCATCATCATCATCATCATCATCATCATCATCATCATCATCATCATTATTATTATTATTATCATTACTGTTATTGCTATCATTCGTATTTAATGGCGATGCAGGCAACACAGCAAGCTGGCCTGGGCATCAGAGACTTCATGCTGCATGTCGGCAGCTTTGCTCCAGGGTTGCTTGCTCAATGGTCCAAGATGCCAGGCAATCAGAAGCTAGCCAGTCCACAGGTGGGAATGCTACTGGTGCACTGGTCCTGTGTATCACGTGTGCAAAGTACCTCAAAGGCAAGCACTTGCTTGCAAAACAGGTGTACATAGTACGTGCCTGCCTGTCATCAACGCAAATCATCAGCCAAGTTGGTGCAAAACAAGGGCAGGCTTGAGGGTAGGTCAAGACCAAGATATGGCCCCGAGCATGCCTGCTGTGTCAATGCCTCTGCCTGTCACAACTGTCCACAAGTTCCCTGATTGCACACCTGTGACGCAGAGGCAAGAACTGCCAGCTGCAGCCACGTCGGCTGCAATAGAGCTGCTGCCAAACTCCACTGTGATAGCTCTGTCACAGCAGCAGCCATCAGCAGCAGCAGCAACTCAACCTTCAGCTGGCATGCCCACAGCTGCAACAGGCGGCACCTTGGATGTACTGCCCCCTCATGATCTGAGTGGGCCCTCTGCCAGCAGGCTGTTGAAACATGTCAGAGAAGGGCAGGGTCGTCTAAAACTCAAGGTGAAGGGACCCACAATGCCATTACCAGCTGTGCCTACTGCTGCATCACAGCCAATTGGCACACTGGGAGCTGGGCAGCCCATCAGTGCTCCACAGAAGGGCAGGCAGACAGTCACTCAGACAGAGTTGC
>JAABUK010006052.1_pt1 | contig 18343 bp, 15 predicted proteins | sample 5559141 | NCBI WGS metagenome assembly JAABUK01 (sample SAMN10711869, study PRJNA513367) | rock metagenome | isolation source: Antarctica rocks | place: Antarctica: Victoria Land, Pudding Butte nord | collected 2016-01-03 | reverse complement strand
GTTCCTGGAGTCGAAAGCTTCCTCCAGTAGCTTGATACCTACGCTCTCCAAAGTTTCCTTCCGTTTTTGATCGGAAATAGAGGTGAGGTGTCCATAGATAGTGAAAAGGCGGAATCCGGGCCGGAGACGCCGATTACCGACGCCGAGCGACTTGGCCGTCTCTAGCAAGCCTCTGCAAAGAGCCTTTATAAGGTTCTCATAAGAGGCAAACAGGAGCACAATGACAAGCCCGCGCATCTCCCTTCCAATATTAACATCAGTAGCTGGAGGAGGAACTGAGTCCACGGAGTCCAGTAGTCGCCAGATGGTCTCGATCCTTCGCTTAAATTCGTCGCGGTAGGGCGTGCCATCAAATATCATTCCAAACTTCCAGAAGCCTATCTCGACAAAACTCAATACGTCCTTTTACACGCAACCGGCTGTTCGTTGGCCCAGTTGTTAGATGTCTCAACTCATCAGACTTGATCCATTCGACCGGACTGAATGGCTTTAAATCAGGATTTTTGGCGAGCGCCAACGCGGCTCCAACAGCGACTGCTTCGAACAAATTCACTGGAGTTGCACCTTTGCGGGTCTTGAGGCCATCCGGAAATATTTTAGAGAGAAATCGAAATGTGTCAGCAAAGACCATCTTTCGCTCTTCAACGCGGGGATTGAGGGCCGCCCTACCAGCAAACTCGTTAAGAAAATCCGTCACCGAATGCTCAAAATCTTCATAGTTCTCCAGAAACGCGAAGAACCGCAGGACGAAGTCTTCTGGCGTGCCATCTTTTAGTTTTGCCTCCGGTAGCCTTATAACTGTGCGAAAATCAGTGTACGAAGCAAGTTCGACTATGCAGTCCATAAACACGCCACGGTAAACGCACTCGCGCACTTCTTGATCGGTAAGCTTGATGCCGCCGGTATTTAGGCGCTCAAACAAATCAAAACGAACTTGCAGATCACTTTTGTCATTTAGCACAACGACTTTGACTGGACGATCCTCTAATGCGCTTCGAATATCTTCTGGAAGATCGGAAAAGCAGCATTCAGCTATCGTCGATAGCTTCTCAATCTTTGCAAGCCTCAGGGGCTTGCCGGCCAGCCTAGCCGCAGCCCGTGCCTCATAACTGCCCATGAAGTTGACTAGGGTTAAAAGCCTTTGGAGGCCGTCAACGACTTCCCACTGCGTCTGCTGGCCGGACGCGGAGTTAGTAGCCATGAATAAAGGTGGAACCGGGATGCCGAGAAGAAGGGCCTCGATAAGTTGCGATTGACGCATATCATCCCATCGAAACTGCCGCTGATAAACGGGGGCAATCTCAATCCGAAGGCGCTCGACACGCCGGATTAACTCATCTACTGTAACGTCGTAGGAGTCGAAGTCCACCTTACGTCTTTGCTCTGTCAATTGTTTTCTCTGATGCGCTGGGTCCCTGAACATCGTCTTATGATCCTTTTCTCATCTTGATTGGCAATCTTTTTCTTCCGGCTTAATTACAAATCGAAACTACTTCGAACGGCAGCGTGTCTTGTGCCTTCCCTAACGACTCGTTTGCTCTGATATGAAACCTGCGCAAAGCAACTAGTAGAGATCGGTCCAGCGCGGCTGATCCAGGCATTCTTGGTAGGGAGAGCTACGCCGTCCAGCGATGTCATAACGGTCATAATAGCAGTTTAGCATAGTCCTGTTGACCCCCAACCCTCACCCGCCGATGATCCCCTCCACCCAAGGAGGCCCTGCCATGAACGTCGCCACCACCCTCGCCCAGCGTGCCGGCGTGTCCGACGAGGAGTGGCGCGTCCGCTGCGATCTTGCTGCGCTGTATCGCCTCGTTGCTCATCACCGCATGACGGACCTGATCTACACCCACATCAGCGCGCGGCTGCCAGGGGAGGAGAACCACTTCCTTATCAACCAGTATGGGGTGATGTTCCACGAGATGCGGGCATCCGACTTGGTGCGGATTGATATGGACGGTAACATGGTGGAGAACCTGACGGGCGACCGCCGGGTCAACGCCGCCGGGTTCACCATCCACTCCGCCATCCACATGGCCCGGCATGACCTGCAATGCGTCATCCACACCCATACCGCCGCTGGGATGGCGGTTGCGGCGCAGCGGCACGGGCTGCTGCCGATCAGCCAGCACGCGCTGAAGTTTTATGGGCACCTGGGCTATCACGGGTATGAGGGCATTGCGCTGGACCTGGACGAGCGGGAGCGGCTGGTGCGGGACCTTGGGCCACACAACGCCATGATCCTGCAGAACCATGGGCTGCTTGCCGCCGGGCGCACGATCCCGGAGGCATTCAACACGATCTATTACCTGGAGCGGGCCTGCCAGGCGCAGGTGGCGGCGTTGGCTGGCGGGACCGAGTTGATGATGCCGCCGGAGGAGGTGCGGGTGCACACCGCGCAGCAGTTCCGCGGGGAAGGCCGGCTGGAGCACTACGAAATGATGTGGGAGTCCTGCCTGCGGCAAGTGGAGCACGACACCCCCGATTACCGGTCTTGAGCGGGCCGCTTCTCCGCATTGAGGGATTGCGGACTGTGTTTCCCGGGGCAAAGGGAGGGGGCGGCGACGTGCCGGCGGTGGATGGGGTGTCGCTGTCGGTGGCGCGGGGCAAGACGCTGGGGATCGTCGGCGAGAGCGGCTGCGGCAAGTCCATGCTGTCGCTGTCGGTGATGCGGCTGGTGCCGCAGCCGGGCCGGATCGCGGCGGGGCAGGTGGTGTTCGATGGGCAGGACGTGCTGGGGCTGGACGCCGCGGCGCTGCGCGGGCTGCGCGGCAACCGGATCGCCATGATCTTTCAGGAGCCGATGACCAGCCTGAACCCGGTGTTTACGGTGGGCGATCAGATTATGGAGGCGATGCGCGCGCATGACCGCCGGGCTAGCGCCGCGGAGTTGCGGGCGCGGGCGGCGGCGGCGCTGGACCGGGTGCGGATACCGGCGGCTGCCCGGCGGCTGGATGATTATCCGCATCAGATGAGCGGGGGGATGCGGCAGCGGGTGATGATCGCGATGGCGCTGTCCTGCGGGCCGGACCTGCTGATCGCCGATGAGCCGACGACGGCGCTGGATGTTACGGTGCAGGCGCAGATCCTGGACCTGCTGCGGGATTTGCAGGTCCAGACGGGGATGGCGATCATTCTTATTACCCACGATCTCGGCGTGGTGGCGGAAATGGCGGATGAGGTTGCGGTGATGTACGCCGGGCGGGTGGTGGAGCGGGCTTCGGGGACGGCGATCTTCGATGATCCGCAGCATCCTTATACGTTGGGATTGTTGGGGAGCATCCCGCGGGTGGAGGAAACGCGGGATCGGCTGCTCGCCATTGAGGGAGCGGTGCCGGCGCCGTTTGCGCTGCCGACGGGGTGCCGGTTCAATCCGCGTTGCGTGTTCCGGGCGGCGAGGTGCATGGAGGTGGATCCGCAGTTGTTGCCGCTTGGGCCGGATCATGCGGCGGCTTGCATACGGGCGCCGGTTGAGGAGATGGCGGCTTGAGGGGGGTCCTGCGGCTTCTTCTTGCTTTGGGCGAGGGGTGGGGCGAGGGAAGCCAAGCAGACCAAATCCTAGTTATCTTGGCACTACTCGGTCCGGCATCACCGATTTCGGTCCGTGCGGCCTTTCCCTCACCCCGGCCCTCTCCCGGAGGGAGAGGGGGAAAGGAGCGGGCGTTTTGACGCCGCTGCTGGAGGTTGAGGGGCTGGCCAAGCATTATCCGATCCGCGCCGGGCTGCTGTCGCGTGCGTCCGGGGCGGTGCGGGCGGTGGATGGGGTGTCGTTCAAGGTGTTCCGCGGTGAGACGCTGGCGCTGGTCGGGGAAAGCGGGTGCGGTAAGAGCACTACGGCGCGGCTGGCGCTGCGGCTGATTGACCCCACAGCGGGGAGCGTTTGGTTCGAGGGGACGGATATCACCGACCTGCAGCGTGCGCCGCTGCGGGCGCTGCGGCGGCGGATGCAGATCGTGTTCCAGGATCCTTATGCCTCGCTGAACCCGCGGATGACGGTGGGGGCGATCCTGGAGGAGCCGCTGGTCGTGCATGGCATCGGCAATGCGGCGGCGCGGCAGGCGCGGGTGGCGGAGCTGCTGGGGCTGGTCGGACTGGCGACCTATCACGCTGCGCGTTATCCGCACGAGTTCAGCGGTGGGCAGCGGCAGCGGATCGGCATCGCGCGGGCGCTCGCGGTGGAGCCGGCGCTGGTGGTGCTGGACGAGCCTGTCAGCGCGCTCGATGTGTCAATTCAGGCGCAGGTCGTGAACCTGCTGGGCGATTTGCAGGCGCGGCTGGGGCTGGCCTATCTGTTCATCGCGCATGACCTGGCGGTGGTGAAGCACGTCGCGGACCGGGTGGCCGTCATGTATCTGGGCCGGATCGTCGAGACCGGACCCAAGGACCAGGTGTTCGGCGACCCGCGCCATCCCTATACGCGGTTGCTGCTGTCGGCAATTCCGCGCCCTGACCCGCATCGTCGGCTGGCGCGGCAGGCGGCGCAGGGGGACCTGCCTAGCCCGGCGAATATTCCCGCGGGCTGCCGTTTCCATACGCGGTGCCCCTACGTCGTCCCCATCTGCCGAACCGAGGATCCTGCCTTGCTGCCAATCGAGCCTGCCCATTTGTCTGCCTGCCACCGTGCTGCCGAGCTGCCGGCCTGGGATGCCGAGGAGGTCCATGCCGCCCCGCCCAAGGCTGCGCTCCGGCTGGCGCTGTATGCCGAGCGCCGGGCCGCGCAGGTGGACACGGCGCAGTGACGGCGGCCCCCGTGCTTGCCACGCTGGTCCATCCGCGCATCATGGTGGTGGGCGGCGGCGCGGTAAGGGAGCTGCCGGGCGTGCTGGCGAAGCTCGGGCTGTCGCGGCCGCTGGTGGTGACCGACCCGTATATGGTTAGCAGCGGGCTGGTGCGGCGCTGCCTGGAGCCGATGGAGGCGGCCGGGCTGCACCCGGCGGTGTTCAGTGACACCGTGCCGGAGCCGACGGACGTGGTGATTGACGCAGGGGCGGCACTGCTGGCCGCCGGGTCGTATGACTGCCTGGTGGCGTTTGGCGGGGGATCGCCGATAGATACGGCTAAGGCGATGACCATCCTGGCGTCGGGCCGTGCCTCGGGCGCGGGCGCGCACATGCGGGACTTTAAGGTGCCGGTGGCTGCGGATGCGGCGGCTCTGCCGGTGATCGCGGTGCCGACGACGGCCGGCACGGGGAGCGAGGCTACGCGCTTTACGGTTATCACGGATACCGAGCGCGGGGAGAAGATGCTGATTGCCGGGATGGCGGCGCTGCCGCTGGCGGCGGTGGTGGATTACGAGCTGACGTTTACCGTGCCGCGGCGCATTACGGCCGATACTGGGGTGGACAGCCTGACGCATGCGTTGGAGGCCTATGTGAGCCGCCGGGCCAATCCGTATTCGGACGTGCAGGCGATGGCGGCGATGCGGCTGATCGGCGCCAACCTGCGTATCGCCTATGCCGAGCCGGATAATGCCCGGGCGCGGGAGGCGATGATGCTCGGGGCGATGCAGGCGGGGATTGCGTTCACCAACAGCAGCGTGGCGCTGGTGCATGGGATGAGCCGGCCGATCGGGGCGCACTTCCATGTGCCGCATGGGTTGAGCAATGCCATGCTGCTGCCGGCAATTACACGGTTTGGGCTGGAAGCGGCCGAGGCACGGTATGCTACGGCGGCGCGCACGGTCGGGTGTGCGCTGGACCGGGACAGCGACGCGGTGGCGGCGGGGAAGCTGGCGGAGGGGCTGGCGCAGCTTAACCGTGACCTGGATGTGCCGACGCCCGGGGCGTTTGGGATCGGTAAGGCGGATTGGGATGCTCGGCTGGAGGTGATGGCGGACCAGGCGCTGGCGTCGGGCAGCCCGGGCAACAACCCGCGGGTGCCGACGAAGGAGGAGATTGTGGCGCTGTATGGGGTGGTTTGGTCGGGGAACTCGTGACGCTTGCGTTGGGGCCGCGGGGTGCCCAGGTCGGTTTGGGGGTTCAGGGATGAGCGACTTGTATGACACCGATGTGGTCGAGTGGTCCGAGCGCCAGGCACAGCTTTTGCGTGGGGTGGCGGCTCGGCAGCCCAGCAATGAGCAGCCGGATTGGGACAACATCATTGAGGAAGTGGAGAGCGTGGGGCGGAGCCAGTTGCATGCCGTCGAAAGCCTGCTGATGCAGGCGCTTCTTCACGACCTCAAAATACGTGCGTGGCCATATTCGTGGAACGTCCCGCATTGGCGGGCGGAGGCCCGGATCTTCCGCCGTGACGCCAGGCGCAGGTTTACGCCCTCCATGCGCCAGAAGGTTGACGTTGCCGCCCTGGTCCGCGAAGCCCTGGAAGTGCTGCCGGAGACGGTGGACGGATACCCGCCATCTCCCGCTGGGCTGGCCGTTGCTGCCTCGGCCCAACCCGCGACCGTAGATGATGCATTGGCGGACCTACTGGACGAGGGTGGTCCGTCCAAGGCCTGATCTGGCTGGTCTCAGCTTCTGCTGGGTGGCGGCTCCCGCAGCAGGTCCTCCAAATCCAATCGCTGCGTGACCATCGCCAGGGTTCCGTCCGCGTTGTGCGGCCACTGATCTGCCGGGCGGTCCCAGTATAGCTCGACGCCGTTGCGGTCGGGATCGGACAAATAGAGCGCCTCGCTCACGCCATGGTCGGAGGCGCCGTCCAGCTTGATCCCTGCGTGGATGAGCCGGCGCAGCGCGTCTGCCAGGTCGGCCCGGGTCGGATATAGCACTGCCGTGTGATACAGCCCTGTCGTGCCCGGCGGTGGCGGGGAGCCGCCCAGGCTTTCCCAGGTGTTCAGCCCGATGTGGTGGTGGTAGCCGCCGGCGGAGATGAAGGCGGCCTGGGTGCCGTAGCGCTGCATCAACTGGAACCCCAGCACGCCGACGTAGAAGCCTAGGGCGCGGTCGAGGTCTGACACTTTTAGGTGGACGTGGCCGATCCGGGTGCCTGGGGCGATCGGCTGCGTGGGGGACTGGGCGGGGGAGAAGGTGGTGGTGGACGACACGTTCGGAACTCCGTCTTGGTTAGGTCAGGCGATGCGGGGCTGGGCCGCGCGGGGGAAGGCTGGCGTCGGGACCAGCGCCCAGGCGCCGTCGCCGATTAGGGCCAGGGCAACTAGGCCGGCGGCCCAGAAGGCCGGGTACTCCCAGCCGCCGCCGGGGTTGGTGAATAGCCAGCCATTGGCGCCGTGTACCGTTGCGATGGCGCCGAACAGGATGGGGGCCAGGGCCAGGGCGGCCAGGCGGGGCCAGATGCCGGCGATAAGCGCGATGGCGCCCAGCAGCTCGGCGGCGATGACAGCGTAGGCCAGGTAAGGGGGGAGGCCAAGCTTGCCGAAGAAGCCGGCGGTTCCGGCTGGGGTGAAGACGAACAGCTTCACTCCGGCATGGGCCAGGAACATTAGGCCGAGGCTGATGCGCAGGAGGAAGGCGGCATAAGGGGCGGTGCGTGGGTCGGTCATCGGTGCTCTCCGTTTGGGATGATGGCTATATCGGCCCTCGCGGTTGCGATGATAATCGGGGGAGATGTTGGATCATCTCATACTGTGGGTTGGAGGCGGCGCGTGCTCGACCAGGTTACGGGGATGCGGGTGTTTGTCCGGGTGGCGGCGGCGGGCAGCTTGGCGGGGGCTGGACGCGGGCTTGGCTTGTCGCAGACGATGGTGACCAAGCATGTGGATGCCATTGAGGCTCGGCTGGGCGTGCGGCTGCTGCAGCGGTCCACACGGCGGCTGACGCTGACTGAGGCGGGGCGGGGGTATGTTGAGGCGTGCCAGCGGATATTGGCGGAGATCGAGGAGGCTGAGGCGGTGGCAGGCGCCGGGCAGGCAGAGCCGCGGGGGCTGCTGCGGCTGAATGCGCCGGTGTCGTTCGGGACGTCGCAGATTGCTCCGCTGCTGGGGCGGTTTGCGGCGAGCTATCCCAAGGTGCGGCTGGATTTGGGGTTGAATGACCGGGTGGTGGATTTGATCGAGGAGGGGTGGGACCTGGCGGTGCGGATCGGGGTCTTGCGGGAGTCCGGGCTGGTGTCGCGGCGGCTGGCGCCTTGCCGGATGGTGATGTGCGCTTCGCCGGGCTACCTGCGGGCGCATGGGACGCCGCGGACGCTGGCGGAGCTTGGGGGGCATAATTGCCTGGGCTATACGCTTTCGGAGCGGATGGGCACGGGGCGCTGGAGCTTTGGCGGGGATGCCGAGGTGGTGGTGGCGGTGTCGGGCACGATGCAGGCCAATAATGGCGATGCGTTGCGGGCTGCGGCGCTGGCGGGGCTTGGGGTGATCTATCAGCCTACGTTCCTGGTTGGCGGTGATGTTCGGAGCGGGGCGTTGGTGGCGTTGGCGATGGATCATCCGGCGGCGTTGGCGGGGCATATCCAGGCGGTGTTTAGGCCGGACCGGATGCTGCCGCTGAAGTCTCGGGTGATGATCGAGTTCCTGGCGGGGGAGTTTGGGGAGGAGCCGCCTTGGGATTGTGGGTGAGCTGGGGGGTTGGACGGGGGTGGGGCGGTTTGAATGTTCGCTACCGATGGCAGGCGCTTGCAGACGGGCTGCGTGCCGAGGTCCGCTCTGCGCTCATCCTGGTCGTGCGCGTTCTTCCCTCAGTCGCCCGAAAGCAGACGCTGTCTTCGCCTATTGGAATGGCTTGGGATGGTGGGACGCGGTTCGTCTGCTCCCCAGCCGGGATGCGGTGGGACCAGACACTCACATCAGGCAGAGGATGGCCGTAAGCGGAGCGGCTATCTTGTAGCAGACGCTGCGGGTAAGCGGCTCTTTGCTGCCGCTGGCTGTGCGGAGCCACTCGGCCCAACCACGATGCTTGCCAGGGCTGACTGGCGCGACGTCGGCCCCGTGCCACATCCGGCGTTCTGCTACCCTACTTAGCAACAGGGGACAGGATTGACATCCGGTCGCGAGGGTGTCACGAATTCGTGACTGCTTGCCGATGCAGTTTGGACCTTGAGATTGGTGTCCCGAGGTAATGATGTGGCGACAGCAGAAATAGTGACGCAGGCGCATGGTCAGGTTGACCTGACCAGTTGCGATCGTGAACCGATCCACCAGATTGGCGCTATTCAGCCGGTCGGCTTCCTCATTGCCATCTCGTTCGACTGGCTGATCTCGCGCGTATCCGCGAACTCGACCGACTTTCTTGGTAGCTCGATTCAGGCTCTGCTTGGTGCGCCGCTTAGTGACGTGTTCGTCAAAGAGGCGGTCCACACAATTCGCAACCGCCTGGCAATGCTTCGCGGCCCGGACGCGGTGGAACGCATCTTTGCGGTAAGGCTCCAGCATGGCGGAGCGCTGTTTGACGTTGCCGTTCATATTTCCGGTTCGACGATCATTGTCGAAGCTGAGCCGAGCCAGCCGCCTGGTGAACTGAACGCCGGTGCGATGGTCCGCTCGATGATGTCGCGGATGCAGGGGCAGACGCACCTGGTGCGCGAAGCGGCACGGCTGGTCCAGGGCCTGACCGGCTTCGACCGGGTGATGATCTACCGATTCCATGCCGACGACTCCGGCGAGGTCATCGCCGAACGGGCACGCGCCGGACTGGAGCCCTTCTTGGGCCTGCGCTATCCGGCCGAGGACATTCCCCGGCAGGCGCGCGCATTGCTCATCCGCAATCCGGTGCGCCTGCTCGCCGACGTTGATGGTCCTCCGAGCCTGGTCGTTCCTCAGCTTGGCGCGATGCGCGAGCCCCTCGACCTTTCGATGAGCACTCTGCGAGCCCATTCGACCATGTGCATCGAATACCTTAGGAACATGGGGGTTGGCGCGACGATGACGGTCTCATTGGTCCGCGACGGCCGCTTGTGGGGTCTGATCTCCTGCCACCATATGTCGGCGCGGCATGTCGGCTTCGAGCAGCGCACGACTGTCGAGTTGTTCGGGCAATTGCTGTCGTTCCTCCTCGCAGAGCAGGAGCGTGCAGAACTGGCGAGCTATGAAGCGCGCGTGTGCAACCTGCAGCATCAGCTTGGCGCCACCTTGCTGAACCATGGCGCGCCGGAACAAAAAATTGCCGACATGGCGGAGCAGGTGCGGGACCTCGTGCCCTATGACGGGCTGGCGGTTTGCGTCGGCGACAAGGTGAACCTGTGGGGTGCAACGCCGACACTTGAGGAACTGGCGGAACTGCGGCCGTTCCTCGACCGCACGGCTGCGAGCCGGATCTTCTCGACTGATAACCTGGGCAGCTTCCATGCGCCTGCAAACGGCTTTGCCGAGCGCGCCGCCGGCATGTTGGTCGTGCCGATTTCGGGGTCGCCGCGTGACTACCTGATTTTCTTCAGGCACGAGATCGCCCGCTCGGTGGTATGGGCCGGCGTGCCGGGCAAGCTTGTCGTCCACGGTCCAAGTGGCCCACGGCTGGCGCCGCGCCAGAGTTTCGAGGCGTGGTGCGAACTCAAGCGCGGCCAGTCGGCGCCGTGGAGCGAGGCCGAGCTGCGTGCGTCAGAGGTTCTCCGTGTCTCGCTTCTGGAAGCAATGCTCCATTTCACCGGTATGACCGAGCGTGAAAGCCGGGCTGCGACACAGCGGCAGGAGCTGCTTGTCGCCGAACTCAACCACCGTGTCCGCAACATTCTCAGCCTGATCCGCAGCTTGGTGTCGCAGAGCCGCACCAGCGCCGCCGATGTTGATACCTTTGCCACGATCCTCGGCGATAGGGTGCACGCGCTGGCCCGCGCGCACGACCAGATCACCGCCAAGAACTGGGGACCGGGCTCGCTGGCGCTGCTGATCGCCACCGAAGCTGGGGCATTCCTAGGGGAGGGCGCGTCGCGCATCTATGCCAGCGGTCCCTCGATACAGTTGCAGCCCCTGGCATTTTCGACTGTGGCGCTGGTCATCCACGAGTTGATGACCAATGCAGTCAAGCATGGCGCGCTGGCGAGCGTTACCGGACGGATCACCATCGCGTGGGAACACGATGCCGAAGGCAGCGTCACCCTGGACTGGAACGAGGCTGGCGGGCCGCTCGTTGCGGAGCCAACACGACGTGGCTTCGGTTCGACCGTTATCCAGCGATCAATCCCGCACGAACTCGGCGGCTTGGCGACGCTCGACTATGCGGCTGCAGGGTTTCACGCGCGGTTCGTCCTGCCGTCCCGGCACGTTGTCTTAGGCGGTGACCCTCAGCCGATCCCGATCGCCGCGCCGCGCCGGGAAGCGCCGCTACGCCTGTCGGGTCTCGTCCTGATCGTGGAGGACAATGTCCTGATTGCACTTGATGCCGAGGATGTCCTGATCGCGTTGGGCGCCGCGCACGTGGTCATCGCGAGCAACGTCGCTGAAGCGCTTCGCCTGATCGAACTCGAAGCACCGAGCTTTGCCTTGCTCGACATCAACCTTGGCGGGGAGCGTAGTTGGCCGATTGCGACGCGCCTACGATCGCTCGGGGTGCATTACGTATTTGCCACGGGCTATGGCGACGGCATTGACTACCCGGTTGAGCATCGCTCCACGGCAGTCATCACGAAGCCTTACACATCTGACTCGATCGCGCAGGCGTTTGGTGAAGGCAAGTCGGCGCACTGATCGAAGCATGATGGTGGGCTCGTTATGGAGCAGAGATAGGGTTTCCTGGCGTCCCCGTTCCACCATTATGCATCGCCAAGCGAAGGGCCGGCTTCTATCAGTGGAAGGCGGCGAGGCCGGTCTTTTTAGACCTGAACGAGCGTTCGTGTTCGGCTGCGTAGGTCAAGGCCTACTACTGACCTGGACGCGGAGCCGCCGGGCCGTGCGGCAGCTAACGTCCGCTTCTAGAGCATGTTTGGTGCAAGTGGAGACAGCAAACATGTTCTAGCCTTTGTTTTGGCGAGCATTTGTCCGGCCCAAACGAAGCCGTTTGATCCGGACATGCTCTAGCGGCCAGAACCTGCCATTCGGCTGCTTGGATAGCCGCGTTCGGGTCGTAAGCCGACCTTCAAACTGGGACGCTGCCCATCACACCGTCTGCTTGCCCGCTGGCTTCGGCACGGCCTGCGCGTCCCGGCGCAGGCGGTTCTCGCCCAGCAGCAGCAGGATCGGGGCGGCGATGAAGATGCTGCTGCTGGTGCCGACGACGATGCCGAACAGCATCATCAGTGCGAAGCCGGACAGCGACGGGCCGCCGAACAACGCCAGCGGCAGGCTGGCGAGGAACACCGTCATGCTGGTGCCCAGGGTGCGGTTCAGGGTCTCGTTGATGGAGAGGTCAATCAGCTTGCGGAGCGGCATCGTCTTGTACTTGCGCAGGTTCTCGCGCATCCGGTCATAGACGACCACCTTGTCGTTGGTGGAGTAGCCGATCACGGTCAGGATCGCCGCGACCATCACCAGGTCGAACTCGATGCGGGTGACGGCCAGGAAGCCGATGGCCTTGGTCACGTCCAGGATCAGGGTCACTACCGCGCCGACGGCGAACTGCCATTCGAAGCGGAACCAGATATAGACCAGGATCATCAGCAGGCTGATGCCCAGGGCCAGCATGCCGTTCTGGAATAGCTCCTCCGACACCGAAGCGCCAACGGCGTCGGTGCGGACGAGGCGGGTGCCGGGCTGGGCGGACTCGAGCGCGTTGCGGACGCGGGAGACCAGGGCCTCGGTGGCGTTCTGGCCGGTCTGCGGGTCGAGGCGGATGCTGACGCTGTCGTCGGCGCCAAAGCGTTGCAACCCGGCGCCGGGCAGGCCGGCAGTGGTCAGCGCGTCCCGCAGCTTGCCGAAGTCGGCGGGGCCGGGGGTGCGTACTTCCATCACCACGCCGCCACGGAAGTCTATGCCGAGGTGCAGGCCGGGGTGGAAGAACAGGATCACCGAGGCGAGCGAGAGGATCGCCGACGTGGCCAGGCCGAGGTAGCGGCCTCGCATGAACTGGATCGTCGTGTGGTCGGGGACCAGGCGGAACAGGGGGCGGATGAACATGGGGGTTACACCGGCAACAGGGCGGGGCGGCGGGAGATGAACCAGCGCACCATCAGCAGCCGCGCCACCACCGTTGCGGTGAACAGGGTGGTGACGATGCCGACCGTGATGGTGACGGCGAAGCCGCGCACGGGTCCGGAGCCGAACACGAACAGCATGACGTGCGCGAGGAACGCCGTGGCGTTGCTGTCTATGATGGTGCCGTAGGCGCGGCGGAAGCCGGTTTCCAGCGCATTGATCGGGGTGCGGCCGTTGCGCACCTCCTCGCGGATGCGCTCGTTGATCAGGATGTTGGCGTCCACTGCGACGCCCAGGGTCAGCAGGATGCCGGCCATGCCGGGCAGGGTCAGCGTCGCGCCCAGCAGGGAGAGGATGGCGATCTGCAGCAGCAGGTTCACCAGCAGGGCGGCGTTGGCGAACCAGCCGAACAGGCCGTAGAACACCGCCATGTAGATCATGACCAGCAGCAGCCCGACGCCCAGCGCGACGGCGCCGCGAAAGATGCTGTCGGCGCCCAGCTCCGGGCCGACGCTGCGTTCCTCGATGACTGCCAGCGGCGCGGGCAGGGCGCCGGCGCTGAGGAGGTTTGCGAGGTCGCGTGCGTCCTTTTGGGTGAAGCTGCCGCTGATCTCGCCCTTGCCGGCGAGGATGGCGCTGCGGATGACGGGGGCGCTGATGATCTTGTCGTCCAGCACGACGGCGAAGCGGTGGCCGATGTTGGCGCTGCTGACATCGGCGAAGCGGCGGGTGCCTACGCTGTCGAAGGTGAAGAAGATCTTCCAGCCGCCGTTCTGCTGGTCCTGCTCGGCCGTGGCGGAGGTCAGGCTGGCGCCGTCCACCTCGACCCGGCGGCGGACCGGCTCCTTGACGCCGGGCTGCTTGTCCACGGCCAGGAAGTCCACGCCGGGGGGCGGGGTGCCGTTGAGGTTCGCCGTTTCGTCCAGCAGGCGGAAGGTCATGCGGGCGGTGCGGCCGATCAGCTCCTTGACGCGGTTCGGGTCCTCGACGCCGGGGAGCTGCACGACGATGCGGTTGTCGCCCTGCTTGGTGATGACGGGGTCCAGCACGCCGGTGGTGTCTATGCGGCGGCGGACGATCTCGATGCTTTGGGCGATGGCGCGTTCGGACCGGTCGCGCAGGATGGCGGGGGAGAGGGTCATGGCGACGGCGCCAGGTTCGGTGGTGACGTCGTATTCGGCGGCGCCGCCGGAGGTGGATGCGTTGCGGAGTAGGCTGGCGGCGTCCTCGACCTGGGCGGGGTTGCCGATGCGGACTAGCACGCGGTTTTGGGCGGGCTGGACGGTGGGCGGCAGGTTCTGCACCTTGCCGCGCAGGGTGTTGCGGGCGCTGTCGGCCAGGCTGTCGAGGCGCTCCTTGACGACGGTCGCCATGTCCACCTCCAGCAGCAGGTAGCTGCCGCCGCGCAGGTCGAGGCCGAGGCGCACCTGCGGCCAGGGGAGCCAGGCCGCGGGCTGTGGCAGGAAGTTCGGCAGGCACAACAGCGCGCCGAGCAGGCAGGCCGCGGCGATCAGGGCGATCTTGAGGCGGCTGAAGTAGATCATGGCAGGCGCATTGGTCCGGTCACGGGTTTGCGCGCGGGTATGCCGATGCTGGCGGGTGGGCGCAAGGGTTGCGGTGGAAGTGGGGTTTTTCTTCCTGTTCTTGCGGGTCGGGGGTGCGGGCTGTCCGGAGGAGTGGTGTGTGTTGGCGGCGCTGATGGCGCTCGGCTTGGCGGCCAAGACCCCCTCACCCCGGCCCTCTCCCGAAGGGAGAGGAGGAAGGATGCCTTGGTCTGGGGGAAGGGGCAGGTTACAGGGGGGGTATGAGTAGTGGACCGCTGCGGATCGGCGTCATTGGGGCCGGGCACTTTGGGCGCTTCCATGCGCTGAAGGTTGCCGGCAGCCGGCGGGCGGTGCTGGCGGGGGTGCATGATTTGGACCCGGCGCGGGCCGCGGCAGTGGGGCGGGAGGCAGGAGCGCCGGCCCTGCTGCTGGCGGACCTGCTGGCGGTTTGCGACGCCGTCATCATCGCCGCGCCGGCCGACGCGCATCATGGGTTGGCGGTGCAGGCAATGCGTGCCGGGCGCCATGTCCTGGTGGAGAAGCCGTTGGCGGCGACGCTGGCGGAGGCGGACGAGCTGGCCGCGGTGGCGGCGCAGTCCGGCGTGGTGCTGCAGGTGGGGCATCTGCTGCGCTATTCTGCCGAGCACCGGGCGATCTCGGCCCGGATTACCCGGCCGCTTTACATCGAGTGCGCCCGTATCGCGCCGTTCAAGCCGCGGGGGACCGATGTTTCGGTGATCCTGGACCTGATGATCCACGACCTCGATTTGGTGCTGGCGCTGGTGGACAGCCCGATCAGCAGCGTGGACGCGCTGGGGGCCGCGGTGTCCAGCGCGCATGAAGACATTGCTAACGCTCGCGTTCGGTTCGAAAATGGCTGCGTTGCCACGATCACTGCCAGCCGCATCTCTTTGAAAACCGAGCGTAAGATGCGGCTGTTCTCGGAGGAGGGTTACCTGTCGGCCGACTTCGTGGCGCGTAAGCTGGTGATGATCGGGCGGGAGCGCGGGATGCCGCTGCCGGGCACTGGCGGCTTCCGGCGGGAGGAGACGAGCTGGACCGAGGGCGATGCGATGGCTGCGGAGCACGAGGCGTTCGTTGCCGCTTGCCTGGACGGGGCGCCGGTGGTGGTGGATGCGGCTGCCGGGCGCCGGGCACTTGCGGCGGCGCTGGCGGTCACGCAGGGGATGGCGGAGTCACGCCGGGTGGCGGTGGCATCCGGGCTGATCGGCAGCTTGTAGCGGCGGGTGGGCGAAGGCGGGTCAGCCCACACATATCGCCTTCGACGGAGCCGGGCCGCGCAAGCCTTTGGAGGTTTGCTTAGGCGGGGATGGTGCGCCACAGGCCTCGCGACCTGGGCGCGCGGCGGTTGCCCTGCGATCCGGGCGCGGCACCTGCAAGCAGCGATGCGGCGCGGGCTGCGGCCCTGACTGTCTGCGTTGCCAAGGCTTGGTCCAGGACGTCCAGCACCTCATCTGCGGCGGCCTCTGACGGCAGGCGGCCGGGTGGGCGCAGGCTGTCCATGATGGCGCGGAAGCCGCTTCGTTGCGCGTCTGCCCGCCCTGGGTCGTTCAGCAGCGACATCACGGTGCCGCTGATGGTTTCGGCGGTGCAGCCGCTTTGCAGCAACTCCGGCACCAGCGCGCGGCCGGCCAATAGGTTGACCATCGCGACATGCGGCACCTGGATCATGCGCCGGGCCATCGCGGCGGTCAGGGGGTTGACGCGGTAGGCGACGGCCATTGGGACCGCGGCCAGGGCCAGTTCCAGGGTGGAGGTGCCGGACTTGGTCAGCGCGGCGCTGGCGGCGGCGTAGGCGTCGTGCTTGTCGTCGGGGCCGGTCACGATGATGGGCTGCACCGGCCAGCCCTTTGCGGCGCGGCGGACGAACTCGCTGACGGCGGGGGATACCGGCAGGACAGGGCGCACTGCCGGTTGCTGGGCCGCCAGGAGGTGCAGGGCGCGTCCGAACACCGGCAGCAGCCGTGGCGCCTCCGACCGGCGGCTGCCGGGCATTAGGATCAGCACGGGCTGATCGGGCGTGAGGCCGTGCTTCGTGCGGAAGCGGGCGGCGTTGCCCTGGTCTGCGCCGGATTCCAGGACGGGGTGGCCGACGAAGGTGGCGGGCAGGCCGTGGCGGGCGAACCAGGCAGGCTCGAACGGGAGCAGGCATAGCAGGCGGTCCCATAGGCCGGGGTAGTGCTTCACGCGGTGCGCGCGCCAGGCCCAGACCTGGGGGGCGACGTAGTGGACGCGGGGGATGCCGAGCGGCGCGACGCCGGCCAGGACGTGGTGCATGAAGCCGGGGCTGTCCACCGTCACGACGACATCCGGGCGGCGGCGGGCGATGTCGGCCAGGACCTCGGCACGCCTGCGGAGGAGTAGGCGGATGCGGGGCAGGACCTCGACGATGCCCATGACGGAGAGGTCGGACATCGGGAACAAGCTGGCCGGCAGACCGCTGTCCGCCATGCGGGGGCCGCCGACGCCGGCGAACTCCAGGCCGGGCCGCTGGGCGTGGAGGGCGGCGATGAGGCGGGCGCCCAGCACGTCGCCGCTGGCCTCCCCTGCCAGGATGTAGATCAGGGGCATGGTGGGTTGCCGGGGGCCATGCCCGGCTGCATAGGGGGAGGGGAAGGCAGGTGCAACATGGCGGACGGGACTGGGGCGTTGGGAGTGCTGTCCGTGAAGCTGCGGCTGGGATGACGGCCGTCTTGCTGCACGTCACGACGGCCGAAGCTTGGGCCGTTGGGCCGCCTTCACCGTCCGCGGGCGGCTTCCTGCACCTTTGCACTCCGGCGCAACTGCCGTTCGTGCTGGATCGGCATTTTGCCGGGCAGTCCGGGCTGGTGGTGCTGCATGTGGATGCGGCCTTGATTGCGGACGTGCGGTGGGAGGCGAGCGAGCCCGGCATGGACCCGTTCCCGCACCTTTACAGTCCGCTGCCGGCTGCTGCGGTCAGGGAGGTGGTACGCTTGCCACCGCATTCAGTGCCTCAGCCTTCACCAACAGCTGGCTGATGTCCATCAGCTGCCATCCTGCGCCTCTCGGTAAAAACAGGCTACATCTTCGCTCATTCTGGCAGGGCATATCTACACGGAAGGAGCAAGTAGCTATGGTTGATGAAGAAATAGGCCAGGTGCGCACGTTTTTGTTCAAGAATAAAGATGAGCTAAAGTTTTGGGTCTCATTGGCTCTTGATGCTGCAAAGATCGTCGTGACCTTCTCTGGCCCCGTCGGGCTTTACATCGTGATTGTATACCTTCAAAGCGTCAGAGCCCCATTGCCAATTTCCGACTTATCCAATTTGACAGCTTTGATCATAATAGGCGGGGCGTATATTTGCATCGCCATGGTCGTGCTGGTGGGCATATACTCTCCCTTGCTTATGTGTTCTGTTTCCAGAAGCTTTAGGCGGCAGACACGAGTGCGAAGCTTAGACATCTTGCTCAATCACAGAAGATGGGTAAGGTACTTAGCCGGTGAAGCCCTCCTATTTCAGGGCGGCGCTATTATGGTGATGCCAACGTTTAGTGCCCTAGTAATTGTAGGCGCCTCTCTTGTCATTTCTATATTATGGCTAGCCACGATGCTAATCTTTGGTAGTTTGATCGGGGTTATACTATATTGCAGAGTCGTCACTGTCCATATGCGGCCTTGGCATTGGAGGATGTGGCTTGCTTGTCAGGTATTTATTACGTCCGTCGTTAGGGGATTGTGTTGCATCGGCTGGCTTTTGCTGATGGCGAGACTCAATCTAAGCAGCCTTTTTTAGGTTGTCACACGGATGTGCCTTCATGCGTTCTTTGTTGAGCGTCTTGACGGCGGCGTGGATGGCGCTGTTGAGGTCGTCGGTGTTCTTGAACGTGTGGTGGGCCAGGTG
>JAABUK010006051.1_pt1 | contig 18344 bp, 31 predicted proteins | sample 5559141 | NCBI WGS metagenome assembly JAABUK01 (sample SAMN10711869, study PRJNA513367) | rock metagenome | isolation source: Antarctica rocks | place: Antarctica: Victoria Land, Pudding Butte nord | collected 2016-01-03 | reverse complement strand
TTTGAGAAGCAACTGCGTGTTTCCCTCAACCTGCACACACATAGGCTTTGTGTTGCTGCCGCAACCTGATGGGCATGTTCAGAGCAAAAGCGTGACAGGATGACAGGTGCAAGTCTGTGGTAACACACAAACACACAAACACACACACACACACACACACACACACACACACGCATGCACCCAAAGGTTGCACTCGGAGGGGGCTTGTTTCCGGCAGAGGTCTCAACTGCAATGCTGCTCACAACACATGCTGAGGCAGAACAGGTGCACATCACGGTGCATCTGCATGAGAATGTTGCAAGGGATCAGAAGCTTGAAGTGGAAGCCATTTGCAGACCTGAAGGACTGGGCAGCAGAGGGTGATGTTGAGGAAGGTCTCCACAGAGGGTCCCAGAGGGGCGCCCCCAGACACCACAAACCTGACCCGCCCACCGAAGCCTGCCTTCACTGCCTTCAGCACTGTGCGGTCTATAAGGGGGCTCAACTGCACACAGTATAAGATACACTCAGATGCCTGTTCAGCACTGTGCGGTCTATAAGGGGGCTCAACTGCACATAGTATGAGATACATTCAGATGCCTGTTGTGCATCTTCCCAGCCTGCAACAGACTCACATACAACCTCATGCATGCACACCTCATGCATGGTGTGCAGCTGCATGCCTGATTACATTGGGTTAGCTTAAGGCTTTGTACTGTGCAGCTCACACTGCACAGCAAGGCTACTGGCTTGTATAGCTTGCAGTCACATGCTTGCCTGCCTGAAGCACAGTCAACACATGTGAAGCCAATTGAGGCAAAGTAGCTGGCACATGAGGAGCGATCAACATTGGCAAGACGCAGGTAATCAACATCTTCTATACTGGGCGCTGCACATCACGTCAGCTCTGCCTGTTTTGCAATGTCATGCAAGGTCAGAGGTCAACCAGCATTTGCGATGTGTGGATGACGAGCGAGCACAAGACAGATGCACAAGACACAAGACAAACACAAGACAGACACAAGACAAACACAAAACAAACACAAGACAGACAAAAGACAGACACAAGATGCAAGACAAGCACAAGACAAAAACAAGACAGACACCAGACAAAGTCAAGACAGACACAAGCCAAAGGACAGAGACAAGACAGGGCCCCACCAGGTCAAAGCGTCCCAGGCGGCGCATGAAGCGCTTGATGTTGTAAACAGTCCTAAAGATGGCCTGCCTCCACCCTGGCTGCTTCTTGATCTTGGCCTCAATGCCCGATTTCATGCGGTCCAGCACACGAGGCACTGCTGCAAAGATGCTGGGCTTCAGGGCTGCCACATCATCAGTCACCTTCTTCACATCACCCTGCAGAGGCAAGGGCACAATGGTCAAGCCAGACGGAGGAATGGTGCAAGGCAGGCTGGTGGTGCCTTTGACTAATGTTATGCAGCTTGGCACACAGGCACTGCTGCAGCTTCCAACAGGAAGCCTGCTACATAAGCAGTGAGCTTCTTGATGACATCATTTTGACTGTCTGCAGAAGAAATGGCTGCTTTGCTTGAAGCTGCTCAGCAGGCAGAGCAACGCAGAGAAGGTCTGGACCGGTACTGCCGCCTGTCTGTGGCCACGCTGTGGGTGTCTTGCCCATGAATGATACTGGCAAGGATACATGTGAACAGATCAGATGTAAGTACATCACTTTGCATGCTGCATGGACACAACACATGTGAGCAGATCAGCTGATTTGACAACAAGTGGAGAGGACTGCCACGATGCTGAATGATGCTGCATTTTAGATTCATGCAGCACATGGCCAGCTGGATGGCATGACTGTATCAACCAGTCAAGTCTGATTGGCTGACCGGGTTCAAGCAAGTAAATCATCAGAATGTGCCGTATGCTGCTGATATTCCCAACATCACTGCAAGATGTGAACAACAGCATGTTCCTGCGGAAGGCCCTTTGCTATAAACGTCTACATGAGCAAACGACTGATACTTGTTGTTGCTGTTGCATTTTGACAGGTGGCAATGGCCCAAATGGCCACAACAGCATTGCAGAGCTTGTGGCTTTGTACCTGCCAGTAGCCTGGGCAGCCCGGTATAATACTTGTCTTCTTATGAATTTGACGCCAAAAGGCGTAGTCTTTTCATTTCTTTTGTTTTCTTTTTCTTACCTGCCAGTAGCCAATGTGCCCGCCAACACTCAGCATGAATTCCTCAACAACTCTGTCAAAGATATGTGCCAGCGTGAGGAAAGACAGGAAGCTGTCGTCCGGGCCCATCCTGATGTTACCCAGGTCCACAAACCCTTGCAGCGAGGCCACGGCTGTCACCAGGGTGTGGTGAGTCAGCATCACACCCTTAGGGTTGCCTGCAAAGCCAAAAAGCAAACTCAAGCATGTGACCAGGGTGTGGTGAGTCAGCATCACACCCTTAGGGTTGCCTGCAAAGCAAACTTGCAGCCTCGAGCAGTTCATGCAGGTATGTTGCATGTCAGTGTAGGGCAGACCCTGGCAACCAGTCCATAAGCTGTGTTGTTGGCTGTTTTAGGACTTCAGCACTCAGTGGACGCTAGCACTGAATTGACACAAAGAAGATCCATTCCGGTCTTGAAGCTCCGGGCTGCCGCCTTTAAAGGCTCCCGTTATGATCGCTGAGAAGCGTAAACTCCCCCCCCCCCTTTGTCTTTGACACAAAGAAGGGGGGAGGCTTCTGACCAAATGGCGTTATGCAGGGCTGACTAGTTTGTGTCTCTATAATCTCACTAAAGGAAATCAAAGCAAGACAATGAAGGCAGCAAGTGACTTGGCTAGACACAAGCAAATGAGCAAGGCCGCAGCTGATCTTGGCTGGGCAAAACAGAGCACTCTCAAAGGGCTTTTTCACTGGCCGTGTCGGCAGGTGAGGGATGCACAGCATTGCAGTGGGAGTGAGAGAGCAGCGCTGAGGTGAAGCTGATCACCTGTGGTTCCACTGGTGTACATGATGCAAGCTGCATCCTGTGCCTTGGGCGGTGAAGGCTCAGCTGGGTTGTCAATTCCAATCTGCTCAAAATCAGCAAAGGAGTACACCTTGACGCCCTGCAGTGACAGCAACGAAATGTGCAGGGCGGCGCAACATCATGAGCCATGGAAGAGTGAGCTGGATAGCCAGCAATCACTCAGGGATGGTACAAGTACCAGCTTTTGACACAGCATACGTTGCTTGACTTGCCTGAGCAGCATGGAGCTGTTGCTGGGATGAACATGTTGAAATGGGCAATTATGATTTCAAAGCATGCATAGTTACCTCCTTCTCGGCTGCCTGAGAAGTCCGCTTGGAGTCGTCTGTCACATCACCAAAGTAGACAATCGTCTTGATGTACTTCTTGGTCTTGTGCAATGTCTTCTCCAACAGGGGGAACTTCTGTGTGGAGGTGAAGACAATGCTGGCCTCTGAGTGCTCAATGATGAACTCAACAGAGCTCTCACCAAGTGAGTCGTATAGAGGCACTGCATAAGTGCACACGCTGCATTTTGCTGCTGTCTGTACAGTTTAACACTGCCCAAAATGTTTGATGCGATTAGCATCTGCACGGTTTGCATGCACAGAGACTTCAAGCTGGAGGTAAAGCTACCGTACCACAATAGTGGGTGTTGCGGTTGCATGCTTGCAAGACAAGCATCCACTCTGGGCAGTTGATGGCATACATGCCAACCTTGTCTGCAGAGCACAAACATGGTCGCAGCTAGAAAGAGGGTGCTGATGAGCTGCAGCAAGCCTGTCATTCCTCACCATGAGGGCCAGCTTTCACAGCTTTCAGAGCAGAGGCAACATTCTTGACTCTGCCTGCAAAAACACACATGATATGAAGCCTGATGGCTGCGTGTTCATACTATACTCAGGAACCAAAGCAAACAGCATCGAACCTTGAGTCTCTTTGTAGCTGTGAAAGGTGTATGGTTGAGCTGAACCATTTCGAATTGGCCTCCAGCCGATGCATCTGCGCTCCGGGTTCTTGCGCACACTCCTTTCAAACAGCTCGTACAGCGTTGTCACGTTGGGTATTGTTGGCCATGATGTTCTTGCCACCTGACTGCGGTAGATCGGGCCTATGGCGTTGTTGTCGCCCTGCTCTGGTCGACCTTTACCCACCGAGATGGTACCAATGCCAACATCCGTGATCTTGTTGTTACCATTATCTATCTTTGCGCTGATATCTCCGGACATTTTGTACCAGTCTTGCAAGCCAGATCAACAGCGACCGAAACGACCGTTCCCGAAAAGGATGTGCGCAAGTCTGCTCAGGCTCAGCAGGTTTGTACGATTTAAGAGTGGCGTCACTCACACCTTTAGCGAATATGTCTAAGAGGAAATTAAGCAGTAGGCAATAGAGTCGCACCAGGACGCGCATTGCGTGCCCTTTAGTAAAGGCTTTTACACGTCTGAACGGGCTGCGTAACCCGGTGCAGCTAAGCACAAGCTCCCAAGCTAATTCTCGCAAGCGGTGAATGTCCATGTCATAGCTATGTTACTTCTGCCAGATTTGATTCCCCGCAACGTCCAGCAGCAGACTGCCAACTTGGACGAGGAACTACTGTTGATCCAACAGGAAGCACAGCTAAAACTTGAGGTACAGCTTGCGTAGTAGGTCTCAGGCCCATGGTGGGCTGTGATCGGCACTCAGTAGTCTGAACCACTCGCAGGCTGACTCCATCCGCGATTTTATGCGAGAGGCGGCACCACTTGGTGCTGCTCTGACCTCAAACTCAGTAGAGGAAGCCACACCCGAAGAGGAGGAGGAGGAGGAAGAGGAGGGAGAGGACGAGGAGGAAGGTATAATCCACTGTCATCTGTCAGCTGGGTGTTGACAAAACCAGATGTCAACACAGGACTAAGTCACTTGGTAAACTTTCCGCCTTGCAGGGTCTGACGGTCAAGATGATGAGCAAGATGATTCAGATGAAGAGGATGATGCTATAGAAGTCAGTGTATAGACCTGCATCCAGCTGCTCACTGATTCTTGCTCAGCTACCCCTGCTTGCGTGAAGCGGCTCTGCTGCTGCTGATCAAGCTCAGCTGCTGACAATAATGGCACAGCAATTAGAGCACCTGAAATGGATCAATGGAACAAACTTTATGGTTGATGGTTTCAACTTCCAAAACGCTCGCTGCAAGAACTACTTCCTTACGCACTTCCACTCAGACCATACGACAGGTAGGCTTTTGCATCATATGCAATGAGAGTGCTGGCATGCCCACATGCGCGTCGTCTTCAGCATAGGGCATGGCTTTCAGCATGCATTGCTTGCACAGTTGTATTACAGAGGTTCATTTACATGCTCTTGGTTGCAGGGTTAAATCGTGCCTTCAGTAGTGGAGTAATCTACTGCAGTCCCATCACAGCCACACTGCTTACCAAGGACATGGGCATGCCTGCAGAGCGTGTAATTCCATTGCCTGTTGACACCCCTATCGCCATTGACGGCGTCAGTGTAACTTTGATGGATGCCAACCACTGTCCAGGAGCCTGCATGATGCTGTTCAAGGTGCCCAGCAAGAATGGCAAGCCACAGGTGCAACTGCCTTCACTTCGTCAGTTCACCATTTTGGCTGTCTGGCGTTTTTTGCACACTTTGCACCAGTCTTTTGTTCATGTGATCACGGAGCTTACAGGCTACATATATGTGGCCTCATGCTACCTTGTGCTTAGGCTGTGGCGTCATGGCTGCTCACACAACAGACAATGTGCATGCCATCCACATACTTAGTCCTGTCTGTGCAAGCACTGCACCTAGCTCCTGGTCTTCGCTGCGAAGACACAGCCGTGCATTATGAGATGTCCATCAGACCCCTGAGTCTGACTCTCCTGGAGTGCTGTAGGTGATACTGCACACAGGGGATATGCGGTGGCAGCCTCGCCTTGCAGAGCATCCTGCTCTCAGAGCCTGCAAGGTTGAGCTGCTGTACATGGACACCACCTACTGCTTGCCAAAGCATGTATTCCCTAGCCAGGTGATACTGGCTTCAGGCAATTTCGCCAACATGCAGGCATATACTGCACAGCTGTGTTTGTGAGGCAAATGTCGCAGTCGTGGGTCCATCATGCAAGTTGGCAGACTGGCAGTGCAGATTGGAGCTGTGCTGCTGTGCTGTCTGGAATGTGTTCAACATGTATGCTTCAGCATTCCCTCATGCACAGCTTGGCAGGTTGGACAGGTGTTACACTGGGACAACCATAATCTTGACATGCTCACATGCATTAAGTTGATTCTCAACTGTTGATCAGCTTGTGCCCTGCTGCAGAACAGTGCCATAGCAAGCCTGGTGAAGGTGATGCTCGAGGCCCATGCTGCAGAGCGCAAGACACTGTTTGTCGTGGGCAGCTACCACATTGGTAAGGAGCGGGCATTTTTTGGAGCAGCTAGAGCCATGGGCTTCAAGATCTGGTGTCATGCAGCCAAGAAGCGGGTCAGTACTGACATTGAAAACAGCTGTCCGATCTGTTGCAGCTGCACAGGCCAAAGTGCCATGTCTCTGGCAAGCTGCATGCTATTCAGCCGTTGCTTGGGTCACACTGTATGCTTGTGCTCAGTGGGCATACCAAGTGCCGAAACTCAAGTCTTTGCGTCTGGTGCACCCAAACATTGGAGTATGTGGCCTGTGATACCTTACTTTGGCTGTCAAGTAATGAAAGCACCCTTGAATTGGCATGCCAAGCAACCATGCGTACCCATGGCGTGATTGCATCAGGGTCTTGAAGCAGTGATGTCCTCACAAATTACCCCCCATATATTTTTCCTGTGTTGCTGGCATGCATAGAGCCAACGATGCATTTGTGCACTACAAGTCTGTAGATCAACATTGTCCAATCAGCACAGCCATCATACAGGTAATGGAGTGGTGTGAGATGCCAAAGGCTGACATGGATTGCCTTGTCAGCAAAGAGTCTGCTGCCCAGATCCATGTGGTCTTCATGGGTCAGGGGCTGCAGCCTGAAGCACTAGAGCAGCGCAGACTCAAAGGGGACTACGCCAAGATTGTTGCCTTCAGACCTACTGGTACGCCTTCGGTTGTCGCCCTATGAATGCATTCTATGCCCCTGTGTCCCCTCGACCAGAAAGGTATAGGGTTGCACAGGCAGTTTAATGAGAGTTTTGAGGCCGTTGATGTGGCTGCATCTGCATTTGTCGTATGGCCTCTGCATGTGTTATATGGCTTGGGACTGTTGAGATCATGACAAACCTCTGACAACTAGCAAGTAAACTGCACGGCTGCACTGTAGCCTTTGTTATTCATTGCCTTTGTTGCTACTCTTCAGTTTGCATTGTGGATGGCATCACCTAAAAGTTGACTCATGGCTTGCACCTGGATAGGCATCACCAGAAAGTTGACTCATGGCTTCTTCTCCAGGCTGGTCTTACCAGAAGAAGGGCTTGCAGACGCGGCGTGAAGGCAACGTCACCATCTACGGCATACCTTACTCAGAGCACTCCTCCTTTGCCGAGCTGCGTGACTGTGTCAAGCGTCTCAGGCCAAAGCAAATCATCCCAACAGTCAACTGCCCAGATGCAGCATCAGCTCGAGCCATTGTGGACCGCTTTGCAGACCTGATGGATCTGTCCAGAGACAAATCGCGTCTGGACTCGTACTTTGGCAGGACCGCTTCTGCTCCAGCTGACACCTTAGCAACCTCTGCTCAGAGCTCTCACTCTGCTTTGCCCCTGGAGCCTGAGTCTCCCTCAGCTAGCTCAGCAGAGCGTTCAGGGCATGGTGATAGCAAGTGTGATTTGGGCTGCAAGCCAGATCTTTTGGAGCATGACAGCTGCAGAAGCAGTCAGCCTACATTATGTGAAGCAGCAAACGGAGCTGCTGCTCACGATCTCAAGAAAGAGGACAGCTGTGGTCGCCGTCCTCAGTGGAAGACTGAAGACATGGCATTTGGCTTTCACAGGCATGATGGACCTGCTGAGCATCAGTTTGGTGATACTGATGTGAGCACAGCAGATGATCAAGTTCTGCCCATGCGAGCAAAGTCCAGACTTGTCCCTGAGCATGCACACTCAGCTCCAGCTGTGCTGAGCCCGTCACTCACACTCAGCAGAAGCAGGCAGGATGACAAGGCAGCAGCAGAGCTTCCAGGCACCTCTGTTAGGTGGGACGCTGACACAGCAGCACAGCTTGATTCTTGGACAGAGGAGCACAGTCTTAGGGCTAGCTTTGGGGACGCTGCTGGTGTGTCATTTGAACTTGGTGCGCAAGGCACAGCTGAGACATGTCAGCAGGGCTCAGATTCAAGATTGCGGGATGCTTCACACGAACAGCAGCAGGAGATCGACACTATGCATCGTCTGGATAAGGTTGACTCATGTTCAGAGTCTGCAGATGCTGTCAGCCAGTCTGCTGCGCAAGCACAACATAGTCTGTCCCTGCTGGTTGATGTTGACATTGCAGAGCAGTCTAGAATATTGTGTCAAATCCAGGAGCAGCGGTTGTATGCCAGGCAATGCTTGACAACAAAGAAACGGCAGATGACACTGGGCTGTTTTGTTGCTCCAAAACGTTCGAAGTGAAGTCTATTGACAGTGGTCAGATCAATAATTATTTTGCACAGGTGTTTTACCCAGCTCTGGCCAGCTTGTGGCTCTTATCATGCAGTGTCAGAAACTTTGACATGAGTCATCCCTGCACTTACTGTGGTGTTGCTAGAGCCAATGTTGCAATGCGCGAGTACTGCTGGCAGTGTACAGCACAACGCAGATAGTCCCGTCCTGCAAGCTGCACCTGAGTATGCTGATGTTGTCAGCATGCGGTAAAACATGGCTCTAGCCTGCCATCCTCGCAGCAGACCTGCGTTCTTGCACACGTCTGGATGACACTGGGCCTCGGCTCAGGCATCACCGGTGTTGCTGTCCTCATCTGGCTGTTGGCTATCGTGTTGTGCTACGCTGCGAACGAGAACTCCTGGCTGAGCAGGGTTCTGCATATTCCACCGCTTTTGTGCTTCACCAACGGGTAAGGCTGCTTGCGACGGTGACGCTCAAGTTGCAGGGCAAGCTCTAGCAAAAGCAAGTCAACATGACTGCAGGCTCAAGTTTGCTGACCCACAGCCCGACACTTTCTGGTGTTTTGACCTCCTAGACCCGAGAGACCTGGTATGGATTGTATTAGCTCTCTGCGATGGTAAGGCTTGTTCCTCACAGAACAGATGAGGGCCCAGATGTCAGAATGTTTGCATACTGCAGGTCAAGTCCTTCTGGCTAGGCAGCCGGGGGCTGTTGCTGCTTCGGGTCGTGATCTTGATTTACTTGGCAGACACACTCACAGTAGATGGACTCTCAGGCAGGAAAAGCATTGGTTTGGCTTGCACTCGCTTGTATCACACCTAACCCTTCGTCTGCAGCTGCAGCAGCTCATGGATTTGAAAGAGCCTACTGGATGGCATACTTCACAGGCTGGAGCTTCTGCCTCGTCATCACATCAACAGTGCTGGGCGTGGCAGTCTCTCTCAAGTACCTCATCACCTGTCATCACCTCAGCAGGGTTGTTGTACACGGCCGCCCTGGACTTGCTCTGCACAACAACTGCTCACAACATGCTTCAGACAGCGTTGCAAGCACCAGCGCAGTCACACTAGATGACGTAGAAAATGGAATGTCACCAGCTTTTGTTCAGCCAGCGTTGCCAGCCTCCATGAGCATCAGACAGTCACACAGGCTCGGTGAGACACCATGGGTGATGCAAGCACCAGTTTTGAGCAATACCGCAGCAATCACAAGGGGTGGACATGCTGTTGGTAGCCAGCATGCAGCAGCTTTGGGGTCTTTCCTGCCAACTGAGTCAGCATTTTCCAAAGGGAGTTGGCATGACCCTTCAACTCCTGAAGGCATGCTGCCAGCTGAGCTACACTATGATCCACAGGTGACAGCTGCTTCTTTGTACATGCAATCTATTGCGCTGCTTTTTGTTGGGTATGGCTTTGTTGTTGAGCTTGCTGCAAATTGTTTTGCACTACTTGTAGAGCCGACACCTTAACCTGCATGTCTGCCCGTCTGCAGTTCAGCTTCTCACACCTCGTGCTTCACTTGCCACCTGCTTGCTGCATGCTCATTGGTTTAAAGAGCCCTCTTGCACTTGTCACAAAGGTAGAGCAAGCTGTGCATTGTCTGCTGGACTGGATCCAATTGCAACTGTTACATCTCCTATGCCATGGTACCAACACATGGCACCATGCATTGATGCGCTATAGTCATGACCTACCTACATTCTGTTTTGTTGCAGCTCATCAAGTGGTCCATTCTGGAGAAGGTTCACTGCTTGGTATTGCAAACTGCTGCCGTTACCTCTACAGCAGTCCTTGTCTTTTACTGGGCAGTCATTTCTGGCTCTGGCATATCAGGTACCATTCACTCACATTGTTGCTGTTTCTAGCTTATCAGGTACCATTCATGCACCCCAATGGTCACTGTCACTGCCCCTGTCATGTATCATTGTGATCAGGTGTCACCCGCCGCTGCCACCCTTCATCTTGTCTGTGCACGGGTCAGTATGCATGTTCAAGCGCAGGAGTGACTTGAAGATCTCCTGACTGTGATGTGCATGCATGCAGGACCGTATCCAGATGACTATCTCAAACATGCAATGAATGCGCCCATCATGCTTCTGGATGCTTGGTTTTCAAAAGTTCCATTCACCTCATATCATTTACAGGTCATCTGCTGAACCTCTGATGCATCACTCTCATGTGGCAGACACACAGTATCATACATCTTGTGTTACCTGCTTTACATTGTCTGTGAAAACATGGCTGTGCACATACTTTGTAGCTGCACAGTGCATTTACAGAGGCATGGATCTGCAAGTCCATTTTACTATATTGCAGGTGATGATTTTGTACGGCTCAGTCTATGAGCTATTCATGTGGATCTATTATGGTGCGTCGGATCATTGGGTATACAATGCAGTGACCTGGCACTCAGACAAGTCTGTGGTTGTGTATGTCCTGCTACCTCTGGCTTATGTTGTTCTGTTTTTTGTCTGGTAAGCATCTCACCATAAAATTTTGGCCGCTTTGCAGCATGACAGCATGCATACATGACTTCAATGAGCTTGCCAGTCATAAGCTTTTTTGCTTGCTAAGTAAACCCCATGCATCATGACTAACATTGCTGATGCAAAGCACTGCAAGGGTGTTATACATACCTTTTTCTTTGCTTGCTCAGTTGACCCAATGCATCACGACCAGCATTGCTGATGCAAAGCGCTGCAAGGGTGTTATACATACCTTTTGCTGGAGCTGGTCAGCCTATATCTGCTTTGTATATATACAACATCTACATATATACAATATATACCCTGTCTGCTGAGCTGTGCTCTGAACTTCTGTGAGTATGTCAGACGGTAACGTGCGTGACTGTGCCACTGCAGGTTTTCAGTTGCAACACTGCGTAACTATCTGGGGTTCTACTGTGGCAGTCAAAGGCTGTGCCATCGCTTCTGCAGAAGGTGTTCAGACCATGTTACTGTACAGTCTCAGAAACAAGAACCACTTGCTCTGGCTGCTGGTCGATTGAAAAAGCAGAGTTCAAATGTTGTCAATGTGTCTCCTGGACGCAACAGTGCTCTGACAGGCAGTCTAGACATCATTGCCCATGACACAAGGTATTGTGGGCAACAGGTGCTGACAACTGGTAGGCAGACCACCTCGCAAAGTCCTGACAATCCTTTGCTGATGGAGTTGTCCAGACGAGGTTCAGCACCTAGGCAGGTGTAACATTTTTGCTGTGTTACTGACAGCTGCACTTACGTCAACAAAACATTTATGGACAGGCACATCTGGGTAAGGTTTTTGTACTGATGCTTCAGTGAGTAGTAACAACATGCTAGCCTAGGCCAGCAGGCCCTGCCTTTCTGCGGTTTGCCCCGTACGCAATGTAGCTTTCAGCTTTTGAGCTCATGATGAAAATGTTGCTGCACTGGTATGGCTGCATTGTGCTTGCTGACATGCCCATTCTGACGTGCTGGGTGACATAACATTGCTATTGGAAGCTTGAAAATGCCACTATACCACTGTGAGTGCCAGAATGAAAGGGCATTTCTGACAGGCACCCCCTGTCCAGCCCCCTGTCGTGAAAGGCAAAAGAGAAGGTCTACCGACTCGAGTCTGACTGTACGTAGTCTATGCTTCGCCTGCACAATTCAGCATCGATCGGGTAAAGCATCAGAAAGTGTAGGTGGCCTTCACCCCGTCGTCTGCGTCTTTTTACCATAATCTACGCGACCTTTGTTTCTCCTGCCCCCCCACCGGCAGAGATCTCACACAGCTGCTGATCTTGGTGATTGCGAGTGCATGGCAGGTGAAGCTGCTCGCTGAAAGGCAGCCATCAGCAGCAGTCCACCTGACAGCAGCCAATTACGAATCATCAGTGTATGTGCAGAGTTCTCACTAGCATCAGGCTCGCAAAGGTCTGGACAAGGTGGTGGGGTTGAGTGGTATGAGAGTGCTGGGCGTTCAGATTACAGCTTTGACACTCCCGGTCCGTCATCGTCAGCAGCTACATATGGAACATTTGAAGATGAGCCACCTCTACTGGAAGGTATGTGGATGTGCTGGACACAGTCAACTGCACTTGTCATAAGCTGATAGACGTGTTCCACATGATGAGCCCTATCTGACAGGACCTTCCCCATACATATCACAACGCGTTTGCTTTGTCTGTATACTTACTGATTCAGCAAGCTTTCCCATTCTGCAGAGCTGGGCATTGACATAACCGGCATCTTGCAGCGGTCGACCTGTATCGCCAGCAGCAGGACACGCAATCTGAACCTTGAAGAATTGGACATGGGCGGGCCCCTGATCTTTGTTCTGGTGCTTGCCTGCATACATCTGCTGGTGAGTGGCCAGCCATCAGATGCTCAACAAGCTTCACTGCAAACACAGCATATGATTACCATTCAATGGCTTTTGGAAATGCTGCTGTTACTGAAGCTTAGGCAAAAAGCAGTCATTGCTTTTGCAGACAGGAGCTTTGTATTTTTGTGCTGCATGTTGTATCACATGCATCACTACCTGCAGAGTGGGTAACAGCCCTATCTGAGTACTCAAGTAGCAAGCCATGCATACACGTACCTTGCAGACAGGCAAGCTGCATTTTGGCGTCATTTTGGGCTGGAGCGTAGTCAGCAGTATTGTGGTGTGGCTGGTAGTGAATAACATGGCTGGCACTGAGAATCCAGAGTCTCAGTCTCTTGGCCTGTACAGCTGCTGCTGCCTTCTGGGATACTGCTTGCTTCCAATGGTCGTCTTTGCTCTCCTGGCATTGATTATACCTAGGTACAAGCTCCTGCCCAGCATTTACAGCATTTTGAAGTGGAGACTACGCTCAATGCATCTCTTGGCGTGTAAGTTATGTGCCCACGTTTGCAGCTAGTCATGAGTTACACTCACTCTGTCTCTCTCTTTCTCTGGTAACATCAATCATGTGTGCTTGTGCTGCATCCTGCCAAGCTCAGGCGCAGATGAACTTCTAGTCTTACTTTCAGCAGTCTATACTGGCACTGCAACTTTATCATGGTCTACAGCTACTGTTGAGAGCTGTCGTGCAACCTGCAGGGGCATTGCTAATGTTATCTTAGCAAGCGTGACAACACTGTGGTGTGGGCAAACAGCGGCAAAGCTGTTTGTCAAGAAGGCCCCCTCCATATCAGATCAAACATTGCTAGTAGCATATCCATGCACACTCATGTATAGTGCATTTGCCCTGCTTACAGTATACTAATAGCCTGTTCTATTTGGCTGCAGCCAGCTTTGCACTTACAGCTTGAAAGTACGGCTTGTGTAAGGAGGCTGCACATGTAACACTACTTCAGGTATCTACTTCTACTTCTACTTCTACTTCAGGTATTCCCTACGAGAGAGCTTTACACTCACTGCATAGTGTGCCTGATGCACGCTCGCGACCGGCAGCTCAGCTCAGCTTAGCTCAGCTCAGTGCACTCAGCTACGAACAGCCCAGCGCAATCGGCTCCAGCCCGTCAGCCCAGATGCAATATACAGCTTCAGTACCTATTGGACACCATAGCCCATTGAGCTTGTGTTTGCTGCTGCTTTTGGTGCTTGCTGTCGCTACCTACTCAGATTACTTTATACTAACATCCGTTCACATTTGTCTTTCACGCAGCTCTGGCTTTATCGTTCTAGTAACGCGGATTACGCTGGGGAATCGTCCCCCCATGTAAAACTTGATGCACATCCTTGAACGTAGCCAAGTGGTTCCGGAGCACAGTTGCTGAATTCACGTGCTCTCAAAATTTGAATATGCGTTGACTGTCAAAACACAGCATTCCGCTGACTGACATTGCGAGAAGCAGCTCGTTGTAACAAGTGCATTACTCGATCGAACAAGCTCAAGAGCGTTTCCGTCAAAGCTGGTATGTTACACCGCAGGATACATCGACTGTAGAGGAACTTCGAGATGACAGATCAAAACAACTCTGACAACTTTAGCTTCGGACCTTTCAGGAACGCTGCTAAGACGTATGGACCTGTCATGTTCTTGCAACATTGTCAAGAGTCAGCTGTCTGTTGTTACTCTGCATGTGACGGTTCACTGACTGCACGTGCAGAGAGAAGGAGAACAGAAGCCCTACCAGACGTGATACTGCTGAAGCCCGACGAGGCAGCAAGCAGTCTCGCGTACGTTTCGCTCCGGGTAAGCGGTTGTACCTGTGGGACTAAGGGGCCAGATCTGCCTGTATGTAGAGAATGGAGAAGCGTCCTCAGCTTGCTCTGTATGAACAAGCTTCTTGACACTCATCATCTAGCGCGCAGGTCCTGTGGGTGACACCAGCTCTCCCATCAGTGCCAATACGATCCCTCCGGCTGATGCCTCGTCCACTTCACTGCCAGCATCCACACCTCTAAACAGGGGTTCAGCAGCTTCAGTGGATGCTGATGCAGTAGCAACTCCTGTGGGAGGCATTGGCATGCCTACTCCAGCTGGTCCTATGGGGCGAGGCGTATCTTTGCCTCCTACTCCCTTTGCTCCTCAGTCCATGACTCCAGGCTCTAGTGCTTTTGCCAGTTTTGTGGCACCTGCATGGCGCAGCAGGACAAGCAATGCTGCATTCAAGGGCCGCAGTCCATCGTCCAGCAGGTCAGCATATGTGTTTACATGTACAGTCACATCGGGATATAGCCACACCAGATACAAGCACAAACTCACTATAAGCCCATTTTTCCGGTAACCAAACCTGTGGTGATATCCCGGTGTGACTGTACTGCACTGATGTCAAGAGCAGTCCTCAGCGCTGCTCTACAGCATGCAGCTTCACTATGTTTCACAGTGTATATACCCCATGCAGCTGAAGTCATGATTACTGTCCAACACACCAGCAGCATCTGTGTACAATACACCTCGGGCAGCTATGATCAGGATACTGTCCATAACACCAGTCATTTCTTCCGTGCACAATGCAGAGCACACTATATGAGGCTTGCATGCACTTAGTTGCCACTCGAATGCGAACACTTCATTGCTCCTGTCCTCTTGACCTAAGATATGACAGTGAGTTGCTGTGGTATGGACATTTGTACAACAAATTCACACGTACATCAAGTGCTGCATTGCATGATGCACATGTGTCATGAAAAATAAATAAAAACACCAGCATGATACTGTATATTGTCAGTATTCCTGTGTTGCACCTACATGATGTAGTGTGCCTGTGGCTGCAGGCATTCAAGTCCGGCAAGTAGCAGTGGCATGCCTGAGTACACCTCGCCCCTTGTCAGCAGCGTAAGCCGACATCCCTTCTTCACAGACATGCTGGCATCCATGTCCACCCCAAACATGAGTTCCTCCCCCCTAACCTCCCCTGGGGGCAGGCCCCTGGGCAGGGGTCTGGATGACAGCCCAGCCATCAGTGGTACTTCTGGTGACAGTCGTCGCACATCACCACTGGACAGTGGCGAGGTTGTGGTGAGTGTGGACTTGGCAGACCACTTATCATGAGGCAGCACGCCAGGCTGCATGCAGCTCATTGTACATGTGGTGCCTATGTCTTGCACCCTTTCATGGGACATAGTATCAGCATTGTCTATGAGACTGGCAACAGCTTTGATGAGCTCGTTTTGTGAGCTTAGAAGAAGCCCCTGAGATTTGACACAGCAGGATGCCACTCTGTTTTGACTACCTGCATGACTCAATAGCTCAGATCTGCGCACTGTGACTCGCAACCCAAGGCATACAGAGGCTGAGCTGACTTTGCATCCTTGTCTACTCCTGCTGGTCTTGCTGTCACACTGTTCACTGACTTTGCAGAGTGGTGTACGTGCTGCCTCTGTCAGCCCAAGCAGCACACCTGGAGATGCCACTGCGATCAGCAAGGGCATCTCGACAGGCTCTGTCAGTCGCCTTGCCCCTCAAGCTGCCTCTGAGGCTTCCCAGCAAGATAGCCTGCCCACAACAGGCTTTGGCCCCTCCATTGGCCCAGCCACCTCTGCCACTGCTCAAAGCAATGATACAGTGACACATCAGCCAGGACACATGGGAGCACAGCACAGCAGACCAGGGACTTTGCATCAGTCTGCAAGTATGGCAGGCACAACTGCAAGCACATCAGGCATGACGTCTGCCGCTGTTCAGAGTCAGCGTGTGTCAGATAGCATGCCTGAAGTTTCAGGAGCATCTCAGGGCAACAGCCCCACCCAGGAGCCCTCTGACGCGCCCCAGCCGTTTGGGAGCCCCTCAGCCATTCCTCTTCCTTCACAGCCTGAACAGGCAACAACCTCAGGCAGGCTTGCTGCAGCCTCGCCTAATCAGGCTGCTGCCGCAAGTGACTCCTGGAACTCCCTCTGGGAAGGGCCCTTTGACTCGCCTACTCAGGCCGCTGCCCCTGCCCCTCTGCCAGAACCAGCCTCTGACTCAGCCTTGCTGCCATCAAGCAACCAGCCCCGGGACCTACCCTCGTCACTGCCTGATGAGTCTCATGCAGGCGGTGTGCCAGCAGATCTGCTTGACACAGCAGCTGTGGATGCAGGTCCACATCAGCAGCAGCACCAGCCTGATGAGGCAATCAGCGCCCTGCTGCAGCTCAGATCTCATTCTTCAGGCTTGCCTGATCAAGCTGCCGTTGAAGGCCTTTATGATGATCCCCTTCACAGTGGTGTGCACTTGCCTGACCAGGACGCAGTGTCTGTGAGCAGTCTGTCTGTGGAGCTGTCAGAGGTGACCAACCTGGCAGCAGCTGGTGCAAGCAACCTGCAAGCGCAGGAGGTGTCAGACTTGCCTGATCAGGCACTGCTGCAGGAGCCACACGCTCCGGACGTGTCCAACAGTGTCACAGAGACCTTGCTTCAGCAGTCCTCAGAACTGCCTAACCAGGCAAGCACATGTGGCACCACTAGGGACGGCTTGCCTGATGTGGCAACCATGTCTTGCCCCTATGAGCTCCTGACTGACCAACCAACTTCATCACAGGTCTACAGTGGAACGCCTGATCAGACAAGCACACCTGAGCTGATCAGCAGCATGCCTGATCAGGCCAGCACCCCTCGCCTGAACAGAGGCTTGCCTGATCAGGCAACCACGCCTCACCTGAAGACCAGGCTGCCTGAGCTGGAGATGCTGTCCCACATCCCTAAGGGAGGTCCAGTCAGGGGTGTGTCTGCTACCCCTAAGACTGCGGGGGCTAGGGAGTACGGGTCTTGGTGGACCCCCAAGGGTTTGACCCCTGCATGGCTGAAGCCAAGAACGCCAGGATGGATGAAGAAGATGCAACAGCCTGACCTGGTGTGCATCCCGTGCTGTGAAACATGTCACTGCATGCACTGCTGCAGACTTGGTGGATGCACCCACATCTCCAGCTTGTGGACACTAACACTTCCTGCTGTTGTGGCGTCACACATTTGGCTGAATGCTGCTGTGTTGCTGATCACTTCAGCAGCCCTTGTAACACGCTGACCTTCTTGCAGTCATGCATGACTCGACAAGTTTGTGCTGCCACCAGAAGTTTGGGCCTAACAACACGCTTATGCTACCACCAAAGGTTTGGGTCTGACAAGCTTTTTACTCACAGGATGAGGAGATGGTCCAGCCTAAACGCCTGGACCTGCGCCCCCTCACACCCTTCCTCAAGCCCAAGCCCCAGCCCAAGCTTGATGACCCGGCCCAGCAGGTGACATCCCATAGCACACTTTACATCCACCTTTAGGACAATAACCTGCTGAAAGAGCTGTAAAGCTTGCCTTTTCATGTACGATGATGCTCACTTATCTGTAAGCATGAGCAGTCACGTGCTCTTGCCAGAGATCCTGATATCAGCATTCTAGGCCTGAAGTTCCCCCAGAGTCCAGTCTGGATACTGACACACTAGAGTGTCTTGTCTGAT
>JAABUK010006050.1_pt1 | contig 18344 bp, 29 predicted proteins | sample 5559141 | NCBI WGS metagenome assembly JAABUK01 (sample SAMN10711869, study PRJNA513367) | rock metagenome | isolation source: Antarctica rocks | place: Antarctica: Victoria Land, Pudding Butte nord | collected 2016-01-03 | reverse complement strand
AGTATGACTGTGGCCAGCAGGCATCAACGTCTGTATAGTTAAAGTTGAGCTAGCACCGTCAGCTGCACTGCTGCATGGGTTTTATGTTTGAGGACATCATTATCTGGAGAACACACATCAAGTAGTTGCACAAATGCCCTGTCAAACACAGGTCGTAGCCGTACCTCAACAACACCAGTAACAACAATAATAATGAAGTCGCTTTCCATCTCATGATGAGTTAGGTATGTGCGGGACAATGCCAGTGACAAATAGAGTGACCAGCAGTCTAGACAAAATCAATCTGACGCCTAAAGGACTATTGGTTCAACTTGGATGTGGGCTGCAGGGGACACTGCCTTGATGGCATCGAGGGCCGAGGTCGTACAATGCTCCTGAGAGACACTCTATTATGATGCGAAGGACAAGCAGGCAGACATTCAAGGAAGGACTCTGTGCAGACAAAGCACAAGCAGACTGTCAGCTATAAAGAACTAGTGCAGCGTTTCAACAGCATCTATACACTTCCATGAACAACACGTGCTTCTGTCAAAGCCAACCCTCGAGTGACACTCCATCCTGCCAGCTACACCTGTCAGCACATCATGCCTGCTGAATGCTAGAACTCGTCAAATGTGCGTACAGCGCAGGGCAAGTTGTAGTCAAAGGCATCAGCAGCATCTGCTGTGTGACATGTCAGTCACAGTGGCATCAGACCAGAAGACCTCTCTTCAAACAAAGACTTGTGCTGACAACTATTCTTTCCGCAGACTTCTATCCCATGAATCTTCGTGAGCTTTGCTTGTTTGTAAAGCCCGTGGCGGATTGGATCCACCAAGACCTTTCCAGGGATACATTCACTTCTCTCTTCTGTGATACATGACCATTTAGAGTAGCATCCACACCCAGCTGCAGGTATATATAGTCTTGGATGGATGAGAGCAGGCCTAAGGCAGAAAGTCTCTTTCTGCACCTGGGTACGCCTGAGCAAGATCTACTGATTTGCGTCATCAGAGTTGTGCAGGCTGGCAATGAACGTTGCCTCGTCCATGCCCTTGATGTCTTCCACAGACAGGATAGCTTCGTTGGCGTATTTAAGTAATCTGTTCATGACATTGCCTTTCATCTGCAGAACCTTTTGTGGGGTCTTGTCCATTCCTGCTGGCTGCGTAGCCTGCTGTCTCAGCAGAGCCTCATTATCCTCCATCAGCTGCACCACCTGCATTTGGCAAACAGCAAACCTTTCTGCAATCAGTACACCTTTCTGACGGTGCTACTGCACTCACGCGGCCCCAGTCAGCAGCAGCCAATGCTCATACATTCACTGGTTATGGGAAGCTCAGGTGCATACATGAAAGACTTGCGTGCATACACCTGTGAGACACCTCTCCACAAGCACATAGCAAAACAGATGCCCCTACCAAATGCACAACATGCAAGGTCTTCATGAAACAAATCGAAACATGACTTGGTCAGTGAATGCGCCAGCATCTGTGAGTCAATTGCATCACCTGTGTGTCTTGCCTCTCCTGCTTTTGGCGCAGCAGCTCTATCTCTGCATCCTTCTCAGACACCGAGAACTCAAGGGCCTCTGCCTTTGCTTTCACCAGCAACATTTCTCTTTGCAAGCGCGCTGTCAGGCTGTTGCTGTCAGACAACCGACTCTGCAGCTGCCTTACCTGAGACAGACACAAACATTCATTTTGCTTCCATTGACATCTCTGCACGTTGCCTTGGCTATCACTGTGCACACCTTCAGAACAAGGTTACTTGCAGACCCATGCTCCTGAAGAGATCCTCTAGTGACTATGTAAACAACTTACAGAAGCACCGTAAAACTATTTGGGTAATCCCCCTCAATGTCATGTCAAACCAAGTGCTCTTGTTCAAGCAATGACAATTGCAAAATGAATTTGATGGTGGTGGACAGGTGATACAATTCCTGTGCTCAATCACCACCATAATGGTATGCTTGACTACCTATCAACAGCACATGCTGCTTCTATGTCTGGAGCTAGACCGCTATGAGCACAATTGTGTGTTGAGAGCCACCAGCGTGATGCACCCAAGTACTGCAGCTAATGTAAGCATTCATGCACAAGCCCAGAGCAAGCACTGCAGGTCATGCATTGCAGAGACTCGCAGACACATACTGCAGAAGGGCAAGCCTTGTGTTGTCTGAGTGTACCTGCGAGCGCAACCCTGAATTGATCCAGTTGGTCTTGGCCAGGCTAGCAGACATGGTGGATGTCTGCTGTGCTTCATGCATGGAGCCCGACAATGCCTCATTGTACTCAGTCTGCAGCACAGCACAGCACAGCATACTCAGCATCACACGCTTCACAAGCAGCGTAGCATCTGCATCTGTGCTTGATGTGTGTCTACAGCAAGCAAGCAAGATATGCCACAGGTGTTTTTGGTCAGCAGACTGATATTCATTGCTGCCTGGCAAGAGCATCAAGCCCAGCATGATATTCAGTTTGACTTCAAGCAGAGCGGGGTGCTGTTCTCTGTTTGGATTGCATTCTTGTTAGTTCCTGGTGGCTTGTACCGCCTCGAAATACTGTTTCTCACAAAACCCACATAGACACTCTTTTTTGAGAATGCTTCATAGGTTCTGCAGAGCGATATGGTACTTTCAATGTTAGTAATCAACATTTTAATAGCTAGAGCCCTGAACCCCATTCACGCCGTGTATATACCTAAGATGGTCATGCAATTTGACCAAACTTTGTGATAGATGACAGCGTTTCTGTGATGCTGGTGGCACCACAATGTATAGGTACCTGAACAAACTGAAGCAGGCCATCTGTAGCCAGCATGGGACTGGCAGACAAGGTGGCCAGTGTATCTTGAGCCAGCTGCAAGCGCCCACTGCATCATACACACACTCTGTTGCACTTGACTGCATGGACGCCACATCCACACATGCCATACCATGCATATCATCAAAGCGCACGGCAACTGGTTATAGTCTTCCTGGACTGCAGACGAACAGTCTGAGCAACAGGACATCAATGATATGCAGATGTAACAACAGTGTGACTCTGCTAATAACAGACAGCAGCCACAGTTATGGCATCAACGCAGCAAAAGCAGGCACACAGCAAATGGTGCAAAAGAAGTGCAGTGAGTCAGTAGGACCCACTGTTGTCTATGAGTAGCTGCAGAGGGGGGAAGCTCCAAGTCCAGACGGCTGAGGCGCTCTTGCAAAGCCACTTCCATACCCACTGCCTCTGATCGGAATCTGACGCCATCTCCTGTGCCACATCACATCAGCACCATGTTGCATCAGGAGCACGCGACGACACTGTTGTTATGAGCTTGATAGCACTGCTGTTATAGGTGTGATAGTATTGTTGTTATGGGCGTGATCATTGGCCAGTCAATGTTATGGCACAGCTGCACCTTGACAGTGATGAGCCTTGTGGCCGTACTCAGCTGCTGTGTCATGCAATGCTGGGAGAAATGCAGCAGTGCAGTTGCCCGCTGGCATCCATCAAAAACTACTCCAGAAGAGCTGTTCATACCAATGTGATGGCTCGGCAACTTGTTCACGAGGTGTAGACAGGCATGGACAAAATGATGGACGAGATGACACACAAGATCATGGCTATCGTTTCTGTAGCCAACAAAGGTGCAGTGCACTCCATGGGCAATAATTTATGTGCTGTGGCAGCCTGCTAGACACATTACTTTTTGGTACAGCGTATGTGCAACACAGTCCAACGTTGCTTTGCAAAAGCACCTGGGAAGCTGTTGGCGTCTTACCTGAGCGAGTCCAAGGACGTGAAGGGGATGTGACGGGTCTGCAGGGTGCTGGCTGTTGATCTTTGGACACCTCTTGTGCCCTGCACCACAGGCATGCTTCAGCCTAGATATACCAGCAGCTTTGCAGCAGCCACACTTGTCCTTTGCAACTTTGCACAAAATGGCTATCTGATTACAGGTGTTATAGACTGTGATATACCTGGATGCTGGCCGCTCAAAGGCAGTCTCTGATCTTGATCGATCGTTACGATCACTGCCAAGAAGCAAAGCTGCAACTGGAGTGCTGTGCAACCTGTTCAAAGGGGAAGGAACACGAGGGTTCCTCATCGCCTTCTTCTTTATCATGCCCTAAAGGCATAGCGGTTATGCTTTTCAAAGAAACAGGCTCTACAGGAAGGCTCAGCTTGCAACAGGAAGCTACCTTTGCTGGTGCACATGACTGTGACTGGCTGCCTGTGACTTTGTCTGCTTTGCTGCCAGTAGAGTAATCAAGTTTTCGCCTTTCAGGCACAGCAGTACGCTCTGCATCACCAAGCCCTCCATCACCCTCCAAGGCAGACATGCTGACCTTGGGGAAAGCTGCTTCTGGGAGTGTCGCCTGCAAGGTAGTATGCACAACCCCTCTGCTGTCCTTGCCTTGTGGCGCTTGCTCTGCCTTGTTCGGATAGCCCTGCCGAGAATGCTTGCTGACTTGTCTTGGAGAAGCAGGTGAGGCATGATTTGAGCCTGAACAATGCCGCGAACGGTTGATGCTTTGTTCCAAGAGATCGTGTATCCCCACAGCAATCTGAGGCCGTCCGACTAGAGCTGGCTTCGCCGGACCCATCTTTCGGTCAGATTTAAGACACTTGCATCAGGGCATTCTCGTACACGCGTCTGCAGCTGTGCCACGAGTAGATGCTTTAGCTAGGCACTCGATGTCTATCCGGCTCACGAATTTTCATGTCATCATCAACTTGATCATGGGGATCAAAGGAAGCTTGTAGTCACCGCTGCATCAGCCGCTCCCAGACCCCAAACGACGCTGACAACTGCTCGTGCCTTGTCACGACCCGCTTGAGGAAGAGCCTCTGCTTCACAATTGATAAGTTTCTGTGGAGCTGCCTCAGACCGCGCTGGGAAAGCCTGCCTGGGAAAAACTGGCATATAGCCCCTGAATAATTTAGCAATCACATCCTGAAAGACCTCAGATATACATCAAGTCTGCTTGAACGCTGCATGGAGCCCTACCCTGCAGCAGCAGTCTTGCGTGTGCTGTTGCATGGGGCCTTACCCTGCAGCAGCACTCCTTGTGTGCTTGCTCACACAGGTTGCCATGCCTGAACTTATGTGATACGATAAGTTCCCTGCTAGTGTGCATTGTACTCAACAGGCTGCCGCAGCTCAGTCAGCACCAGTGGTGTGGTTGTCAGTGAGACATGGAAAAGTACAATATTACTTTTGCTGGGGTGGGCTGATGCATACATATGTACTTCTTTGTAAAACTTATGCAGATGACCTTTGTCATCAGACCACGTCCTTGAATATGTTGTGGATCATCACATCCTGCAGTCACTTGCATGCCTGACCAGCATGCCAGGCATGAAGGGCAGGCCCAAAGCTGCACATTCTATTACCCCTTGTTGCCTGATGGATGAATTCTGGATCAACTCAAAGGGCGCCCTAATGTGAACAGCCTCGTAACACATGGAGCTTATAACACAGCTGCCGAACCGATATAGTTTGTGGATTACACCATGGTCTTTTGCGTCATGCACACAGTGCAGCAGCAGCAAGTCCTCTCGCATGAGATCCAAAAGCCAGACGCCACATAACAAAATTCTCAAATATAAGTAGCTTGATTTCAAGGAAACCATGTGAGGCAGCGCATGTGGGTTGTGCCACATGTCTTGTTTGGGCTGGGGTGAAATAGCAAAGCATCTTATACACCACAGGCTTAGATGCAAAACTGCAAGCAGCAGACAACTTGTTCCTGAGCTGAGAGATCATGTATAAGTAAACCTTCTGCCTCACTGTCATGGGAGTGAAGGAGGTGTTGACGGCGGTTCTGCATGCTCAAATGAGCTAAATTGTGATCATTATGCGCCACAACATGCATATGTGACAGAAGATAGGTTGCAAGCTGGAATCAGGAATTCAGCGCTGCCTCCAAATGCTCTTTCAACTCTCCATTTGTGTACGACTCTGCAAGGTAGCACAGAATGTCAACTGAAACCAAGCATGATACTTCAATTAAAGCGGAAGCATTTAGCGTGCCCCGGCAGGCAGATGGAGAGAGACACCCTACCTATCATGATGTCACAGCCTCCATAGAAGTCGCCATCAATATACACCTGAGGAAACGTTGGCCATTGGCTGTACTCTTTCATTCCTGTCCGCAACAGCTCATCCTCCAGAATGTTCACTGTCTCATAGGGCACACTTAGTGTGTTAAGTATCTGCATCACACTCTGGTGTGTTGGAACGCTGGATGGAGCAGGCATACAAGGCTTATTTGTAGCACTGTGATCACCTGTACACATGTGTTTGAGAATCCACACTGGGGAAACATTCTGTTGCCTTTCATAAACAACACAATTTTGTTGTCTGCAATAAATTTGTCTATTGCTGATTTAAGTTCTGGAGATACTCCCATTCCTTGACCTGCAATCAGCTGCATGCCCTCAAACATGCACAACGGTGTCCAGAGCATACTGTGCTTAGGCTATACACAGGTGAAATTGCTCTGTGGAAATGCTTACTTGGACCCACTGACGCTCTGACTGTGCAGTGAAATCGTTTTCGGCAAATCTGTTTGCAGTGCTGATTAAGCAAAGTGCATGGGCGTGATGTTCTGCTGTACCGGTGCAACATAGCAGCGTTTGGGATCTTTCGGCAGTCGCCGTGGACAGGTGGTGCGGATAAGAGCGACTGTGTAACTAACATGATGATGGATGCAGTTGTCTGAAGGGTCTACGCTTCAGCGGAAGATGGGCTGTACGCGTTTGACCGGCAACACCAAGATCGAGCTGCACACATCTGCATCTCTGCAGTCAGCTCGGATTCTAAACGTCAAGGCTCTCGACTTGGTGCAGTCAATTGCCTGTGGGGCCAAGCCAATCTCCAAAGGGCATCACAGCTCAAAGAACGCTTTTATTGTTACAAATCCCTCATTGTTGCTCCCTTGCTTCATGTGGCTTGCTGACCGCAAACATGATGAATCTGTTTTGACGGTGCCTTTGAAAGTTCTGCAGACCCATTGATGCTGTCAAGTCTCGGAGCTCCTGTTCCTCCCACCATCGGTATGGGAGGCTTCTCGAAGAAGACAACTGCAAATTGAGAAAGGAGGCTTGCATGTGCCAAACTCATTGAGCACGTTCATGCAGTGACAATCTCCTAGATCATATTGTAACATATGAGAAGACAAGATGTCACTGGTGTCAAAAAAACGTGGTGTAAATTGTAAGAGACAGAGAGAGAGAGAAAGGCATGAAGGCAATGGATTGCATGCCAGATTGTACCTGGTTCAGCGGTCGTACAGTGTCATCTCCAAATAGTTCGCCCAGTGGGGAGAATGTCTTCAGAAAGGTGGATGCCACAAACACTCCACCTGGCCGCAAAACTCTGCTGATTTCCACCATCTGCAAGGTAACTTCACACTGAAAAGTGGCAAGAGCAAATTGGGCAAGTCAGATCACAGGATTTCAAGACAGGTTTGTACCTCAGATGGCTGATGGACTAATGTGCAGGCATGCCACATATCTTATGTCAGTCAGTCAGATGCCAATGCTAAAGTTGCCAGAGGACATGCATGCCATGCAGCTGCCAATAAGGCATCACAACACAACAACGTGAGCGTGCCAGACACCCTTCTAGGTGCAAACAAGTGCAGCAGCAGTATAGGCATCTCCAGTAGTGTAGATAGCAGTAGACAGTGTAGATACAGCATTCCACAGTGCCAAGGGTGACGTACTGCTGCGGTAGGGTCAGGCCAGCAATGAATGGCTGCTCCAGCATGAATGGCAGCCAAGGAGCCTGTTGCAAAGGGAAGCCGTGCCACATCTGCTCTCACTAAGGCAAGTTTCCTGGGAGAGCCAGGCAAACAATTGGCAAAGTTTGGCATATATATGTTTGTGTCACAAGCTAGATGGCAAAGCCTTTTGAATGAGGAGGCAGGTGAGGCATTGTACATGTGTCAGCATGTGCCAGCTTTGCAAAGACAGGAAATGTCCAGGAGCAAAGCATTTGCCCTGCAGTACTTGATAAGCTGACATTCTGACCGGAAGAGGTGACTCATCAGGCATGCACATCATATGCAGCAGCTTTGCTCCAACATCATTAGAGGCCATGTGAACACATACCTTCTGTCTAGTAGCTGATCTTGATTGAACAGCTGCTTTGTCTGCTGCAGCATGCTTTCACTGTAATCAGCTCCAATAACACCACTGAAATTATCGCTTGCAACGAATCGCCTTGTGAACAAGCCAGAGCCACAGCTCAGGTCTAGCAGCACCTGCGTGTCCAAGGTCAACAACTTTCAAGCACAATGGACATTGTCAGCAGAACGAACTATGGTGCTTGATGTGTAACTACCATGCATTGAGGAGACTGTTAGTCACAATGACAAGCATGGAGTGTAACTTGGGATGAGCTGGGTGTTCATGCTTACCTCACCAAAGGCTGGTGTGAGAAACTCCATGGCCAGTTTCAGCTCTTCATCGGCTCCTGCATAACATCAAAGGTTGTAGGCGTGTACCAGCATAAAACCAGAACCTGCAAGCGTGTTTGATCACAAGCAAGTGCTGACAAGCTGGATGCATACAGTGCACCACAACCTCACTGACGTGAAGGGAAGTAATTGACTGACTCATGCTTGCAACGTACTGTACTGACCTGGAAATCCAGCTGACTTGAACCCTTGCCGCCAGCCACGCTCATAAATGAAGCTGACAAGGGGATTCCTGCAAATTCATAAAGGACAGCAATCAATTGCAAGCAGGCACAGTTACCCAGCAAGAACAGGCAATGCCTCAGTAAGCCTGCCAGATGCCAGCAAGCTGAAGCACAGGGTAGAAGTGCCGGGCACCTGAAGATGTCTTGGCCAGCAAAGCTTTCCGATTTATACACTCCTGGATCTATGCCAGAAGTGAGGGTCAGGTCAGGCACCCCTCTACTAGACGTGAAAGTACGCTTGCACTTTGAGCATGGGAAGGACCTACAACAAGTGGTGATGTGAGCAAGATGTAAGTTGGCTGTCACCAGCCATGTGCCACAGACAGCACAGATCTGAAACTTGTCACCTGTATGTTGGTCCAGTGCTGGCATCAATCTTGAACTCTGTTTGCAGGCAGATTGGGCACACCAGGTCAACGTCAAATCCCTTCTGGGCTGATCTAGAGTGAGTTGGGCCAGTCTTGCTCCGGGGGTTGGTATTGGCAGCTTGTGGCTGAGAGCTTGCCGCCCTGAATTTGCAAAATAAGCATGCATTGCCGCATTCAGTTGAACAGCTCCTCCCTTCAACCAGTCAAGCAAAAGGCAATCGTTTGAAGATGTCAATGCTTGCACACAGTGCTTTTTCAAACTGCGCTGCGGGTCGATACAACACTACAAGCTTCACGTCTGTCCTGAATATCCCAGCGAAACATGTGATATATCGTGATTTACAGGTGATGGAAAGAACTGTGCAACATACCGCGCGTGCACAACATGCGCTCTTGTGATCCGTGCACGCATCCCGCTGTTATGGCACTGGCGCAACACCATGTATGCCCTGTTTCGACTGAAGTGCAGGCTGTACTTTGTTGAGACTATCATCACGTCCAATGAGCAGCCAGATGCCGGAAAGGCAACGAGACAAGGTTTGATATGGTGTACGCAGTGCTGGAAGACAGCAAGGCGCCCGGCAATGGCGTTGACCACTTTTTCAAATCAACCTTTCGGAGCTTCTTTTGCAGTTTCTCCGAGACCACCTCGGGTCGACCCGATTGTTTGCCATGAAGCTCGCAACAAACATGTGTGTCGGTCATTCGTGATGGTGATTTGCTATGCTACGATGCGCTGATGCGAGGTCCAGTAGTGCTTGCACGCTCTGCCAAAACATAAACTAGAAGCGATGCTGTCTTTGCGCGCGCGTCGAGGAGCCGCGGCAGCTTTGTGGCGGCAGTCTGCGTACAGCCAGTCAGAACACGCCGCATGCTTCTCGGACAACAGCAGTCATAATGGTGTGACATTCGGTTTGACGAGCGATCAGCAAGAGTTCAAGGTGATATGGGGTGTGTAAGGCTGAGAGATGTGGTGTATTGCCTGAAAACCCAGCAAATATCCAGGTAGTTGCTGATGACTTTGCGAGGAAAGAGCTTCTGCCCTTTGCTGCAAGATGGGATGCTGAAAAGCATTTCCCAGTAGATAAGCTGAGAGCTGCTGCTGAGCTGGGCTTTGGAGGCATATTGGTCAACGATGATGTTGGTGAGATGCAACAGAGACTATGCTGGCAGTCAAATGCTGTTTGGCCTCCACATATTTGCCTCAGCTTTTCTGTTATCCCAAAAGTTGCTGACTTGTAGGAGGCAGTGCTCTTGGCAGAGCAGATGCTGCAGTTATCTTTGAGGCACTAGCTTACGGCGACATCTCAGTCACAGCTTACCTCACAATCCACAACATGGTCGCCAACTGCATAGACAAGTAAGGACCCCTCAGCTGGCTGAACCCTGCCTGCTTTCATGCCATTTTGACTCATGACATAGCAGGTGGCATGCAGGTATGGTACAGAGGAGCAGAGGCAGCAATACCTGCCGCAGCTGACATGCATGCAGACTCTAGCATCCTACTGTCTGACAGAGCCCGGCAGCGGAAGTGACGCTGCCTCCTTGCAGACAACAGCAAAGCGTGATGGCGATGACTACATCCTGAACGGTGTGCACCACCTGCAAAGAAATATGACATCAAATGTCATACGCACCTTGCTTCAAGTCCTGCTGTCCTCACCCAAGTCTTTGTTGTGTGAGACCAGGAATGTCCATGCCTTTGGCTTGACATGCATCTTGCCTCCAAACCAGGTGCTAAGGCTTTCATCAGTGGTGGAGGTGTGAGTGAGCTGTATCTGGTCATGGCCAGGACTGGGCAACCTGGATCCAAAGGCATCAGTGCCTTCCTGGTTGAGAAGGTGCAATGCAGTAGCAGTAGTACCGCAACAGCTTCATGTTTGCATACAGTGAAACTTGATGTGCATGATCGTCATCTCTGTGGTGCTGCAAACAAACAGCTTTGGTTGTGTTGCCACACAATGTGCTGCAAGTCTATATTGCGCATGCAGTTTTGTGTTCTGCAATCCAATCAGCTTGTAGTGAATATTGACCAAGCACGCTTACCTCCCACGGGCATAATAAGCTCCTGTAACTGCTTTGGATTTGCATGGCCGGCTTTGTGAGGCTTCAAGTGAAGACACTCTGCTTCATTCAAGCCTTGTGACTACAAACCTGGTTGCCGCAACTCACGCTGGGCCTGGTGCTGACAGGGCATGGCAGGATTGAGCTTTGGCAGAGCAGAGGAGAAGCTGGGCTGGAATGCGCAGCCCACTTGTGCAGTCATGATGGACAATGTGAGAGTGCCGGCTGCCAGCCTTCTTGGATCAGAGGGCAAAGGCTTCAACATTGCCATGAACGCATGTGAGCACATGCTCTCTTGTGTCGGCGGGAAATCCCGCCTTGGCGTATCAGTATGTGCTCACATTGTAATCATGTCATGGTGGCATGAGCATGTACAGAGGTATCATGTTTGGTTATACTGTGGTACACACAGTGAGACATGCTTGCAAGTCCACCTGCAGGCTTACTGCTTGTGGTGTGCTAGCCCCAGTAGCTTGCATGGGTAGTATGCTGTTTGTGGCTTAACACATTGCCCTTCATGCAAGACTGGTGTCAATGTAGTGAATGGTGGGAGAATCAATATAGCCAGCTGCAGTGTTGGCGGTGCTCAGTTCTGCACAGATGTGGCATTGGACTATGTGCAAAGCCGGCATCAATTTGGCAAGCGAATTGGCACCTTCCAAAACACTGAGTTCAAGCTTGCTGATATGGCAACTGCTGTTCATGCATCAAGAGTCATGGTCAGGTAAGCTCGTGCTCAGTGTGCTCATGGAACATTTCGATTGCACCCATACACCCAGCCTATTATCACCACATCTTGTGCTGCCTACATAGTCAGTTCATCAGGTGTCTCTGCAGCATCTTACACCATGCTATGTGAAGTATGTGTCTCATGTGGTTGCATTTTGAGGCTAGCTAGAGCCCAAGTCAACATTTGTATAGAGCACGATTTTACTATTTATATACTCTAGATTCTGCTGCCATCCCAGCATCAGCTCAAGTATACACTGCTGTCCACCTGTTATTTGCATGCTTTATTTGACTTGAGGCCAAAAATCCCTTACTGTGTTGCAATGATGTTCAAGTGAATAAGCCAAGAATAGTCATTGATTTTTCATGTTGCATGGAACTGACTTTGTCTATGCGAAGGTGCAAAAGGCACCCTCAGCCATGCAAGCATATATTACCATTAGGATCCGGTACCTAAGCTTTTACCTGTGCTAGCATGATGCAATTGCCTGCAGACATGCAGCACAGGCGCTGGATTGTGAGGCCCCTTCAGCAACAATGGATGCAGCCATGGCAAAGCGATTTGCCACAGACATGTGCTTCAAGGTGGCTGATGATGCACTGCAACTGCATGGAGGCTATGGGTACCTCAAAGACTACCCCGTGGAGAGGGTGCTCAGGGACCTTCGTGTGCATTCAATTTTGGAAGGAACCAATGAAGTCATGCGTGTGATCATAGCCCGTGAAATGCAAAAACAACAGGCTTCCAAAGTATAGCTGGGCGTCTATGGCACATGCAGGTCATTACTTAAATTGCCATACATGCTGGTGTGGGAATGAACGGCATACTCAGGAGCATAGAATGTTAACCCTTGCAACAGTGCCAGAGTCACTATTACAAGTACATTCAAATCCTCCCTGTGCTTGTGCTTGCCCACCCATCTGGTATTAGAGTACAGACCATGGTCATGGCCAAGACAGACCCTCCAGGGTCAATGCTGAGTGTGTTGTAAGGGAGAAATGCATTTGGCAGAAACAGCTAGGATGCAGAAGGTGCTTCTCAGCCATTGCTGGCAATGCTGACAGAGTAAGCTTGCCTTCCGCATCTGCAGACACATTGAAATTGTGTGAAGACAATGTGTCACACAACATATCATGCCCTCACACTTTGACCAATGATATTGCATGGTCTGACAGGCACAGGCTCTGACTTGAAAGCAAAGTTATCATGTTTGGTACTCTGATAGAATGCTTGGCAGCAAAAGCAACACATTGAAATTGTGTGTAGACAATGTGCTCACTTTGAGTTGTCAAGATGAGAGGACACCATCTCTCGAATATGTATAAGGACTTTGGCCCTTCACCACCGCCGGCATCAGATATCAGCATCAAGCAAGGCTGGCCAGATGCATTTAGCCTGTCAATGGCATCCACCTTGCCAAATCAAGCTCCTCTGACTGGATTGCAAACAGCATGCAGGTGCGTGATACCTGTGCAGGCTTGCTGTTGCCTCATGGAGCATAGCAAGGGTCTTGATGAGTTCAGCTTCACGACTCCTCTTATCTGTGGGTCTGAGCTGCAAGTTAACAGGTCATCGCCCGCGTCCACATAAAACTCCTGCTACAAAGTGCAGGGCACACAACAGAGCTACAGACATGCAGAAATTGAAGCACCTAGCCAGCCTGGCGTCAAAGATGGCACCTGCTAAGCATGAATTCTGATATATCATCCACAATGAGGATGTTCGGCGGTGTTGGTGCCAGGTGCAGACATGCTGCGTATTTCTGTAGTTCCTGACTTGTAGAAAGATACCTGACACACCACCATACAAAGAGCTCTGAGGAGTTTTGGAGAAACTTGCACTGCTAGACAGCCTTTTGAACACTGTGGCTCACCGTAATCGAACCCTTTGCCAAGCAGGGCTTGTTTTATGCACACCCTGGGGAAGGGTTGGGTAAGTCTGTTCCATCTTGTCTCGATGACATAGTAGAACCACCTGCTGCCCTCTGATAGCGGCTTTGTAAGCGTACAGCAGCAGGATGGAAGTCTTGCCGCTGCAGATGACGCACACTTTGCGCATACTTACGCTTCATTGCAGGTGCACGCACAGACACATACCTGCGCGGTGGACCGCTCAGCATGCAGTGTGTCAAATGAGCTGGAAAAGCTTCGATGTCTTTCAGAGCGGTTTGCAGCTCTGGATCAAAGTGTCCGGACAAGAAATCCGACAAATGGAAGCTCATCGAAAATCCAGTCACATCAGCAGGAAGCTCGCAGGCTGGCTCGCAGGCGTGCACGACGCACATGATGTGCGGCACATCTGGTATTTAGCGCGGGAAGGCTAGCGGTAAGCTGTAAATGCAAAGCCATGGAACGCACTGCGATACGCTCAGACGCGAGGCGTGTGTTCACGCATGGAAAAGTCATATGCTGTGCACAGGTAGCATTCCAAACCTCTGAGTCGAACATTCATCAAAGGTGCAAGCTGTTTACTGGTTGCTAGCTGTGGCTGTGACTGCTTGGAAACATTCTTGCGCACACTATGCATGCATAATAAATGTTGCGCTGCACTGCAACTTCCATGTACGATAATCAAATGACGACTCAAATGACGATGAGAGCTTGGCAGCAAAACGGGGAAACGGATAACTGAATGGCATGGAGGACAATGCCCAGGACAATGCCTGCCAATGGTTGTCGATGGGCAATCTGATGGTGGACGCCCTTCATTTTGCCGATCACCATTGAATGCTTTCGCCCTTCGATTAGCCCTTCGATGTTGCCCACTGAATGGCTGACTACGCCGTGACTCCTTAACCTCCTTGGCTGTGAACACACACGACTCAGCAAACGCTGCCGTTGAACTTACCATTCAGCGTTGCTGCAAGTACCGATCTCGCGGTCAGGTTGGTAGCTTGCGGAGGACCGAGAGGCGTACTCAGGTATTGACCCCAATCTCGTGCCGTCAAGCCCTGCCTTTAGTTTGATCAAATCAAGCTGTTTTTGCGCACGGGCACCACTCGTTGCATTGCACTTTCTGTGTAGTCAAAGCAGCTTCTGTTCCAGGATCAAGCTCAGCTCCTATCTGCGGCCTGCATAGCTGCATGGCAAGCGCGATCGCAGCGGGTAACGACTTTTTTATTTGCCTATGTCACAGGCTGCTGCTTGACAGACTATTCCTCGCACACCCGATATTCAACACAAGAACAAGCAGATAAGATCAGGTTGAGCTGCAGCTGCGAGGTTCGTTGGTGACCAAGCAGGTCATCTGCAGTCTTCTCTTGTCTCCAGTCATAAAGACAAGCAGCATTTGGATAGTAAGCCAAGGTCAGTACCCCTTGAAACGGTTTGTACTCGACAAGAAATGGCTCATGCAGCTTATGCCAAAGCGTAAGTCGCTGCTGACACTGAGACCCTTGCTCACCAGGTCGGAGGAAAAGTCAGCAAGCAATTCACACAGCTCTCATTCTAGCAGCAAAGCCGGCGGTGCAGCTCAAGGGATGTTGCAGCATGTTTATGTAGATGGAGCAACAGCAAAAGGTTGGCACAGTGTTGCTTTCTCTGCAAAGTCAGCGCCTGCTTATGCATGTAATTCAGGCGATGCTCAACAATGCATCAACACCAGGTTGTTTTTTTTTGCCAGGCATATGTGCCTTGCTCCAGCTTCAACAATTCAGGCTTCATCAGCTCTGCATGTGGCCTGCCTCAGCAATTGGTGCCTGCCAGCTGCAAAGCAATGTCTATGTCTTCTCACGGTCTCTTGAACCTGCCTGGGCAACTTGGCAATGAATTGTATGATTCAAGGCTACTTGTGGTTCCACTTCCATATCCTTCTTTAGCCAGCAACGCACTCTGCATCTTATGTAGGCAAAAGAGAGTACCAGCAGGATCGCCACATTGCATTGCCAGACTTCAAGCCCAGACACGGAGGCGAGGATCAGGTGAATTGCTGCCTGGTGGGCGTCTTTGATGGACACAAAAGTGAGCAGGCTGCAGAGCTAGCTGTTGCCAAGATGCCTGGCATCCTTGCAGACCGTAAGCACTTCTTCCACACCCATGGCATCTCTCTGCTTCAACCTTTGCTTGTCTTGCTGTCTTTTTGCATACACAAACTTTTTGCATGCCATGGTGGGGTCATTGCATTACGTCGTTTGTCACTTGGCTGACCAACCTGGCTGAAGCAATAGCAAAGGCAGGGACAAACCAATCAGATAGTTTGTCACTTGCATGCCTTGTCCACTGTGTGGCTCAAACGTTCACCAATTGCTGTTCCCAATTTTCTTACATGAAAGCTCGAGTGTTTAACGCTTATTGTCATAGCAAACTGCCAGCTGGCATGCATACCTCACCTTTGTCAAATTGCCAGATCCACAGGATGAACTTGTGCCCAGCAGGGTAGTCCTGCCTGCTCTGTTATGATGTTTAAACTCAACACCTTAGACACAGGCACCTACTAAAACAGACAATTCTTGCACTGGCAAGCTGCCGTTGTCTGACTTGCGTTGACTCAACCGGTGGCGAGTGCAGAGCGCAGCCTTGGGCGGTCAGAGGCGCCTGACAGCAGTGAGGGCTTGAAGGGGCCAGACAGTGGGGACCGTATTGCTCAGGCCTTGAAGGCCAGCTTCAAAGACCTGGATGCACAGATCCTGGCAGAGGAGCAGAAGCAGGGAGTGGAGAAAGGGGCCTTTGGGGGTTGCACGGCGGTTGTTGCCCTGGCCATGGGTGATGTGAGCCTCTCTGCAAACAGTCATCATACTGTCATTTGCATTCGCATGGTGTGTTGCTCAGTGTTCCATGTCCAAAACCAGCTGTAGTCACAGGGCATTTGCTAAGCTCATTATGTGCATCCTAGATGTCACTTCTCTGCTGCTGCTGCTGTGTCTGGTACCTTTCACTACCACATAACCCTGTGAAATATTTGTCAACAAAGCTCCTTGTTGGTCGTAAACATTGATGCTTCAGTTTCCTCCTGTTCCCCTGCAACCCCTCACCATATATGCTGCATGGCACTCGCACCTGCCACGCAAATGTCAACACGCAAAACACCACAACAAGTCACCCTATACCACCTTGCATACCAATTCCACCCACCGCGAGTAGGCATAGAAGTACACGGCCTGTCCTGTACAGGTGTTGTACACGGCGCATGTGGGTGACAGTGGGGCCATCATAGACAGAGGCGGCACGGCCTACCGCCTCACGGAGGACCACAAACCTTACATGAAGGCGGAGCGGCAGCGCATCCAGGAGGCTGGCGGCCAGCTGGTGGAGAACGGCAACCGCGTGCTCAGCAATGCCAAGGATGATGGCAGAGCAAGCATGCTGGCCATGTCCAGGTACCATCACCTGTCTGTCACCATCATGCTGAATCAATCAATCAATTACATTTCTTGTCTTTAGGACTCATCAGGGGAGTCTTTAGACAATAACTGGGAATCATCAGGCTGTAACTTCATGTCGAGGCTGTCACCCGCCAAAGTGTGTAATGTGTACCATGTGCTACTCTTTGGTCATGACGTTAAACCACAGGCAGGTACTGATTTGAGTGAGCCTGATGTCCTTCCTGGCTTTGCAGCTTCTGTAAAATCTCGTCGTGCAGCCAGCCTCAGGACTCAAGACTGCAAGCAGACCTCACATACTTGGTTTGCTGACAGTATTGCTTGTTGAAGATGCAATTCACGCTGTGAGCAATGTTGGGCAGCCCTTGCTAGGTTCCTTGCACCTTGGGATGGATGATTTCCCACGATTTCCCATGTTTCCCTTGCTCTGTCTGTGGTCTGTAGTAGACAACCCTTTTATCTGTGGAGGACAGCAAGTGGTGCATGCAGGGCTTTGGGAGATGCGGACTACAAGGACCCCAAGCCCTTTGTGTCAGCTGAAGCATCAGTGCGGCGGTTGGATCTGCTGCCAGAGGACAAAGCTGTCATCATCGCCTCAGACGGCCTGTGGGATGTCATTGGCGACCAGGATGTGGTCACCATGGTTGATCAGCTCATCAAGGTACATGCCCTCCATGATGCTACATGAAAAGAGCTTACATTTTTGGTGTTGTGTCAGGAGCTATGCGCAGTACATGCCCTCTGTCACCTCTGGTGCTACATGAAAAAGACTTTGTAACTTGATGGCATGATGTTGACAGCCGTGCACAGAACAGATCTCATCTAGCAGCTGTGGCAAGCTGCTCAGCTGCTACACCCTACGCTCTGGCAAGCTGCTCTGCTGCACCGTCCTGCGCTCTGCCATCCCATGAAATGTAGCAGTGCATTTGTGCTGTCGATGTGCCTGAGGCAGACATGTTGATGTAGGAAAGTCACAGTAGCTACTGTCTGTCCAGCAATTCCATGCCCGTGGCATATTTGGCTGCAGAGCCCTTCATTTACAAAGATAGAAAGAATATTGACCTACTGATCTGCATTTGTGTAGGAGGGAGGAGATGGCGACAAGTCAAACCTTGCCCGTCGGGCAGCTCAGAAGCTTGTGCAGGTTGCTTTGCAGAGGGGCACTGCAGACAATGTGACTGCA
>JAABUK010006049.1_pt1 | contig 18344 bp, 17 predicted proteins | sample 5559141 | NCBI WGS metagenome assembly JAABUK01 (sample SAMN10711869, study PRJNA513367) | rock metagenome | isolation source: Antarctica rocks | place: Antarctica: Victoria Land, Pudding Butte nord | collected 2016-01-03 | reverse complement strand
CCACCGTCGGCAGGGACACGCCACGGCCGAATGCCGCCTCTGGCATGGGGCGGCGGGCCAGCACCGCTTCGTCCAGCGTGCCCACCCGGCAGCCGATGGCGTCCGCCGCTGCCTGGCGTTGTTGGTCGTAAGCGATGGGTTCCAAGGCTGCCAGGCGGTCAAGCTCCGCTTCGTGCGGACTGGCCTCAGTGATGGTGAAGCCGGCGTCGGCAGCGGCTTCGTTGGGCGGCAGCGCCGCCCGGCCGGACCCGTCAGCCATGCGCCGCCCCTCCCGTGTGCTGGACGCGGGCAAGCAACAGGTCCGCAAAGTCCTGGCCGAGCGTATCCGGGGTGGCGATGCGGACGGTGCGCCCTACCGCACGCCAGCGCCGCGCCGCCTTCGCCGCGGCACGCTGGCCAGGTGGATCGGGGTCGGCTGCAATGGTGACGCGCCGCACCCCGGCGGGCAGCACCATGTTGCGGCCCATGTTGCCGCACGACACGGCAGCCCAGCCGGGCAGGCCAAGCAGGACCACCGCGGCAGCCAGCGTTTCCAGCCCTTCGCCCACCACCATCTCGGGCGCCGCCGGATGCAGGCGGATGGCGCCGCCCGCGAAGCTGCCAAGGGTGGCCTTCACCGGGTCCACCGCGGCCTTGCTACCGTCCGGGGCCAGGTAGGTGCGGTGGACGGCTGCGATGTTTCCAGCCCCGTCATGCACCAGCCACACTATTGCGGGCAGCCGGCCGCCGCCGGGGTGCGGCGTGTCGGCCCGGTAGCGGACGTGTTCGTGCTGCACCAGCCACGGCAAGCCGCGCCGGGCCAGGTAGCGCGCGGCGGGCGTGCCCGCCGCGTAGTCGCAATGGTGCCAAAACCAGCGCACCTGCTTGCGCCTCTCGGCTGTTTCGTCCGCGGACAGCACGCGGCCGGCGCCGTGGCGCTCGTAAGCGGGGGTCATGCCCGGTCCCCTTGCAAACGGCGCAACTCCGCTAAAGCGGCGCCAACGCTGGGGAACAGCACGGGCACGGCACGGGGCTGCACCGGCAGCAGCGCCGGGCGCGGGTCCGCGTCGGGGTGCAGCGCCGGCAGCAGCACCAGCCGCGGCGGCGGGGCGGCAATGGTGGAACAGGGCCGCACGGGGCGGCGGTTTTGGGTGGGCATAGGCGCGTCCCTTTCGGTGCAGGGGCGCGGGTTTGTGTGGCGAAGCGTCGGGAGAGGTGCTACGCGGTGGAAGCCCCTGGCAAGGCAACCCGCACAATCGAACACCTCACACCTCCGGCAGCGCCGCCCGCGCCGGGGGTGTCAGGTTGTTTGCTTCGCTGGGGTGGTGCGGGCCTTAAGCCAGGCCAGCACGTCAGAACGCCAATAGCCGATGCGGCGCCCGGTCAGTTGGATGCGGGGTGGGGCCTCGCCAGTCTCGCACAGGCGGTCAAGGGACCGGGTGGACAAGCGCAGCATCCGCGCCGCTTCCGGGTGGGTCAGCACAACGTCCATTTCCGGGTTGTCCGGCGTTGTGGGTGTGGATGGTTCTAGGGGCATTGCCTACTCCGAACATGACGCGCCAAGTCGGCGCGGGTCCGTTGTGGCAAGCCTTCGTTTCAAGTAAGCGGGGGGGGTTCCTGAATAGTGCCCTCGGCGGCAGCCATTCTCAGCATCGCCTCTGCTCCTTGCTGTCCTACGCCAACCTTCTTGTCCAGAACCTCGCAAGCTATCCGAAATGCGAAAGCATCCCGATCCTGCGTAATGTCACCACCCCTTGCAGTTACACGCCAACGCTTGACCGCTTTCCAGAGGTCGGTTTGAACGCGGCCAGCGGCCATCATTTTGCGTGACCTGTTAGCGACCCACTTTGCGGCATCGTCCGGTTTCGAGCCGCCGCGTATCAATGCTTCCATCGCAGCAGCCAAGCAGCCCCGTTGCCGCCTTACTGCCTCCGTCAACGGTGGCGCATTTGGTCGGGGCATTACTTCAAGTATTGGGTCAATTGCGCCGCTCTCTGCGCTCTCCAAAGCAACGAAAAGCTGCAACAGTGGGCGGCGGCGGTCCTGTCCCAGCCCCGCGCGGTCGCAAAAGTCTATGACGGCCCGGAGTGCCCACATGCAGCCTATGCGGCCCCCATCCACAGCTTGAACGTCACGGAAAAGCTGGGCGGCTTCGTCCAAGTCATCCGCGAACGCCACAAGGTTAGCTGTCACCCCGGCCAGAGCGGACCTAAGCAGATCATTTTCAGTCGGGTTGATCCTCTTGGTGTGGTCGGCCTTCGGCGCCTGGTCCGCATCTTTCTGGCGTCGGGAACGCTCGCAACGCTGTGTGCCCATTATAGAGGTTCCCGGTCCTATGCCGCCGCCCGCCGGCCCCGTCGCATGGGCACCACCTTGGGGGAGGCATCGGCGCCCGCTACCGCGGCTAGGACGTGCGCCGCCCAGCCGTCCAGCGCCGTCCGCTTCTCCGCCGCCCAATCGTGGCGCTGGTAGATGCCGACGATGCCGCCGCGGGTGCCGCTCACATGGTTCAGCACTGCCTCGGTGACTTCCAGGCGGACCCCCAGCCGTTGCAGGCCGGTCGCCATCGTCCGGCGAAGGTCATGCAGCCGCCAGCCGGTCACGCCGCTGTCCTTGTCCAGCTTGGCCTTGCACTTGCTCCATCCCGCGAACGCGGCCTTGCCGCCCTCGCCAGGGAACACCAGCCCGCGGCGCTGGTCCCGCACGTCCGCCAGCCTGGCCCGCAGCATGTCCTGTGCCGGGGCGGGCAACGGCACCACGCTGGGCACCCCGTTCTTCGTGCGCTCCCCGGGGACGGTCCAGGTCGCCAGGTCGGCGGACACTTCCGCCCACGCCATGCCGCCCACTTCCTCCCGGCGCTGGCCGGTCAGCAGCAGCAAGCGGACCATCGGCCCGAACGGGGCGGATGTGCCCGCCGCGGCCTTCCATACGCGCGCAACCTCTGCATCATCCAGAACCCGGTCACGCTTCGTGCTGGCCTGGACGGGGAGGGACACGAATGGGTTGCCCGGCACGCTTTCCCGCTTCGCTCCCCAGCCGTAGCAGGCGCGGCCATAGGCGGCGGCGGCACGCGCCATGCTCGGGGGCAGGCGGTCAAGCAACTGCACCACGTCCTTGCGGGCCAGCCGCTCCGCCGGGCGGTTCAACCAGTCCTTGAACACCCGCTTGATCGTGCCCGCCGCTTCCACCTGATATCGGGGGCGCCGGGTGGACAGGTGCAGCCGGGTCCAGTCATCCACCAGGCGGGCCAGGGTCATGCGCTCCCGCAAGGCTTCAACCTTGATGTTCTCCGCTGCAACCTTGCGCTGCGCCGCCGGGTCCGTGCCCTTCGCAACCTCCCCCATGACGGTGCGAGCGGCGGCGCGGGCGGCGGCAAGGCTGATCGCGTCCACGCTGCCCAATGGCACCCGGCGCTTGCGGCCGGCGGCCACATACTGCGCCAGATAGGACTTGCTGCCAGACGCCACCACGCGCACGGCTAAGCCCCGTTGCTCCGTGTCGAAAACCATGCAGTCCCGCTTGCCAGGGGGGCAGGCCAGCCGGTCTATCTCTCGCTCGGTCAGCTTGGTTCCCATGTCCTGCATCCCCTGTCCCGGTCGGGGTCCGCTACGTGCCAGCGGACCCGCAGCGGACCCCGCCGGATGGCGTCCCGTGTCGGACCTTGGCGGATTGTGTCAGAGAGTGCAAGGGGAGAATGGGGCGAAAGCAGTATGTTAAGAGGGTCCGCCGGGGTCCGCGGTCGCGCCGTGTCGTCCCGTGGCGGGCCGCATCCGCTCATTCGTAATCAGTAGGTCCGCGGTTCAATCCCGCGAGCCGGCACCAGTTCCATTATCGCTCCTGGCGGGGACGGCCAGCCCCTCTACCCGCTCGCTGCGCGGATCGGACGCCATCAACGTGCTGATGGCGGACGTGCGGGACGGGGTGGGGCCTTACCTCGCCGTGTTCCATCAGAACCGACGGTTCCCCGCTCCGCAGCCAAGACCCGCTTACCCCGGCCCTCTCCTGGAGGGAGAAGGGCAGGGACTGGAGCATCCTGACAAGCGCCCGCTCCGGGGCCTATACCAGCCGCCGTGGACACCTCCAGCCCCCCCGGCGCCCTGATCCCCGGCAGCCCGCCGCCCGCCGCCGCCGCGGGCATGCCGGTGCTGGCGGTCGTCATCCCCTGCTACAACGAGCGCGCCAACGTCGCCCCGATGGTCGAGCGCCTGCGCCTGGCGCTGGCCGGCCTCGCGTGGGAGGCGGTGTTCGTGGACGACGACAGCCCAGACGGCACCGCCGCCGCCGTGCGCGCCATCGCCGCCACCGACCCGCGCATACGCTGCCTCCGCCGCATCGGCCGCCGCGGCCTGGCAAGCGCGGTGATCGAGGGGGCGATGGCGTCCTCGGCCGGGTTCATCGCGGTGATTGACGGCGACTTGCAGCACGACGAGACCCGGCTGCCCGCGATGCTGGACGCCGTGCGGGCCGGCGCCGACCTGGCAGTGGGCAGCCGGCACGTCGAGGGCGGCGACAGCGCCGGGCTGTCCGGGGCGTGGCGGCACCGCATCTCCGCTTTGGGCATACGCACGGCGCAGGCGGTGCTGCCGGTGCGGCTGTCCGATCCGATGAGCGGCTATTTCCTGCTGCGCCGCGACCTGTTCGAGCGGCTTGCGCCGCGCCTCACCGGGTCGGGGTTCAAGATACTGCTCGACCTGCTGCTGTCGGCGCGGACGCCGCTGCGCGTGACCGAGATACCGGTGCGGTTCCAGCCGCGCGTGGCCGGGGACAGCAAGCTGGACGTGCTGGTGCTGGTGCAGTTCTTCGGGCTGGTGCTGGACAAGGCGCTGGGTGGTGTGGTGCCGCTGCGCTTCGTGTCGTTCGCGCTGGTGGGGCTGGTGGGCGTCGGGGTGCATCTGCTGGCGCTGCAGGCCGGCCGGGCGTCCGGGCTGGGGTTCCTGGCGGCGGAGGTGGCGGCGACGCTGGTGGCGATGCTGGCCAACTTCCAGCTCAACAACGTCGTGACGTATCGCGGCGTGCGGCTGCGCGGCCCGGCGCTGTGGCGCGGCCTGGCGCTGTTCGTCGCGGTGTGCGGGCTGGGGGCGGCGGCGAACATCGGCGTGGCACGGATGCTCTATGCGGCGCAGGGCGGCTGGACGCCGTCGGCGGTGCTGGGGGCGGTGATCGGGGTGGTTTGGAACTACGCCGTGTCGGCGACGCTGGTGTGGCGGCAAAGGTAGGGTGCCAGGATGCCCTTGGTAGGCTTAGGTGCCTGGACCCGGCGGCGCCTCCACGCAGGCGGCGCAGGTTCCCTCGACCTCGACCGTCGCATGGGCCGGGGTGAAGCCCTTGGCGGCGGCGGCGTGGCCCAGGGCGTCGGCGATGGCGTGGTCGTCCACCTCGTCCACCGCGCCGCAGGTGCGGCAGATCAGGAACTGGGCGGCATGGCTGTGCGCCGCCCCTTCGTCGCAGCCGATGAAGGCTTGCAGCCGCTCGACCCGGTGGACCAGGCCCTGCTGCTGCAGGAAGTCCAGCGCGCGATACACCGTGGGCGGCGCGGCGGCGCGGCGGGTGGCGCGGAGCTGGTCCAGCAGGGCATACGCCGTCACCGGGCCGGGCGCGCGCAGCACCAGGTCCAGGACGTGCCGGCGCAGGGCGGTGAAGCGCGCGCCGTCCCGCGCGCACGCCTGCGCGGCGTCATCCAGGCGGCGTTCGATGTCGGCGCTGCTTTTCACGCTGGTTCCCGTCCAAGCCAGCAGGAAGATGGGTCATGTGCGCGGGCCACTCAATGCCGGGCACCTGCCAACCTTGCGACGAGCTGGAGCGGCGCCGGAACGATGCCGCCGAGGACAGCATCAAGCGAGCAGCCCTTCGGCTTGCCCGAGGAGCGCGATCGTTGCGGGAAGCGTGGCGGCGTGGCAGGTTAAGGGCCGCTCGGACTTGATCCTTGCTCTTGCGGCCCCGGGCTGCTGCGCTGCAAGCGGCTCGCTGCGACAGCCCCTCGATAGGCTATGACATGCGGCATCCATGACGGATGGCCTTCATCCATCCCTTGGCGCAGCAGGGCCGGACCTGCGACGGCTGCGCCCATCCTCCGTGTCGTGCCAATCGTCTTGCGCTCTGACCTCCGTCGCTGCGAGGAGCGCGGCGACGTGGCGGTCCAGAGACGGCAGGGGCGATGCCGGGCGCCCCGGAGTGCCGCGCCGCAAGCGCGGCTCGCAACGGCGGAAAGGTCGAAGCGGATGGCGGTTGGTGGTGTTCCATGCGGCGTCAGGCCGCTCGCGCTGGCTCTGCTGGTTCCGGCGCTGCTGGTCCTGGCGGCCCCGGCCTCATGGCGTGCCCGGCGCCGTGCGGCCTACTGGCGCGCGAACCAGGCCGGCACCGTCCGCGGACGGTCCGCGCGGGCCTTGTTGATCTCGTCCGCCCGGTTCTGCCGATATAGGCTGCGGAACGTCGCATAGGGGTCCAGCGCGCCGCGCTTGATGCTGTCCACCCGGTCGATCAGCCGCTCCCGCGTGTCCACCAGGCCGGTGCCGGCCCGGGCGACGTCCAGCGTCTGCCGCCCGCCGAAGCTCGCCCAGGTCAGCGGGTCCAGCACCGTCTGCATGCCATAGCCCACGGCGTCCCGCGGGTTGCTGGGGCCGAGCACCGGCAGGAACAGGTAGGGGCCTCCGTCCACCACGCCCCATAGCGCCAGCGTCTTGCCGAAGTCGTTCTCGTGGTCCGGGTAGCCCCAGCCGGACGCCACGTCGAACAGGCCGCCGACGCCCGCCGTGCTGTTGATGACGAAGCGCATCATGCTGTCCCCGGCCTTGCGGGGCTTGGCTTGCAGCACGTCGTTGGCGAACTGCGCCGGGGTGCTCAGGTTGACCAGCACGTTGTGAAGGGAGCGCCGTGCACGCTCCGGCACCGTGTCGCGGTAGGCCACTGCGACCGGGCGCAGGACGTAGGTGTCTAGCCCATCGGTGATCCGGTAGAAGAAGCGGTTGGTCGGCTCCAACGGGTCGTTCAGCTCGCGGAACTCGGCCTGCGCCTCGGCATCGCCCGCCGGCGGCACGGTGGCGCAGGCGGCGCAGGACAACACGAGCAGGGCAAGCAAGGGGCGGAGAAGGGGTTGCACGCTGCATCCTTTGGCGGCTTTGGCGGGAGCATCCCACATCGGGGAGTCACTGCCCAGTCGCAGGAAGGACACACCCCCGGCTGACAACCCCGCCCGGCCCCCGTATGCAGGCGGGATGCAGCCTGACAGCACGCTCCCCGCCATGGTCGCTTTCATCAAGCGCCGCCTCGTCAAGACCGCCGAGATGGGCGGCCAGCGCTTCCCCGCCCTGGCCGAGACCGCCGAGCGCTTCAACGAAACCAGTTGGTTCTGGACCGATGACAACGCCAAGGCCGCCGAGCTGCTGTCCGAACCCGGCCTGTATGACGCCGACCCCACCCATGCCGACGCCGCCCTGGACTTCGTGCTCCGCATGTCCGAGGGCGCGGTCATCCAGCGACGCTGCGGCCCGCCAGAGCTGCGGGTGCTGTCCGCCGACCCGCGCGCCTTCCGGGTGGAGACGGCGTTCTTCATCCTGGAGGGCGACCTGTCCCGGGGCCTGGTCCGCCATGCCCTGCGGTTCAATGACGGGCGCACCGTCACGGCTGCGCAGCACACCGGCAACTCCGTCTCCGTCCGCCAGGGCCGGCGCGACCGGACGCTGGATGTCGAAGAGGCCATCACCGACTTCGGTGTGGAGACCGGGGCTGTGGAGACCGGGGCTATGGAGACCGGGGCCGACCAGGTGGCGGTGTGGCACAGTAGCCGAGTCGCCTTCCCTGCCACGCCGCCGCTTCGCCGGGCCGCCCAGCCGTTGGGGCGGCTGCGCTACACCTACGTCGTCCACCGGGACCGCCCGGGCGTGGCGCTGCGGGTGGAGCTGCAACTTGATCCCGGCGTCGCGCTGGACGGCTGCGTGCTGACGACGGCGCTGGACCAGCTCAGCATCACGCACGGGGTGGACTACCGCACCTTTGCGGTCCGGGCGGGCGGGGTGGACCGGATGGTGTGCGGCGCGGCCGATGACCGCACGACCCTGCATGAAGGGCCGGCGGACTACACCAGCATCGCGCAGGAGGGGGCGTCGCCGGGCTTCTCCTACGCCATACACACCCTGCTGCGGGACGGCGCGCGGCTGGCGGCGGTGCAGGCGCGCGGGCAGAAGGCCGGGCTGCTGCATTGGGTGCTGCACCGCTACCGCATGGGTCCCGTGCCGGCCGGCGGCGCGGTCGCCATCCACGAGGAGCGGATGGTGACGGGCGGCGGCTACTACGACGCGCTGGCGCACTACGAGGCGGTGCTGCGGGACGGCACGGGCGGCGGCGGCTACGACCCCAGCATGACCTACGACATCGGCGCCGAGCTGAACGCCGTCGCCGCGCACATCCTGTTCGCCCGCGCCGGACGCTACGCCCAGCCGCCGGAGGAGGCGCGGCTGGTGGCGCTGCAGACGTGGTACGACCGGCATATCCAGCGCTACTTCGATTTCATCCGGCCCGGCGCACCCGATGACCTGTCCCGGGTGTTCACCCGCGGTGTCGCCTTCGTGGCGCTGTCGCTGGACTGCATGGTGCGGGCCACCGGGCTGCCGCGCTACCGGGCGCAGCTCGACCTGGCGTGCAGCCTGATCCTGCGCACCCAGAAGCGGCTGCCCTGCGGACGCGACGAGCATGACGGCACCTTCGTGGACGTATGGGCCGGGCGGGTGCCGTTCCTGGACAACCATGCCTCCTGCGTGCTGGCCCTGGCCCGCGCCGCCTGGCACGGCGACCCTGGCGGCACCCTGTCCCGGGCGGTGCGGGAGGGCATCCTGGGCATCAAGCTGCACTCCGGCGTCGTGGACCTGGGCGGCGGGCACACGGTCGCCACCGACAGCCTGGCGACGCTGAACACCGGCGGGCACGACCATGCGGACACCGGGTTCTGGAACTTCAAGCTGGGCATGGTGCTGCGCGCCCTGCGCGCCGCGGCCCACGCCGCGGACGCCGGCAAGCTGGACTTGGACGCCGCCACCCGGCGGCGCCTGGCGACGCGGGAGGCGATCTGCCTGGACCTGCTGGCGCAGTCCATGCGCTGGCACCGCGATGACGGCGATGCGATGATGGAGGTGCTGACGGCGCGCATCGCCGGGGAAACCAACTCGGAAACCCAGCCGTGGGTTGCGCTCGGGTTGGTGCCGGTGGTGGATGAGGGGATCGTTGCGCTCGCCGTTTCGTAGCTGGAGGGTCCAGCGGCCGGCGGTTGCGGCCGTGGATGCAGCGGCGGAGGCACGGGCCGCCGTCGCCGTGCCTGCGGAGGCTGAGGCTGAGGCGCAGGTTGCGCTGGCTTACCGTGCCGTGCTGCGCCGGGACGCCGACCCGGGCGGCCTGGCGCGCTACGCCGCGGCGCTGCGGGACGGGCACGGCATGGCATGGCATGGCTGGTTGAAGTTCTTGCAGGCTCGGACGAGTTCCGTGCCCTTGCGAACCCGGACGAGTTCCGCGCCGCCCCACCCGCGCCAGCATTGGCGCGCAGGCTGTATCCACAGGACAGTGCGCCGCCCTTGCAGGTGCAGACCGACTGCGGCCCGGGTGAGCTGCAGGCGCTATGGGACCGCGTGGCCGCCGTCTGGTCCGGGCTAGGGGAGGCCGACGCCCACTGGTCCGTGCTGACGGAGGACCGCTTTCGGGCGCCTGTCCTGGACGCCGCTGCCCTGGCCGCCTTCCATGAAACCGGGGAGGGCGAGGCCCGACGCCTGGAAGCCTGGCTGCGCCGTGCGGGCGTGCCCTTTCCAGCGGACGGGGCGTACGCCGAGTACGGCTGCGGCGTCGGCCGCATCACCCGCGCCCTGGCCCGGCGGTTCCGGCGGGTTGTGGCACTCGACGTGTCCGCCCCGCACCTGCGCGCCGCCGCCGCGGACTTGGCGGCGGCGGGGATCGGCAATGCCGAACTGCTGCAGGTGCGCGGCCCGGCGGACCTGGCAGCGCTGGACGGGGTGGACCTGTTCTATTCCGTGATCTCGTTGCAGCACTCGCCGCCGCCGGTCATCATGGACGTGCTGCGCCGGGCGTTCGCCGGGCTGCGGCCGGGCGGCTGCGCGTTCTTCCAGGTGCCGACCTATGCCGCCGGGTACGCCTGGCCTTCGGACGCGGCGGTGCAGGAAGGGATGGAGATGCACTTCGTCCCGCAGCGCGTAATCCTGACGGCGGCGCACGCCGCTGGGCTGCGGGTGCTGGAGGTGCAGCCGGACTGGTGCATCGGGCGGGACGGCGAATGGATCAGCAACACGTTCTTGTTGCGGAAGGGGTAGCGCGCTGCCTGCTCCCTCTCCTCCGGGAGAGGGCCGGGGTGAGGGGGTCTTGGCTGCGGGGCGGAGAACGATGGCGCCGCTGGAATACGCTCCTGTTTTGGCAAGGACCACGCCTCGAGACCCCCTCACCCCGGCCCTCTCCCGGGGGAGAGGGGGGCATGAGCAGAAAGCATCAGCCCCGGGCGGCGCGCGGCGCCTTGCGGCTGTCATAGCTGCGGCCGGGGCGGGCGCCGGACGTGCGTAGGTCGGACCCGGCCGTTGCCGGCTCGATCCGCGCCTCGCCCTCACCGGCGTGCCGGGTGGCCTGGGCGAAACGGTCAGCGGCCTCGGCGGTGATCTCGAACCTCGTGTCGGCATCGAAGATGCGTATCGCGCCGATGTCCGCCTTGGTCACGCCGCCCAGGCGGCAGATCAGCGGGATCAGCCACTTCGGGTCGGCGTTCTGCCGGCGGCCCAGCGTCAAGCGGAACCAGGCGCCGCCCGTAACCGTTCGTTGCGGCTCGCGCTGTTCGCGGGCCACGCCGCCAAAGCGGCCCGGCACCGGCTCCCGCACCGGCGGCGGCGCGTCGAACTGCTCCTCCGGCGCCGGGTGGCGGCTGCGGTAGCCGCGCACCAGGGCGGCGGCGATCCACTCCGCCGGGCGGCCTTCCAGCAGCAGCTTGCCCAGCGCCAAGTCCTCGTCGGTCGGCGCCTCGGCCAGGATCGGGTCGGCCAGCAGGCGCTCCTGGTCGCGCTCGCGGATCAATTCGGCGCTCGGCGGGTCGCTCCAGCCGGCGTCCACCCCGGCGGCCGTCAGCAACTGCTCGGCCCGGCGGCGCTTGGGGTAGGGCACCAGCAGCACCGACACGCCCTTGCGCCCGGCGCGGCCGGTGCGCCCGCTGCGGTGGAGCATCGTCTCCTTGTTGGTCGGCAGGTCCGCGTGGATCACCAAGTCCAGGTCCGGCAGGTCCAGGCCCCGCGCCGCCACGTCGGTTGCGACGCAGACGCGGCTGCGGCCGTCGCGCAGGGATTGCAGGGCGCCGGTGCGCTCGTGCTGGCTCAGTTCGCCGGACAGCGCCACGGCGTCGAAGCCGCGCTCCATCAGCCGGCCGTGCAGGCGGCGCACGCCCTCGCGCGTGGCGCAGAACACCAGGCTGGCGCGCGACTCGAAGTAGCGCAGCACGTTCACCGCCGCGCGCTCGGCGTCGTGCGGCGCCATCGTCACGGCGCGATACTCGATGTCGCCATGCGGCTCCCGCCCGCCGCCCGCGTCTATGCGAAGGGCGTCGCGCTGGTAGCGCCGGGCGAGGGAGGCGATCTCCTTGGCGATGGTGGCGCTGAACATCAGGGTGCGCCGCCCGGCGGGCGTCGCGTCCAGGATGAACTCCAGGTCCTCGCGGAAGCCGAGGTCCAGCATCTCGTCGGCCTCGTCCAGCACGACGACGCGAAGCTGCGTGAGGTCCAGGCGCCCGCGCTCCAGGTGGTCGCGCAGGCGGCCCGGCGTGCCGACGACGATGTGGCAGCCGCCGGCCAGCACGCGCTGCTCCGCGCGGCTGTCCATGCCGCCGACGCAGGACGCCATGCGGGCGCCGGTATCGGCATACAGCCAGGCCAGCTCGCCCTGCACCTGCACCGCCAGCTCCCGCGTCGGCGCCACGACCAGGGCGAGCGGCGCGGCGGGGCGGCCGAACCGCTCCTCCTCCCCTAGCAGGGTCGGGGCGAAGGCCAGGCCGTAGGCAACGGTCTTGCCGGACCCGGTCTGCGCCGACACCAGCAGGTCCCGCCCGGCGGCTTCGTCCACCAGCACGGCGGACTGCACGGCGGTCGGCTCCTGGTAGTCGCGGGCGGCCAGGGCGCGGTTGAGGGCCGGGTTGACGGTCGGGAAGGGCATGGTTCTACCAGTTCAGCCGCGCGCCAGGAGGGGGCGGAATAGCGGGGATATAGGGCTAAGCCCTGGCCACCGTTAGTGTTTCCTGCGCACCCCTGCCCGGCGGGGCCTCACTTGCTGCTCCCTCTCCCTCCGGGAGAGGGTTGGGGTGAGGGAAGCCGCAAGCGCGAAGTCTGGATTTCTGGGGACTGCTCCCGCACGGGAAACGGAGGCGCTAGCCGCCTCCCTCACCCCGGCCCTCTCCCGGAGGGCTACGGTGGTCACACATCTCCGGAACGATCAAAGAAACCAAGCAATAACAGGCACTTGTCGAATGCCACCAAAGACCAAAGCTTGTGGGCTGAAAACCGGCAAGATGCTGATAGAATTGGCTTTTGTTGTTATCAAACCGAGATGATAGAACTCATTTCGGACATGTGTGACCACCGTAGCCCGGAGGGAGAGGGAGAAGAGCCTCAGGCTTCGCCGGGACTCATGGACTTTATCAGGTCGAACACGCGCTTCCGCACCGACGGGTCCACGATTCGGTAATAGGCCCGCACCAGTTCCAACGTCTCTCGCCGATTCAGCGCCTCGTCGGCGCCGAACCCGTCCTGCTGCTCGGCGAAGCCGCCGGTGGCGCGGGTGGTCTGATAGTTGCCGTGCAGCCCGGCCAGCGGCTCCGGCATGTCGTCAAAGAAGAAAGCAATCGGCACGTCCAGCACGCGCGACAGATCGAACAGCCGCGACGCGCCGACGCGGTTCACCCCGCGCTCGTATTTCTGTATCTGCTGGAACGTCAGGCCCAGCGCCTCGCCTAGCCGCTCCTGCGACATGCCCATCAGGGTGCGGCGCAACCGGATGCGGCTGCCGACGTGCGCGTCAATCGGGCTGGGACGGCTCTCCTTCTCCGAGGCTCCCGAAACGGATGTATCTGACATGCTGGTTCCCACCTGGCGCACCCTAGAGGCTGAATGAAAGGTTAACGATGCAACCTTAGAGTGTCCATACGCCAGAGGCAATGCAAGCATACTCTTACAAAAGAGATGGCGGGGCGGCTCTCATAGAGTCTTGGCTGGTCGCGCCCGCAACCCGGTCGCGGCGGCCCCGGCGCACAGCAGCGCCAGCAGCCCCGGCAGCACCAGGCCCCAGCGGGAGAACGACGTGGGCGGGCGCGCCCCCGGCACCGGCAGCACCAGGGTGCCCGCCACCCCGACCGTCAGCCGCCCCAGCTCGCGCCCCCGGCTGTCGAACCCCGCGGAGATGCCGGTGTTGGCGGCGCGCAGGATCGGCAGCCCCTCCTCCACCGCGCGCATCCGCACGCCGGCCAAGTGCTGCCGCGGCCCGGTCGAGTTGCCGAACCAGGCGTCGTTAGTGATGTTGACCAGCCAGCCCGGCCTGTCCGCCTGGTTCACGATCTGGGCGGGGTAGATCGCCTCGTAGCAGATCAGCGCGCCGAATGGTGGCACGCCGGGGATGCGGAGCGTGGCCGGGCCGCTGCCGAAGGCGAAGCGGCCCGGCACGATCTGGATGCTGAACGGCACCCAGCTCGGCGCGAACTCGCCGAACGGGACCAGGTGCCACTTGTCGTAGATGCCGGTGATGGCGCCGTCCCGCGCCATCGCTACCAGGCTGTTGCGCGGCAGGTTGTCCGGGTCGGCGGACGGGGCGCCGTTGGTGAAGGTCAGGCTGCCGACGATGGTGCCCAGGGCGGGCCGGGCAGCCTCGGCGATGTAGTCGCGGGCGCCGGGGTCGGATTGCAGCAGGAACACGCTGGCGGTCTCCGGCCAGATCACCACGGCGGGCTGCCCGCCGGCTTCGGCCATGCCCTGCCGCGTCAGGTCCAGGTAGCGGCCGAAGGCGGCGATGGCGGCGGTGCGGTCCCATTTCTGGCCCTGCGCGATGTTGCCCTGTACCAGCACGGCCACCAGGCCCGGAGCCGGCGGTTCGGGCGCCTGCAGCCGGGCCGCGCCCAGCCCGGCCCATATCAGCACTGCCGCGGCGGTCCCGGCCAGGGCGCGGCGGCCCAGGATGGGCGACGCCGCCAGCAGCACGGTCGCCAGAGTCAGGCCGGGGGTGCCGACCCAGGCCGCCGGCTGGATCATGGCGTCGCCCAGCGGGCCGGGGATGGCCCAGACGCTGCCCCACGGGTTCCACGGGAAGCCGGTGCCGACGAATTGCCGGGCCAGGTCGAACAGGGTCCAGGCCCCGCCCAGCATCAGAACCCGGCGCCAGCCCACAGGCGCCAGCCGGGCCAGGCCGCACGGCACGGCGATGAACAGCGCCAGCAGCGCGGATAAAGCCGGCACCGCGAACGGCACCAGCCACCAGTAGCGCGCGGATTCCAGCAGGATCGCCTCGGTGATCCAGTAAAGCCCCAGGACGTGGTGGCCGAAGCCGAACCAGAAGCCGCGCCGCGCCGCCGTCAGCGGCCCGCCCGCCGCGCCGATCAGCGCCAGCAGGCCCGGCACCGACACCAGCAGGACGGGGACGGCATGGACGGGGGGCAGCGCCGCCGCGGACAGCGCGCCCAGCAGCAGCGCCGCCAGGTCCGCCCGCCAGCCGCGCAGGGATCGCAGGCGCTGGAACGGCGTCATGGCCGCACCACGCGGTCCGGCGGCACAGGGCGGCCTTGCAGGACGGCGGCGATGCACTCGGCGGCCATCACGCCCATCGCAACCAGGCTGCCGTCCGTCACCCCGGCGACGTGCGGCGTCACGATCACCCGGGGGTGGCGGCGCAGGGGGTCGTCAGGTGCCGGCGGCTCCCGCTCCATGACGTCCAGCCCGGCGGCGGACACCTGGCCGCCCTCCAGGGCCGCCAGCAGCGCGGCCTCGTGCACCAGGCCGCCGCGGCTGGTGTTGACCAGGATGGCGCCGTGCGGCAGCAGCGCCAGCTCCGCCGCGCCGATCAGGCCGCGGGTGGCGGGCAGCAGCGGCAGGTGCAGCGACAGCACGTCGCTGGTTGCCAGTAGCGCCGGCAGGTCCGGGGCGCGGTGGATGCCGGGGACCTCACGGCCCCCAGGCGACCAGGCCGACACCGCCATGCCGAACGCCGCCGCCAGCCGGGCCACGGCCTGGCCGATGCCGCCGCAGCCGACCAGGCCCAGGCGCAGCCCTTGGATGTCCCGCACCTGGGTGCCCGCGCCGCGCCAACCGCCGGCCGCCACCGCGGCGGACAGGCCGGGCAGGTCCTTGGCCAGCGACAGGATCAGGGCCAGCGTGTGCTCGGCGACGGCGCGGGTGTTGGAGCCGGGGCTGCGCGTGACCAGGATGCCGCGGCGTGCGGCCTCCGCCACGTCCACGTCGTCCACGCCGACGCCGTGGCGGGCGATGATCCGCAGGGCCGGCGCGGCGTCCATGGCGGCGGCGGCGACGGGACCCTGGCGGGACAGGATGGCGACGGGGTTGATGGCGCCAGCCCGGGCGGCGACGGCGGCGGCGCCTGGGAACGGGTCCATGTAGTGGACGCTCGCGCCGGCCTGCTCCAGCAGCGCGACCGCTTGCGGCGCCAGGCGGGGCGCGGTCATCAGGACGTTCATGGGGCGGGGTCCTTGGCTGGGTCGGGGTCGGCGCTTGCGGCTTCCCTCACCCCGGCCCTCTCCCGGAGGGAGAGGGGGCAGGGATCACCCTTGGCGTTCGTAGTGCTTCAGGTACTTGTCGGTGACGGTGTCGGTCTTCACGATCACCGCGACGTCGGTGGTGTTGAACTCGCGGTCCACCACGGCGCCGTCGCCGATGAAGCCGCCCAGGCGCAGGTAGCCCTTGATGAGCGGCGGCAGCATCTGGTTGGCCCGGCGCGGGTCGATCAAGTCCATGTCCAGCCGGCGCATGTCCACGTAGCGGTCCGGCAGCGCGCGCGGGCGCAGGGCGGGAGGCGCCAGGTGGTGCTCGTACAGGTAGGTCAGCTCGACCGCCAAGGCGTCCGGGTCGGTGCCTGCCAGGCTGGCGCAGCCGAACAGCAGGTCTATGCCGTGATGGGCGACGTAGGTGGCAATGCCGCGCCACAGCAACTGCATCACGGCCCGCCCGCGATACTGCGCGTCCACGCAGGACCGGCCGAGTTCCAGCACCTGGCCGGGGAAGTGCAGGATGGTGCTGATGTCATACTCGTCGGCCGAGTAGAACCGGCCGATCCGGTCGGCGGCATCCTGCCGCATCAGGCGGTAGGTGCCGACCACGCCTTTCGGCCCCGGCCCGATCTCGTGGTCCACGACCAGCAGGTGGTCGGCGACGGCGTCGAACTCGTCCCGGTCCTGCCGGGCGGCGGCGGCGGCGGCCTTTGGGACCGCGCCCATCTCGTCGAAGAACACGCGGTAGCGCAGCGCCAGCGCCGCATCCACCTCCCCGGCGGTCGCGGCGATCCGCACGCCCAGGTTGCCGGCCCGCAACTCGGGCATTCCGGCCGTCAAGCCCGCAGCCGCGTCATCCGCCACGGCAGCCGCTCAGGACGCCGCTGCGGGCGCCGCGGGCGCCACGGCCGGGGCGGCGTCCGGCTCGGCCTGGCGCGCGCGCGTTGCCGTTGCGGCCCGTGGGCGCGGCTCCGGCGCAGGCCGGGGACGCGCCTCCGCCGGGACGACCCGGCGCCCGAACAGCTCCAGCCGGTGCGACACCAGGTCGAAGCCCAGGCGGGCGGCGATGGCACGTATCAACTGCTCATGCCCGGCATCGCCGAACTCGATCACCCGGCCGGTTTCCACGTCGATCAGGTGATGGTGCTGCCCATGCTCCGTCGGCTCGTAGCGGGCACGGCCACCGCCGAAGTCGCGGCGCTCCAGGATGCCCTTCTCCTCCAACAGGCGGACGGTGCGATACACCGTGGCGATGCTGATGCGGCTGTCGAGGGCGGCGGCGCGGCGATAAAGCTCCTCCACGTCGGGATGGTCTTCGGCGTCGGACAGCACCCGGGCGATGACCCGGCGCTGGCCGGTCATCTTCAGGCCCCGTTCGACGCACAAGCGTTCGATGCGCGATTGCATGGGATCCTTGCTGGGCAGCGGTCGGCGTTGGGCAGCGGTCGGCGTCGCGGACGCCATCCGGGGTAGCCGATGTGGCCACCCCATGTCGAATCTTCGGCCAGCGGCTGCCGGGCGCGTCCGCGCGCCCGTGGCGTCAGCGCCCGCGCGGCTTGGTGCCCAGCCCGATCTTCTTGGCCAGCGTCGAGCGGTGGCGCGCGTAGTTCGGCGCGACCATCGGGTAGTCCGGCGGCAACTGCCACTTCTCCCGATACTGCTCCGGCGTCATGTTGTAGGAGGTCTTGAGGTGGCGCTTGAGCATCTTGAGCTTCTTGCCGTCCTCCAGGCAGATGATGTGGTCGGGGAACACCGACTTCTTGACCGGCACCGCCGGCTGCTGCTTGTCAGGGACGACCTGCTCCTTGCCGACGCCGGCCAGGGTCCGATAGACTTCCTGTATCAGGTTCGGCAGCGCGTCGGGCGCCACCGAGTTGTTGGAGACGTGCGCCGACACAATCTGGGCGGTCAGCCCGAGGACGTCGGACACCTCGGTCGCTTCTGCCATCGGGCTTCCTTTCACTATCGAGTCCCGCTCGTTATACATCCGCCGGCCGCAGCTTCGCAATGCTTGACTTCACAAATAAGTAGAGGACCAATCATCGTGTCGCCAGTGCTGTTAGACTCTACAGTGTTGACCCAATCTGGTGCGACACAGCCGACGGTTTCAGACGGCCTGGTGGACATCACCCGCGAGGTGTGCCCGATGACCTTCGTCCGCACGCGCCTGGCGCTGGACCGGCTGCATCCTGGCCAGACCTTGCTGGTCCGGCTGCAGGGAGACGAGCCGCTGCGGAACGTGCCGCGGACGGCGGCCGGGCTGGGGCACGAGGTCCTGTCGCTCACGCCCCAGGCGGACGGGACGCACCTGCTGCTGCTGCGCCGGGGCTGAGGGCGCGGCGCAGCACGAGCGCGTCGCCGCCGCCGGGGTAGTAGCGCGGGCGGCGGCCGACCGGGGCGAACCCGGCGCGGGCATACAGCGCCACGGCCGGGACGTTCGCGGGCGAGACCTCCAGGAACATGGATACTGCGCCGTGGGTGCGCGCGTGGTCGAGGGCGGCTTGCAGCAGGCGGCGGCCCAGGCCGTGTCCCTGGGACGAAGGGGTGACGGCCAAGGTCAGGACTTCCGCCTCGTCCGCTGCGACGCGGGCGAGGACGAGGCCGCCTGCTCCCTCTCCCTCCGGGAGAGGGCCGGGGTGAGGGG
>JAABUK010006048.1_pt1 | contig 18346 bp, 30 predicted proteins | sample 5559141 | NCBI WGS metagenome assembly JAABUK01 (sample SAMN10711869, study PRJNA513367) | rock metagenome | isolation source: Antarctica rocks | place: Antarctica: Victoria Land, Pudding Butte nord | collected 2016-01-03 | reverse complement strand
TTGCTATTTTGAACAACAGGGAAGCAGTGCTTCAGGTGCAAAACTGCATGCACAGTTCAGCATGCATGTCTATGCCACCAAGCAAATTGCATGTTGGTTGCCAAGGGAAAAGCTTGCATTTCTGAAACGTATAGACCTTGAAGATCTCATCTGCCGCCACGTACTGCTCAGGTGCAATGCACTTGTTGGGTGTGGTGGAAGATGGGGTTTTGCTGGGGGCGTGGGTGGGGTGAGAGGATGGCCGCGGCGAGGGCTGCTGGGAGCGCCCTGAGGGCGAGGCCTGGCACGGCCCTTCTGGGGGTGGCAGCTGCCGCCTGACAGCCTGCATGCATTATACCACATCAAACCCTAAGCTCTAAACCCTTCGTGTGTAATGGCACAAACTGCTTCTGCAAGTACTAACATGCAAACTGCTCTGTTGCCAGGTGAGGTGCTGTCTAGTGATGTGCGTATAGTTAATGCTGACAATGCCTTGCTGTTTTGGCAAGTCATGTGTGCATTGTGTTGAATTCTGCGTGATTCACTAAAAGATATGGCTCATGGGTTGACAAAATAGCAGCAATGTTGTACTGGTGCACCGAGACAGCCTTCGCAACAGCTGCATGCAAACGGGTCAGCTACCACCCAGCTACACATCGTTTATAGCTGCACATTGGCTGGAGAAATGCACTGCTTCCGTGTCATTACTCATTCCAGCCACGCACCAGTCAACAGACACAACACATGCCCTTAGCTTTGTGTTGTGCATACCTTGCGTGCTGCCTCAATGCTGGCCCTGTTCTCTACCAAGGCCTTCAAGCGCCCTTGGAGGTCTCTGAAAGCCTGCCCATCTTCCCACACCTCATGTAAACCTGTCAACGACAACAATCAAGCAGGCTTGCAAAGCATGAGCGCCACCAGCATCATGACAGAAGGCAGTGTAGTAGGGATGCAGGGCCGGTCCAGAGCTCAATGTGCACTATGTTCTGCTGGTAAGTACGAGCCATCCTGCCTTCACTGCCGCATGGGAAAAAGAAAAGAAAAGAAAATAAAAGACGACGCCGTTAGGCGTTCAAAATAGAGAAGCTTAAGATGATCCCATATTGGGCCCAAGCTTCCCTTGGCCTTACAGCCAACTGCTGCATGGCTCATACTTACCAGCAGAACATGCATGCAAGCAGTGAAGGCTTGCATGCCGCAAAGGAAGGTGCATGTGTGAAGGCTCGAGCAGCATTGTGCCTCAAGCATTGATCAGCATTTGCCAGCACTGGCAATGTCCGATATTTTCAGATGATGCCTATGCCAGACAGCATACGCATAACAGTTAAAATGTTCTCAGTAGCAACTGAACAGTATATGGCAAAACCCTGAATATGAGGTATTCTAAAGGGGTTGACAACTGTGATTGTGCATCAGATGATGTGATGTTCACCCATCCAGTCCATGTGTCAAACTCAACAAGGTGTTCAATAGAGTCATCCCTTGCAAGGTAACAGGGATGTGATTCACTACAGAACTTGTGAACAACACCAAACTCACCCATGATACCGCCTGAGGACACTCCAAGCTGGCCAATCCTGCTTCCCTCTGCTTGCAGCTGAAGCGTCTCCAACTGCATCTCTGATATCGCTGCTAGCTTGGCCAGTCTAGCCACAGCAGCTTTCACATCTGTCTCCCGTGCTGCAGCTGCGTCCCTGCATACATGTGATTTTGCTGCTGTCCCATCACGAAATGATTCTGCGCAGAGACACACAGTGAAGGATTGCTCTTTACAGATAACCCAATCAAACAAATGCTTCGCATCAACGTTCTTCGTATTAACAGCATCTCACACCAGGGCCAAAGAAGCAGTACGCAACGCCACACTCATTGCAAGACTGGTTGTTCAAATTTGAGGCAACACATAATGACGTGCTGACGCACTTTGTTGTTTGCAACTGCTGTTGTGCAGACTTGCACTGCTCCTCCAGCTGTTGCGCAGTGTCCTTGGAGTCCTGAAGCTTCTGCTGTAAGCCTGCTGCCTCTTGCCTGAACAACCACAATCCAGGGTCCTGATCATGATACTATCAGTTCAATTGGCTCTGCTCTTTATCCAGTTTGCTCTTATCACAATCATCAAGACTTTGTTGGTCACATAGCAAAAAAGCAATGGTGAATACGACTCAGCAGGTGTTGTGGTGCAGGGATCCTTACTGAGCTTCCTCTGTTGTTCTGAAAGCTGCGAGCAGTTGGCTCTCCATGTTTTGCTCCTGCTCCTGGAACGATACATGAGTCTGTGTGCCAGTGGTAGCTGGTGGAAAGCTTTCTGCACTGTTCTCTTCTTTGCTAGCAAAATACTTGCTAATAGTGTTCCTCTGCAGCAGCCTGTTGCCCAAAGGTGAAGTCAGCGCTGGCGATGGCTTTCGGTGGGATTCGCGCTTAGTTGCTGGAGATCGCTTGCGTCCGCTGTGATTGGTGACTGGACGTAGCGGCGACACAGGCCCTGCAAGAGCAGTCTGCCGCGCTTGATCTTGCTGCTGATCAGAGCCAAGTGAGACCTTGCGCCTTTTGCCGGCACGCTCTGCACTGTCAATCAAGTCAATCGCCTCGTCATCAGAGAGATGGTCAGCATGATGCAGCTGAGTATGGCGGGAGCTTGCGACGTCGTCAGGATGAAGATAACCATCGAAGGTGAGAGAACGTGGAGAAGGCAGCTCGCCAGTCATTCTGCGTTCAAGCAGCTTGAGCCTAGCCTCATTGCTGTTGCTGGTGTTGGAGAGCCGCTGCAGCAAACCAGCATACGGAGCTTCTTGTGCTTCCATACCGGCTGAACCAAGCATGCAGTAGGAGAAGCAGAGCTATTGTAACAACGATATCAGACTGCGCAGGCTCGGAACATCGTAGCATAGCCACCCGTCATTCACCGCATCGTGCGCTTGGTTGTGGGCCACAACATGCTCGAGCTCTGGCATTGCCCATTCGAAAGCCTCAAATCCCCAGCTTGCCAATTTGCTAACCAAACAGACATTACCTGTTCAGTGTATGCCACAGAAATGCCTGTTTGGCATTCTAACTTGAGCAGGACTGCTCATTGTCAGGCAGCCTCCAAAGGCTGTTACTTGTGCCCCATGTGCAAAGCAAACTGCCTGCTACAAGACCTCCTTACGAACTGCTGTGTCCAGCCTAGCACTGCCACAAGTGCTTTCCTGTCAAGGTCTGCAGCTGCAACTTGCCTTGGAGGGCGTTTGCAGTCAGACCAGAATTAGCAAGGACTAGGTCTGCCCTGTGTGTGATGATACAACATGGATACAACTTAGCGACGTGGTCCACAGTCATAAATGTCAGCATCTTGCACAGCCACCAGATGTGGCTCCTCCTGGCAAAACTATTGAGTGCAAATCTTGTGCAAGATGTATATAGATGGATAGACAACAACTTGCTACCATTTCTCAATTGAGAAATTGCAAGCTTCAAGCTGGTAAAACATCTGTGAAGTTTATTCTGCTATCGTACTATGCTGCAAACATGATGTACTGACAGAGTATGTTGCTCTGTCAAGACACCAGCTTTGCTGTTCCCAACACATTGACTGTGCTTGCTGGCTGATGCTTCAAAGCAATGACTGCAGTCGCCAAGTGGGTCTGCAGCATCATCACAGCATGACCCACCATCATTCAGCTCATCACCTTCAACTACCATTCATGTGACGAGACATGCAGCAGCCACAGGGCACCCTGTTCTGGTCTAGAAGGCATCTTCAACTACCATTCATGTGACGAGACATGCAGCAGCCACAGGGCACCCTGTTCTGGTCTAGAAGGCATCTGCTCAAGTGTTCTTTGTCTTGAATGGTGTGTAGTCCTTGCAGTCGACAACGATGTGAGCAATGGAGCCAACTGCAGCACCTACACAGATGATCATACAAGCCATGCTGAGGAACTGGAGAGCTAGCCATCTGGGTTGCCACTTTGGGATGCCTGCTTGTTTGATGTGCATCTGCACTGGCAGTAGCACCACCAGCGGCCAGAAGCCGACTGCCCCAATCAAGCCAGTCACGTCATTGAAGAAGGGTATAAGCATGGCAATCACTGCAGCAAACAGCGCAGTGAGGTAAGCAGGTGCAGCACATGAAGTGCTGCACACCTTTTGACCTAGAGTGTGTGAAAGATTTAACAGAAGAAAGGGTCAAGCATAACAGCAGAAAAGGTCAAGAATAACAGCAGATTATATGCATGGCATTGACTGCAGCAATCACATGTTGTTGATGAGTTGGCAAAAGGTGATTGCATGATCAGCTCTGTATGTCACACCTTTCACAAACTAAGCAGTAAAGCACAACGGGTTTTGTTGATTAGCGATATGTATTGCAGAGCGTGCCTTCAGTGTATGATCTGTACGCTGTCAGCAAGCACACTAACTTGGCTTGCTAGTGGGAGCAAGTTGCAGAGGTGCTAGAGAGCATATGTCAGGTGCATGATCACACAGAAAGCCTTTGTGTACACATCCCTTAGCACATCTGCATGTTTATTGTCTGCTGTGTAAGCAGAAAAATGACATTCAGCAGTGGGACCAGGTTTAGCAAGCATACCCAAGTCTGAGTCACAAGTGCAAGTTGGGTCGGATTGACTTACATGTTATGAGGCATACATATGCTGTCCGCCACAACAGCTTGAAAATGGTCATGTTGTAAATCCCATATCCAGGGATGTGATAAATGTGCTGCTTGTGAATCATGTGGTGTGGGCTCATGCTTTTGACATGCCTCTCCACAAAAGCAAAAAACGTCTGAGCATACACCTGCAGCAGCAGGACTCACAAACCTCACCATATGACGCATTTGCGAAAGCGTGTATTGCTTATGTTTTGTTGCACCTTTCCACTTTTTCTGTAGCTGTGTTTGTTGTCTACATGAGTTGTCATGGGGTTCCGGGGTGATTACTGATAAGAAGGTAACGAAGTATGACACTGTGTAACAGAAATGGTAAAGGGAAGCTGGCTCACCTGGTATGAGCCCATGATACGCACCACCACACAGACATTGGCAATATCAATCAGCCAGTCTGGGTTGAAGAAGCCAACATTCCCCTTCTTGGTGAGAATGTTGACTGGAACCTGCTGACCAAAGGCTGAATAGCCCAAACAACCAATGGCTAACTTCAAGCCTGAGATGAAAAACATGGAGCTGAAAATGGACTTTCGCATCTGAGACTCTTCTGAAGGAGGTGCCTTTATGGTATCCTGCAGCAGCCAGTCCTATGCTGACAACTGACACAACTTTTAGGTACAAGGAAAAAACCCAAAACCAAGACCAAAACGCATGACCATTACTTGCATCACTATCTTGTTTTTGCAACTATAAATCATCAAAATGACAACAAAGGTCATCAAGTGCACGTTGAAACAGAAAGCCTGGAGGTGAGCAGCTGTGCAGAAGCTCATGCAAACGTGGATGGGGTCAGCATGTCTTTCTGTAACAGTTTGGGGGCTGTTTCCCTACATAGGAGGGTATAGCTCATGCCCATTCCTTATGCTTCACCAGTAGCTGTCTTTACCATCATGCAAAAGCAGCTGAACGACACAAACCAATGATGTCTACAACAGCACACAATTTGGACATTGCCGTTGCAGTCAAAATCATTTTTCAAACAAGAGTATGACTGTTGACATGCTGCTGTACAAATGTCTGTATCCAGTGAGAACCAGAAACCAGCTAGATGGACTGATTGCCACAGTAGCTTGTAATTACTGTGGAAGAGTTTGTGGTGTATGATATTGGAGAATTTTGGCAGTAACATTCTGCAACAAGCATGCAATCGATGGCCACTGAGATGTATCGTTGCAAGTGTATGGCATGCATACCCATGCCCAATGCCATGATCACATATGAAGTGGAAGTCGCCAGTGATCATGTTTGCATTGATACACAATGCAACCTGGGCATTGACGTGCAATACCAATATGTGGCTCAGTACAGGGCCACCTTGCAAGCTCAAACTTGCTCCACATGTAGCTAACTTTGGCCAGTGTTTGTTTTTGTTGTTCATATACAGAGCAGTCTCAAGACAGGTTGCAGAAGAGTAATTCCTGACCTGGACTTCCAGAGTCATAATCCCAAATTCGACAGCAAAAGCCATACTGCCCAGACCGTTCAGGACATTCCACACCTTGCCAGCAGGAGAAGCTTCTGTCCCCATAATGGAGCCTGTGGGATGCCCTCTTTCTGCAAGCACACATTGTAGGTTTTGAGATTGAACTCAAACAGTTGCAAACCACAGCATGAGGTTCAAGACAAGGTATGACTGTCATTGACAGCCAGTAGCAGACCTTGATCTGTCTGTGCATGAGACCAAATTACCTGCTTTCACCGGTCCATACAGTGGGCCTTGCCAGAGAATGGTGAGTGACAATGTACAGTGATTGTAGTGACACTGGCAAACTTGATCAATCCGGTCTTTCGACAACAGAGCCTTTCCAATACAGATGAGAGAAACAAGCTCTGCTTTGGCTCTTCAGTTGCTCATGGGAGTCATGCACAGGACGTGAACTGTGACGCTGTGCGACCATCGCGTCGTCGCGATGGCCAAAAACACTTGCTGCGGAAGGTCAGTCGACGCTGCACAGTTGCTTGTATTTCAGCTTCAGACAACTCACCCGAGGCTTTCCCAGTGGAAAGGCCGATGCAAATCAAGGCGTAGCAAACGGAAGCCAAAGCCGAAATTGTTGATAACCACCAGGTCTGGTGAAGATTAGGAATTTGGCTCAAAACAATCTGGATACCTCCAAAAATCAGCATGAACAGGTTGTTGGAAGCCTGCAAGCAGCTACAGCACTTCAAACAAGTGAAGGTGCACAATCAACTGGACAACAACTGCAAAAAACTCTGGACTGACAAGTGCACAAGCCTGTACTCTGTTTATATGTTCAGACAGCTTGCTGTACATTAAGACGCTTTACTACATCCAGCAATGTCTGCATGTGGGTACTGCACAACAACTCACCGGGCATATCACAACACCAGTTGCCTCTGACATTGCTAATTCAGCAGGATGGCGATGAAAGCACTGTGACCGCTTCACAGCTCTACATAGCAAGTCATACATTATGTGGGGTGCATGGGTAGCTTGCGACAGCTGAGCAACAACTGGCAGTATTGGAGCCAGGCGCCATCAAACTCGCTGGCGGTAATGACTGTCTGGATAAGCGCTTGTCTCTGGATAAGCACTCGTGTCACATACCTCAAGCTGATGCCAGCTGTGATGGTATAGCCAATGTCTTCGCCTATCATGAATATGTATTGGATCATTGCACAAAAGTAGGATGCAGAGGTACCTGCAATGCAACAGCAGCTGCTGTCATTCACCACTAATCACAGCATGTCAGAGCTTTGGAGCTCTACATGTGCTGCAGCTCCCACTGACAGTCATGTGTGCACAAAGCCATCATTGTCAGCAGCAGGCTGAGCATTACATTACTTCATAGGTGCAGCTTGAACTGCAGTTACAGAATTTGCTTTCAGGGAGGACAGCAGCTATCACTATTGCATGCAGCTGCATGCAAGCTCCGCTATTGAAGCATTTTAGTGGTAAAACGGCACTGCACCGCAGCAAGGTCGATGCTTACCAAGAATGTTCTGGACTGCTATGGGAAATGTAGAATTCCTTGTACCCGTCCTGCTTGGATTGCGATAGGCTTCCACGAGCAGCAAAGATGTGTACAAGGATGTCCACAGGAGCAAAGACAGCAATGCTGGACCAGCAATCCAGCCCATAGTTGATACAGCCCAGGGCAGTCCAAGAACGTCCGACCCAAGAGCCAAAGTGAATACATGCGCTGCTGCCGTGAGCCAAGTTCCTGCTTCAGGATCAGAATAAGCAACGAGCTTTCAAGGCGGCAGCTGTGATCACTCAGGACTCGTCGCCAGCCTGCGGTCGAGCTTTCTGATTGGGCACCTGTTCTGACGACGTCTATGTCTCCATCTTCTGCATCCAACTTGTCAGTCTCTAACTCAGGGACTGCAGCGCAGAGCAAGGCCTTCGGATCCTCGTCGGCTTGTATTCGCTTGCCAGTCAGCTGAGACGCTTGAGCTTGTATATCTTCATGAGTGCTGCGTAACTCCTGCACAGACGCTGACCACAAGCGCCCTTTACTTCCTGGAAGTGTCACCATCGATAGCAAGTCCACTGAGCAGAGCCACGGGCCGCAAGGCTATTTGATCGATTGCACGTCCACTTCTTGATCAGCTTCCGCAAAGCCTACCATGGATGTTAAAGAAGGCATAGCAGTTGCCTGTCATTTCCGAAGGACAAGGAAGGCGGGAAGGCAGGCTGTGTCCAACCATGCATCTGATTCAGCAGCGTTGCTGCTGCAGGCCGCTATAGGGGCTAGCTACTCTGAAAGAACTGTTGCTGAAAGGCAGGCTAAAAGTTGTTCATCGAGCCCACGTGGGCACAGGCTTAATGCAAAAGCTGAAAGTCCTTCTGTGCAGCCGACAAAAGACAATCATACCGGTTATGAAGACATAACCCTCATCAATCAGTCTCTGGTCTAAAACTCTTAACACGCATCAAAAGAGGCCGCCAGCAGCCCATAATCATGCATAAACATGTACATGCCCATAGATCTATAGATCTAGCTAGAAGGTAGTGCCTCTGAGTGCAAAGGAGGAAATACATCACCACAGCCAAGAGCCAGCCAGCAGCCAATGTGAAATAACCTCCTCAGCTAGTATCATGTATCATTGATGATGATGCGTGGGAATTGCATGCTACAAGCCATTGAACTGCGTGTAGTCAATATGATTGCTGGAGCTTCTTTAGCAGCTACCTGTGTCCGCCGGTTTCGGCCAGTTTCGATCTGGTTTGGCTTTGTACAATCCAGCTCTCGACCTTGCCTAAGGGGATCACGTATTGTGTTACGTCTGTTTCAACAAGCTTGTGCCCATAATGCTACGCAAACAATGCATGCAGCCTGCAACAAAACACGTTTGCTTCTGTCTCGCTGTGGGCAACCTTGCGCTGCTTGCCGGGGTAGGAAACCGAGCCCATATTGGGTTCGCATGTGTCGCATCTTTCACACGGAGATTTGCACTCAAAGCTGCAAATGGTAGCCGTGGGTATGCACGCCAGTTGTGATGCAGGACAGTTGCTGATGTCGTTTCCTGGTGTGCTTTCTGACCAGCCAGCATGTGTTGTAGCTGACTCTGCAGCTACTCATGCATTCATCGACCGTGCGCTTGTGTTGAAGCATGGTTTGCGTGAGTAGGCAGCCTCTGGGTCTGTTAGTGTGGCTGGCCAGAAGAGTGTGCCTGTCTCAAGCTTTGTGCAGGACAGGGTCAATTGCCAGCCTGTGAGTGAGGTGATCAAGATGTAAGTTGTTGACATGACTAGTGCTAATCTGCATGTCGTGTTGGGTCAGAGTTGGCTGAAATTGCGGAATTCTGGGATTTCCTTTGCTGACAAGCGTGTGGTGTTTTGACAAGGTGATTGGCGTTCTGTGTTGGAATGTGTGTGTGATGATGTCCCTGTGTCACCTGCATTGCCATCTCATTCATTGTCCTTATGCAGTTTCGGGAGGCAATTCAGGAGAAGGATGCTACTTACTTTGTGGTCAATGTAATGACTGTAGATGACTCATCTGATGAGTGTGTTGCTGAGGCTGCAGAAGAGGGTGAAGCCCTGGAGCCAAATTGCAGAAGAGGTGAAACCCTGGAGCCAAATTGCAGAAGAGGTGAAACCCTGGAGCCAAATTGCAAAAGAGGGTGAAACCCTGGAGCCAAATTGCAGCAAGCGCTTTAAGGCTGCCCTTCATCCTGTTGTGGAATTGTTTCCTGATATATTCGCAGAGCTACGCCCTGGGCTGCCACTCATTCGTGGTGTTGGTATGTCCATCAATACTAATGACTCATCCCCTGTGTCTAAGCCTATGTACAGGTTGTTTCCCCAGGAAAAGGCAGAGGTGGAGCGACAGCTGGCTGACCTCGTGGGGCAGGGTTCTGTGCGGCCTAGCCACTCTGCCTGGGTAAGCCCGCTGTGCAGCTCAGTAAGAGGCAGGTGCGTTGGCAGGAGTTTGAGTCACGCTTTGATTTCTCGTGGGAGTATTGCAACGGCTCTGCCAATGCAGCTGATCCCATCAGTCACTACTCTACCGTGATGTGCACTTTGATGAGCATGCTTGTTGAGTGGGCTTCTGCTGGAGATGATAGTGTGCCTGGTGGTCTGCTAAGGCAGATAGTTAACGGATGTGCTAGTGATGAATGGTTTGCAGATGAGAAACTCACTGCTGCATTGACTTTCAGTGATGGCGTCTGGTGCAGAGGCAGTCAGATTGTAGTGCCTGATGCAGAGAATCTGCGTCAAAATTGTCTGTCTGCGCATCATGACACCCGGTTCGCTGGTCATTTAGGGCGTGATCGCATTGTGCAGTTGGTGTTGCAAACCTACTGGTTGCCTAGTCTTGAGCGTGATGTGCAGCAGTATGTGCCAACCTGTGATCACTGCCAGCGCAATAAGAAAAAGAAAACAAAACAAAAGATTGCACCTTTCAGCATCAATTTTATGAGAAGCCACGTATTGTACCAGGCTGCCCAGTGCAATAAGGCATCTAATGAGAAGCCCGCAGGTCTGTTGCAACCATTGCCTGTGCCTGATTTTAGGTGGCAGTAGGTGACTGTGGATTTCATCAAAAACTGCCTGAGACCCAAGCCTGGCCACACAGCTATTATGGTGTTTGTGGACCGGCTGAGCAAGATGGTGCATTGTGCTCCTTGCCGGAATGACATGGGTGCTGAGGAGTTTGCTCAAATCTTTGTGAGAGAGATATTCAGGCTGCATGGGATCCCCAAGTTCCTGGTGTCTGACAGAGATAAGCTCCTCACCTCTAAGTTCTTTGCTAAAGTCTGTGAGTTGCTTGGCATTGATCAGCGTATGTCCACTGCATCGCACCCACAGACAGACGGACAGACTGAGCGTGCTAACAGAACTTAGGAGGATATGCTGCCGCATTTCATCAACCCTGCTCAGAATGACTTGGAGGTGAAGTTGCCTTGCTGTGAATTTGCTGTGAACAATGCTTGGAACCATGGCGACCATCCCAGAACCCCTGTGAATGTGAATGTTGTCACTCCTTTGCCTGCTGCCAACTCTTTTGTTGGGAGGGTGAGTGCTCCTGTGAGCAGTGCACATGACTCTTTGCTGAATGCACAATGGCACATGAGTAAGGATGCTGATCAGGCTAGGCATGATGAACAGTTGAGTGTTGGCGAGTATGTGCTGCTGTCACCCAAGTTTCTGAGGTTGTTCCATGTGGGCAGGAAAAAGCTGTTGAACAAGTATCTGGGACCATTTGAGATCCTGTCAAAAAAGGTTGGTGTGGCATATGAATTGCGCTTGCCTGCATCAATGAGTAGGATGTTCACTGTGTTTCATGTGTCCTTGCTTGAGGGGTATAAGGATGGGAACAGATGATCTGCTCCACCTCCTGCTGTGTGAGATGATGGTGAAGTGGAGTGTGAGATTGACAAGATTCTTGCACACTGTGACACCAAGACTGGTCGCAGGTCATACTATGTACAATGGAAAGGCCTGCCTCCAGAGGAAAATGAATGGCTGACGGCTAGCAGACTGAAGAATGCTACTGATGTTGTGCAGGATTACCTTGATGAGCTGAGCAACAGAGACAGGCAAGCTGCCAGAGTTGGCAGGCCTGACAGTGCTGCAGCTCAAGGTGATAATGCAGTCAGTAAAAGTGGCAATACAGACTGTCAGTCAGGATGCAGTTGCTGCAAAACCAAAGCGTGGCAGAGGCCGTCCAAGAAAGACTGGTCTCACTAAACCTGCTCAGAAGCGCGGCAGAGGCCGGCCCAGAAAGCAGCAGTAGTGTTGTGCAGTAGCAGTGTCTGGCGGTGGCCACAGCTGGTCTGTCTGATTGTGTGTGAGGTGGTCTGTTTTGTCTGTGTGATGGGACAGTACCATGTTGGTGGTATGTCTTAGCAGTGGTATTCATCTGTGATGGCAGGATTGGCTTGTGTTGTGTGTATGTGGCATTCCTGGTTACATACCCCTATGAGTTCATCAACGGGGACGTTGATGCTTATAGTGGGGGGAAGTGCAACGGGGCACGTGCTCTGACTGATAAGCTAGGGCTTATCAGATCGTATCAGGGTTTCCTGCTGGGTGAATATGCATTGCAATCGATCAGAGACACACTTATCGTTCACTCTGGTTGGTGCCTTACGGCATCAAGCCAAGAAACTTGTAATCATTGTTGCTTGCTAGACCCTCCTACAACACTATGCTGTTGATTAATACACTGTCGACAAATAGACGTCTAGATCTATTCCATGTGCATGTTGTTTGCCCTGCTGCCTTTTGCGTCAATATCCGTGCTCCGGCTCCTACGTATGCCTGAGTGTCACCCGGATGACAGCTTGAACGACTGCTGCCAAAAGAGCCAAAAGAGCATGTCCTCAGTCTAGCCCATCAGTCTCACATCCTGCTTGGTACCTTATCAGCAGCCTGACTACTCCTCCAAAGCAGTTCCTCTAACAACGTGTTGCTGTACAGTCAACGTTGCTCTCCTCCTCCAAGAGGTTCCAAAAAACTTCCCTCAGATTAGCTCAGATTTGTTTACAGCAGATAGCTTGCAGCACTCAGCCAGCCCCTGTTGTGATACAATACTCTCGATGCGTGTGAGACCCCTATATGCCTGCTGACATGTATATTTGTCCAACTGCTTTTGCAGTGGCACTTTCATATGTATACACTGATTTTGAACGGTTCACCAGAGCTTCAAATCTGCACTTTCTCGAATTGGTCATCGGCTTCATACAACTAAGCAAAATATCTTCAGGTCCGTCACGCCTAGACTCACGCCTGCACTGTGAACCTCACAGCGCGCTGTGTACTTTTCTGGCTTATCCAATTTCGTCGTGTTGAACGTCCACGTGGGAGATACATATGATAAAACCTGCTTGCTCCAGAAGGCTGATGATTGTGCCGCTACGACACAGTCAGCGATTTAGAAGCCAATATTTGTCAACGCCAGTACATTAACGGCCCATGTGGATTAGTACACGTCTGATAAGCGATTGATAACCAAGATACAGCGGCAAGATTCTGCATCCATACTCATCCCTTACCACACCAACGCTGACACTGATCACTTGCATCGCTGAGTGACATAGGTCCAGCAGCCCATCGCATCTCGAAAGCAAGCTACAGACCTGGGCGGTGGACTGAAATTTTTGGGCTTGGAAACGTCAGCTGCTGTCAGAGGCCATCAGCGCTGCTTAAGCAAACGCTCACTTCGAGTGGTCATCTTCCTTCCAGCCTTGAACTCAAAGTAAGCTGACGGCTTTGCACACTTGTGATCTGTTATCGTCGCGCTTTTGATTCACGCTGCCCGCTTTATGTCTACATATGTCGTTGCCTGATCGTGCTTCTTGGGCGGCGTCTTAGCACTAGCTTGGGCAGCGCCTCGTCGTGTCAGTCTCGGACAATCGATCCCTTCAGCCCAACAGGCTTTGATGCTGATCATACTGTGTTTGCTACAGGTCCCGTGCGGCGCGACCCAGTCAGCACAATGGCTGGAGCTGTTGCTGTTTCTATCGGCAAGCCCGGCAAGCGGTACAATGCCAAAATGACAGCGTATGTCTGGTTTCTATGTCTCATTGGTGGCTCCGGCGGCCTGCTGCTGGGTTACGACAACGGAGTTATCGGTAAGCCGTCTTAGTCAGCAATCTTACCGCACGCTGTCTCAGCAGAGCAGCAAGTGTTTTTGCAATAGCACTTCTGTAATGCTGCACAAGCTTGGCGGTGCATATGTTTTGCAGAGCACCTGTCGTACAGCCAGACGCATCTGTCGTCCGAAAGTGTGCTTCTGAATTTAGACACTTCCTTACAATGGCTGCTGTTTGCGTAGGTGGTGTGACCTCCATGGAAGCTTTCCAGTACAAGTTCTTCAGAAGCGTGTATGATGCTAAGGAGCTGGGAGGCTTCCATGTCAACCCCAACCCAGTGAAGGCAGCATACTGTTCATACAACAACCAGGTCCTGCAGCTGGTGGTGTCATCTCTGTACATCTCAGCTCTCTTCTCTGGGATCATTGCCTCCAAATTTGCTCGTCTGTATGGACGCAAGGCAAGTCCTCCCTCGTGCCTTGTGTGCTTTTTTTAGGCCCCGTTGTGTGCAGTTTTGTGCCACATGCTGTTTGCAGTGAGCTGTGTCACTTGTAATGTTTTTATGTATGTATGTATGATCATACTGTGCTTTGTTAAAAAATTATGACATTATTGTTACATGCCGCTCTGCACTCTACCAAGTTGTTCTGACAGCAGGACATCCAGTTAGGATGCTTCAGTGTTGCTGAACATGTGTGTAACCTGCTGCAGCCTGTCAACATTGTTGCTGGGGCTTTCTTCATCGTTGGAGCCGCTATCCTGGCAGGCGCTGTGGATGTTGCCATGCTGGTTGTTGGCCATATTCTGCTTGGTGTTGGTGTTGGTCTTTGCTCCTTGGTAAGCTTCTGCCCTGATATTGTCCAAGTGTCTCTGTCAGTTCAGATGCGTGCTGCAAAATGCAGCCTATGTAGCATACTCCAAATGATCAATGCACAGTTTTGGGTTGCGCTTTGGTCTGCCAACAATGTAGGATTGATCAAACGGTCGCTTTGGGCAACATGATGTGCATGCCCAGTGTCATCTTGCCTCCCTTTCTTCACTGCTCAGCTGTTGTAGTATCAGTCAGTAATATGAATCAAGATTCATAATGGCTCTTGTATGTTGTTCAAGGCAGACATAATGTTGTGCCAGCATTAGTAATCTGCCAGCTCAATGCATATACTGCTGTTATGTTGCAGGTCATGCCCATGTACAATGCTGAAGTTGCCCCCCCTCATCTGCGTGGAGGCATGAACATCCTCTTCCAGTGGTTTGTCACCTTTGGAATTTTGTGCGCTGGTCTCATCAACTACGGATGTGACTTCATTGATGTCTGGGGATGGCGTCTGGCTTTGGGACTGGCTGCTATCCCAGGAGCCATTGTTTTCCTGGGAGGGCTAGTCATGCCTGAGTCACCCAGCTCTTTGATTGAGAGAGGCCACTTTGAGAAGGCTCGTGTGGTGAGTGCATGTTGCCAAGCTTGCATCTCTTGCTGTGTTTGTGACAGCTGGCATGTTGCCAGAAGGCTTTCTGGTTTGTTCTATCGCCGGCTTTCCACAAGCACCTGCATAGAGCACCTTGCTGAATATTAGCTTTATGATCCTGGGACCGTCTGCTGCTGCTGTTTCTCCTGTCTGCTGCACCATGTTAACAGAATGTGTCGCAACAAACATGTGTTTACCTCAGCTGGTAATGCTTCTGTTTCTTTCTGTCTCCACTGCTGATGTTGCTGTGCGTCTGCAGGTGCTGTCAAAGATCAGAGGCACCAACGATGTTGATGAGGAGTTTGCAGACATTACCGAGGCAGCCCGCATCAGTAACCTGGCCCCTCACCCCATGCGTAACCTCTTCAAGCCCCAATACCGCCCCCAGCTAACCATCTCTCTCCTCTTCATGATGTTCCAGCAGTTCACTGGAATCAATGCCATCATCTTTTACGCCCCAGTGCTCTTCAACAGTATTGGATCTGGACACACAGCCTCCCTGCTGAACACCGTCATCATTGGAGCAGGTATGTTGTCTTGTTGCCTCTGTTTCAAATGTAGGATTACTGTACTTGTTTGCTATTTCTTCTTCAGGGGCCTGTGGAACTGTTACTGCATTTGGCTTGTGCACTGTGCTTGCATACCCGGCACTTATTGTGCATCCCATAGATCATGCTGCTAACAGATTGGTGGTCATTTATGTGGTGCATTCTATGTTGCATGTGGTTTGACATCTTGCCATCTGTCGAGAAGTTGCTGCATGTGGCACTCATGGTTGGATTGGTTCAACGCAGAAGACAGTCCAACTGTTATTGTAACTGTAAGTGATGTCTCTGGCGTTTGCCTGGACTAGTTTGATTCTCGTTGAATCCACTCGCCAGCCACTAACCAGCTGCTGTTTGCTGCAGTGAACGTGCTAGCCACTGTTGTCGCCATTGTTGTGGTTGACCGCCTGGGACGTAAGTTCCTGCTCATTGCTGGAGTGGTACAGATGGTCATTGCCGAGATTGTTGTTGGCATCACTCTGAAGTATGAGTTTGTCAAGTACGCTGGACAGCTGCCCAATGGACCTTCCATTGGTGTCCTGGTGTGCATCTGTGTCTTCATTGCTGGGTTTGCCTGGTCATGGGGTCCAATTGGATGGTTGTACCCAACGTAAGCTCTTCCCTTACTCTGCATCCCTATGTGGTAGCTTTGTGTGTCGTTTTGGTTTACAACCTTAGTACTATGTCTGCAATTTTTTGGCTCATACATGCTGGTGTGCTCCTGATGCTGCCTGCTTTCATTCTTCCTCTTGGTCTCATGGCCTGCCTCATGGTGTCTTGAAACGTCAATCAATCAATCAATATGTATTTGATGTCCTGAGGGGGCAACAGACAAGATTTGCTTCCCACTTGAAAAGTGTATGTCCTTCAATGCTGCTGACAATGGTGTGTATTTGCTGCAGTGAGATTCAGCCTCTGGAGGTTAGGGCAGCTGCTTGCTCCTTCAACGTGGCCGTAAACATGCTGTTCACCTTTGTCATTGGACAGTGCTTCGTGACCATGCTATGTACCATGGAGTGGGGAGTCTTCCTCTTCTTCGCTGGTCAGTTGCCTTTTGCTGTGCTGTCTTATGCGCTGTGACAGTCATGAAAATCAGACTGCAGCCATGCATTGCACAGCAAATACAAGTCAGGGTTGTTGCATTGTGTCACTGATCAGCATGCAAAGGGGCACAGTCCAAAGGGGCACAGTCTAGGTGTTATGTTATGTGTCACTGCTCAGCTGATTTGGACGCACCACATACCATAGCAATGTGCATTGTCACACAATCATACCTGGTCAATGCACTGATGCTCATCTGTCTGTCTGCAGGTATGTGTGTCATCATGGGTCTGTGGGCAGCCTTCCTCTTGCCAGAGACCAAGGGAGTCGAGATTGAGAGTGTCTTCAGACTTTTCCAGAACCATTGGTTCTGGGGCAAGTTCCCTGCTGTCAAGAACATGTCAGCAGTCTCATCCCTGCCATACAACACCAAGATGGGCACTGAGGCTAATGCAATCGGCCCTGCCCTTGTGCCTGGGGCAGCTAGACTCAGCGCTCAGCCCATCGCTCACGATGGGAATGCCACCAATGGTTCACCATTGGTTGGTGGTAACAGCAAGACAGTCATCTAAGCTTCCTTTCAGCTTCAGCTGCGAGGCTCTGCTGTCATGTGGGAGGTACACGGCAAGATGACGAGGATCATGCAATGATTTTGAAAGTATGTGGGCAATTTTGTGCAGAGGATTTTGCCTGTCAAGCACTTCTTGGTAGCCGGGTTTTACAGTGCGGCTTTGCATTTTGACTAGCAGTAGATTTAGAGACTTGACCGTGACGTGGCTGGTGCAGACGTCTTGACTGTGAGTTGCATCCTTCGTGCTTTTCTGGCACCAGGTGATTATGCTCAGTCACAGGGACTTGTAGCTTACAATGTTCAATGTTCAGCTAGCACGCATAAATACGATTTTCCAGCTTCGTGTCTCATTCATATATTGGGACGTTCATCTGACTTCTCTGTGAGAGTGAGCAGTGTTGGGAGCTTGTGATTTTGACACATGAGCGAGTATAGTTTGTAGGGTGTTCACATGTAAGCCCAATGCAGGTTTCTTGGCAAGTACACTTCCCCCTGACAGGTTCAGGACTTTGAGGGAAGATACAACTTAGGTATTTTTGGGCAGTGCTCTTCTCCACCGTTTGATGTTGCTGTGCACCAGAAACAGATAGCATGGATCGTTTCATCTTTTGAGTCTGTTGGATTTTGCTAGCCTTGTAACATACGTCTGTGTGTCTCCTGTATGCTTGTCAAGTCCTGGAGTTGGCTGCAAACGTACCAATGCATTGCACCAATCCAATGCATTGCATGCTGTACATGTAGCAGTGGATGCTGCACTGCACACGGTTGTGCTGACAATTGCAAATTCATTCAGCGATTGCGCAGTTGCCTAGCAGGCAGTCAGCCAGGCACAAGCATGCACGACTTTCTTCTGCTGCAATATGATTACTATGCTCAGTCTTTGTGCTGTCAGAACGACTTTAGTATCGGCGACTCTGTGAGTACGTGAAGACACAAGCTAGCAAGCAATCATGCCAATCAGGCAACAAAAAAAAGTGCTTTCATGCTGCCAGTGCTCGGGCTTAGCGCAAGTAGGTAATTCAGCGCTCCTCAGGACACAGCATGACAATCACACTGCCATGATGACATTGTGCTATAACACACTGCTCAAGCA
>JAABUK010006047.1_pt1 | contig 18348 bp, 19 predicted proteins | sample 5559141 | NCBI WGS metagenome assembly JAABUK01 (sample SAMN10711869, study PRJNA513367) | rock metagenome | isolation source: Antarctica rocks | place: Antarctica: Victoria Land, Pudding Butte nord | collected 2016-01-03 | reverse complement strand
GGATGGATCAGGCCGATCTTCACCGCGGCCGGCTGCGCCCGCAGGATCGCCGGCAGCGCGAGCGTTGCGGCGCCGGCGGCGACCATTGTGCGGCGGGTGATGTCCATGGTCATTCCAGTGCGTCTCCCGAGTTGGCGGGAATCCTACGACACGCCCTGCGCCGCACCTAGGGCAAAACCGCCGCACGCCGCTCAGGCGTAGCGGGTGCCCGTTTCCAGCAACGCCTCCGTCCCGACCACGTCGTTGATGCCCTTGACGTCCAGCATGCGGTCCTGGAACGGCGCCGTGGTCCCGTGCTCGGCCAGGCTCGCGAAATAGGCATCCGGCCGGCCCAGCCGCGTATAGGCGATGGACGCGCCCGACAGATACGCCGCCGGAAAGCCCGCCCGCTCGATCATCAAGGCGAAGAGGGCGTCGGTGCAGCCCGGCGCCACCAGCAAGGGTTTCCGGGCGATGCGGTTGCGGAGATCGGACATGTCGAAGCCATAACATTGCCCTTCGCCGCAGGCGATAGCATTGTCCCCACGGCATTTGGGACACCGCGCATGGAACGCTCGGACAAGACGGCACGGCAGATCTACGAGGCGGCCAAGGCCAACCCGGCCCGCCGCCGCTTCGGCTTCGGCCGCCGGCCGATGCTGGTCAACATCGACCTGCAGAACTCCTATACGAAGGTGGGCGAGTTCGCGACGGCCTACGAGACCGATCCCCGCCAGATCGACTGGGTGAACCAGCTTGCCGACGCCGCCCGGGCCCGCAGGCTGCCGGTCGTCTGGACCTACGTCGCCTACATGCAATCCGGCGAGGATTGCGGCGTTTGGGGCACCCGCACCGACACGCCGGACTCGCTGCAGAACATCAAAGCGGGCGAGCGCCGCTCCGAACTCGACGACCGGCTGCGCATCGACCGGGTCGGCGACGCCATCATCAACAAGCGCATGGCCTCGGCCTTTCACGAGACCAACCTGCAATCCCTCATGGTCTGGCACCGCTGCGATACCCTGATCGTCACCGGCGGCTCCACCTCCGGCTGCGTGCGCGCGACCGTGGTGGACAGCCTCTCCCGCGGCTACCGCACCGTGGTCCCCGAGGAGTGCGTGGCCGACAAGCACGAGAGCCCGCACTTTGCCAATCTCTACGACATGTCGGTGAAATACGCCGACGTGCTGCCCGTGGCCGAGGTGCTATCCTACTATCAGGCCCTACTATCAGCGGGGCAGCCGGCCAATGATTGAGCCGGCCGACCTCGCCCTCTACGACTACCTGCCCTATCGCGGCCGGCCCCGCATCACCTGGCCCGGCGGCGCCCGCGTCGCCCTCTGGGTCGCCCCCAACATCGAGTTCTACGAGCTGAAGCCGCCGGTGAACCCCGAGCGCACTCCCTGGGCACGGCCGGACCCGGACGTGCTGGCCTACTCGCACCGCGACTACGGCAACCGCGTGGGCTGGTGGCGGATGATGGAGGCGATGGATGCCGCCGGCGTGCGCGGCTCAGTCTCGCTCAACGTCGCCCTGTGCGACCACCATCCGGAGATCATCGAGGCCTGCAGCCAGCGCGGCTGGGAGTTCTTCTCGCACGGCATCTACAACACCCGCTACGTGTACGGCATGGACGAGGCGCAGGAGCGCCTGGTGATCGAAGACAGCATCCGGACGATCCGCGAGCGGACCGGCCAGACGCTCGCCGGCTGGCTGGCGCCCGCTCTCTCCTGCACGCCCCGCACCTTCGATCTGCTGGCCGAGTACGGCCTGCTCTACACCTGCGACCTGTTCCACGACGACCAGCCCACGCCGCTGCACGTGCGCCAGGGCCGGCTGATCAGCGTGCCCTACTCGCTCGAGTTGAACGACACCATCGTCTACAACACCTACTCCTCGCCGCCCCGCCACTACGCCGAGGTGATCCGCCGCCAGTTCGACCAGCTCTACGCGGAAGGGGCGGAGTCCGGCACCGTCATGTGCATCCCGCTGCACCCCTACCTCGTGGGCCAGCCGCACCGCATCGCGGCCTTCGCCGAGGCGCTGGCCTATGTCGCGGGGCACGAGGGCGTCTGGCGCGCCACCGGGCGCGAGATCGCCCAGCACTTCTACGCCCACGCCTACGACGCGTTCGCCGCCGCGGGCACGCCCTGATGCCACTGCCGCCGGACTACCTGGAATATCCCAAGCGCAGCCAGGGCATGGACCACGACCGCTACGGCTGGTCGCACATGTTCGATCGCCCGCCCGTCCTATGGCCCGGGGCCGCCCGCGTCGCCCTCTGGGTCATGCCTGCCGTGCAGTGGTTCCCGCTGGACATAGCGGCCAAGCCCTTCCGCGCGCCGGGCGGCCTGACGATGCCGTATCCCGACACGCGCCACTACACCAGCCGCGACTACGGCAACCGGGTCGGCATCTACCGCATCCTGGACGTGCTGGACCGGCGTGGCCTGCCCGCCTCGTTCGCGGTGAACGCCGCCGTCGCCGCGCGCTATCCCACGCTGCTGCGGGCGCTGGCGGGCGCGCGGCGCGAGATCGTGGCGCATGGCGTGGATGCCGGGCAGGTGCATCACAGCGGCCTCGGCCTGGCGGCGGAGACCGCGATGGTGCGCCGCACGCTGCAGGTGCTGCGCGAGGCGTCCGGCGGCGCGGTCACCGGCTGGCTTTCGCCGGGCCGGGCGCAGTCGTTCGCCACGCCCGACATCCTGGCCGCCGAGGGCGTGGACTATTGCTGCGACTGGGCCAACGACGACATGCCCTATGCCATGCGCACGAACGCCGGCACGCTATACGCGATGCCGCTGGCGCAGGAGACGGACGACCGCGTCGTGCTGCTGGAGTTCCGCCACACCGAGGCCGCCTGGCTGCAGCAGGTGTGCGACCGGTTCGACACGCTGTATCGCGAGAGCGCCCGCTATGGCGGCCGGGTCATGAGCCTGCCACTGCACGCCTGGGTGATGGGCACGCCCTCGCGCATCTCCTATTTGCGGGAGGCGCTGGACTACATGCTGGGCCATGACGGCGTCTGGCCGGCGACGGGGGCGGAGATCCTGGCGGCCTTCAGGGATTAGGCGGCGGGCGCTCCGGCGCAGAAGTTGTCCAGGCCCACCTTTACGATGCAAGCGGCCAGGGCGGACACGGCCAGCGCCAGCCCGCCGCTCACGTCGCCCTTGAACAGCGACTTGCGCAAATGGTTGCCGAGTTCCTTGGTCGCATCGCCCGTCAGGCCGCGGGCAAAACCCTTTTCGGCGCAGATCGACGGCTTCAGGCGCTCGCCCATCGCGGCGACGTAGCGCCGGCCCGCGGCCAGGAAATCCGCATCGGACGGCACCAGCCGGCCGGCCGGCGCCATCCGGGCGTCGAGCGCGGCCGACAGCCACTCGTCTTGCAGCGCGACCGCCTCCGCGGCGGCGCCGAGGTTCTCCGCTTCATGCGGCGTCCCGGACCGCCGCTTGGCCGCGCGCCAGATGCCTCTGGCGGCCAGCATCATGACGGCGTTGATCGCCAGGTCGGCGGCCTTTTCGGCGACGTGCGACAGCACCGCTTTGAACACGCCGGGCTCAGCACGGTGTTGGACGGCCTGCTGCTCGTGCGCGTCGAGCCAGGCGAGCACGGCCTGGACCTGATCGACGTCGCTTTGCTGCGTGGTCACCACGTCGGCCACCGGCGTGACCGCCTGCATCTGCACGACCGAGGCCTGGGCGGCTCCGGGCGCGGCGATCGCGGCGAACCCGGCCGAGGCGGCCGCCGCCCGGCCGAACACCCGACGCCACCACGAACGATGCCGCGGCTCGATCACCTCTGCATCGTGGAGCCGCAAGGCCGGCTCGACGGGACAGGCCGACGGGCGCGCGACCCGCAGCGGGCTCAACGAACGCAACCGGCTGGCCGCCGCGTCCTCCGGCTTTTCGGTACGGTCCGTCATGGCCCTTCCCTGCACGGTCTCCACGGCAGCATACTGGCAAAACTGGCCGGCCCGAAGCCAATATTGCTTACCGACCCGGGCGATCCCGGCCCAACCGCCGAGGACGACCGCCCTGCCCATCCGCCCCGCCAGCGAAGCCCGGTTCGAGTTCGGCGTGCGCGTCGTCATCATCGGCGGCGGCGCCTGCGGCCTCTGCGCCGCGCTGGCCGCAGGCGAGGCCGGCGCAGACGTGCTGGTGCTGGAGCGCGACGAGCGGCCCACCGGCAGCACCTCGCTCTCCCAAGGCCTGATCCCGGCCGCCGGCACGCGGCTGCAACGCGCCAAAGGCATCGAGGACACGCCCGCATTGATGGCGGCCGACATCCAGGCCAAAGCCCGCGGCGGCGCCGACCCGGCCGTGGTGGAGGCGCTGTGCGCTGCCTCCGGCCCCGCCATCGACTGGCTCACCGAGGCGCACGGCCTCGACCTGCATGTGGTGGACGACTTCCTCTACCCCGGCATGTCGCGCCACCGCATGCACGGCTCGCCCAACCAGGACGGCGCCGAGCTGCAATCGGCCTTGCTCGCGGCTGTGCAGCGCGCCGGCATCGACATGCTCACCGAGGCCCGGGCGCAGGACCTGTTCGCGGACGCCGCCGGTCGGATCGGCGCGGTGTCGTTCGCCCGGCCCGGCGGCACGGTCGAGACGGTCGGCGCCGACGCGGTAGTGCTGGCCTGCAACGGCTTCGGCGGCGCCCCGGCGCTGGTGCGGCAATACATGCCGGAGATCGCCGACGCGGACTATTGGGGCCACGCCGGCAACACCGGGGACGCCCTGGCCTGGGGCACCGCCCTGGGCGCCGCCACGGCCGACCTGGGCGCCTACCAGGGGCACGGTTCCGTCGCCCCCGCCTTCGGCCTGCCGCTCACCTGGGCGGTGGTGACCGGCGGCGGCATCCAGGTGAACCTGCACGGCGAGCGCTTCGCCAACGAGATGCGCGGCTATTCCGAACATGCGGTCGAAGTGCTGAAGCAGCCCGGCCGCGCCGCCTGGAGCCTCTACGACGCGCGCTGCGAAGGCCCGGCGCTCGGCTTCGAGGAATACCGGCAACTGCAGGCGCTGGGCGCGGTGAAGCACGCGGACGGCATCGCCGCGCTGGCCCGGGTAACCGGCCTGCCGGAGCCGGCGCTGGCCCGCACCATGGCCGACATCGCCGCCTGGTCCGCCGGCCGCGGCCTCGACCCGCTCGGCCGCGACTTCGCCCACAACTTCGCCCACAACTTCGCCCACGACTTCGCCCACGACTTCGCCCAGACGCCGCCGCTCACCCCGCCGTATCGCGCGGTCCGGACCGGGGGCGCCTTGTTCCACACCCAAGGCGGCCTGGTCATCGACCCGGCCGCCCGCGTGCTTCGCGCCGACGGCACACCGCTGCCCAACCTATTTGCCGGCGGCGGCGCGGCACGCGGCGTGTCGGGGCCGGCGAGCTGGGGCTACCTCGCCGGCAACGGCCTGCTGACCGCGGTGGTGCTCGGCCGCATCGCCGGCACCGGCGCCGCTCTGTCGACAGATGCAGCAGGCCGGTTGCCGGGCGGCTCTGCCCATTAACGAGACGTGATCGGACGACCTGCCCAAAAGCGTCGCGGGCCGCGAGCGCTGAGCGTCAGCGCCCTCGAACTCGAGCGACACGCTTCCGGCGATGGCACCGGGCTTGCTCGCCGTCCCGTGATGTCAGCCGCCTCCCCCGCCGGCCAGCCCCCGTTGCTGGACCGCATCACCCACCGCTATGCCGGGTCAACAGCCGTGGACGGGGTGACGCTGGACATTGCCGGGGGCGAGCTGGTAGCGCTGCTCGGCCCCTCGGGCTGCGGCAAGACGACCCTGCTGCGCATCGAGGGCAAGCTGGACGTAACCATCGCCGCACTCTCGGGCGTGCTGATCGTAGCCACCGTGGCAGCGATGCTGCTGATGGAGCGGCTGACCGGCCTGTCGCGGCGGCTCACGTGATCACGCTCGATGCCTTGAACGCCGGCAGCCCGGCCGATGTCGTGGCCGCGCTCGGAGCCGTGTTCGAGGACGCGCCCTGGGTCGCCGAGCGCGCCGCTGCCGCCCGCCCCTTCGCCACCGTCGCCGCGCTGCACGCGGCGATGTTCGCCGCCGTGCAGGCCGCCCCGCCGGAGGAGCAGGTCGCCTTCCTCGCCGGCCACCCCGACCTGGCCGGCGCCGCCGCGCAGGCCCGCCGCATGGCCGCCTTCTCCACCGCCGCGCAGGACGGGCTGGGGCTGGACCGGCTGGACGAGGCGCGGTCGCCCGGCTGCAGGCGGATGTTGTCGAACATCTTCTTGGGCAAGGTCATGCGCGAGCCGGCCAGGAACAGCGCGACCACCACCTCGTCGAACGAGGTCACGAAGGCCAGCACCGCCGCCGACACCAGGCTGGGGCCCATCTGCGGCAGGATGACCCGCCGCAGCACCACCCATCCTCCGGCGCCCAAGCCCTCGGCTGCACGACCCGGCTCATTGATGCCGCTCGAGCCGCCCGGCCAAGCCCATCACCGCCGCGTAGATGGCGATCGACGCCACCAGCAGCAGCATCGAAACGGCAGCGGCGAAGTTCCAGTCCAGCAGTTCCGACACCTGCTGCTGGATCAGCACGCCGACCATGACGATGCGCCCGCCGCCGGACACCCCGCCGCCGTTCCGCGTGGAGGCGCCGTAGCCGAAGTCGCCGCCCTCCAGCACCACGGCGCTGGCACCGCCGCGGGCAAGCTCGATGGCGCAATGCATCGGCTGCCCTCGGCTAGGGATCAAAGCTTCCGCCCGGCCCGGCGATGCGTCAATGCTGCTCGCCCGCTACCCTCGGCAGCCCCTCAGGAAACAAGCGCATGACCCGGTGCCCCTTCGTGCCCGGCACGGTAGGGCTGTCGGCCACCGGGTTGCACCGAACGCGAGAGAAGCCGCGCCTTCCTGGCCTTCTCGGAACCTGGATCACGACGCCGGCTGGGGCGGCGTGATGCCCGTGATCGACCGCACCAGCGTCCGCGGATCGCGCACCGGCCAGCGGCCGCAATCCACCTGAACCAGGAAGGCACCGACCAGCCGGTTGAACTCGTCCGGGTCCTCGAGGTTGATGGCGTGGCCGCAATTCGGCATTACCGCCAGCGCCGCCGCCGGAATGGCTTGCTTCATCAGCAGGCCCGGCTGCAGGCAGGGCCAGTCCTCGTCGCCGGTCAGCACCAGAGTCGGCACCTGCAGCGCCTTCATCGCATCCACCAGGTCATACAGCGAAGGCCGCTCCGCCTGCACGCCGAGCTGGGTGTTGGCGGACCCCAAAGCGGAGTGCTCGGCCAGTTGGCGCGCGAACTCGGCGAAGCCGCGCGGGTCCTTGTTCTCGAACTGCACGCGCGAGGGGCCATAGGCGTAGCGCGCGGCGAAGCGCGGCATCCCTTGCTCCTGCAACAAGGCAGCGATGCTGGCCGCCTCCGACTTGAAGCGCTCCCGCTGCTCGGGCTCGGCGCCATAACCGCAACCGCCCACCACCAGCGACCGCGCTCGGCCGGGATGGCGGAAGCCGAAATGCAAGGTCGCGAACCCGCCCATCGACAGGCCGACGACATGGGCGCGCTCGATCCCCAGATGGTCGAGCACGGCCAGGACGTCGTCGGCCGCGCGCCCCTGCGTGTAGCTCGAGGGCTGATCCGGCACGTCCGACGGCGGATAGCCGCGGGCGTTGTAGGCGATGGCGCGGTAGCGCTGGCCGAAGTGGCGCAGCTGCGCTTCCCAGCTCCGCATGTCGCCCGCGAACTCATGGACGAAGATCACCGGCGCGCCGCTGCCGGTCTCCTCGTAGTGCAGCCTTACCCCATCGTCGGCAGTCGCCTGCGGCATCGCTATATCCCTACCTGCTCCAACATGGTCCCGCCTTCACGCGCGGCGCTCAAGCCCACACGCTCCGGCAGCCCGGGCGCCACGACCCCGGACGCCAGGACCCCGGACGCCAGAACCAGGTCCAGCAACCGCCCGAGGTCCGCGCCGGGCCGGTCTACCGCTCCGCAGCGCTCCTCGATCTCGGCGGCTCGACGCCCGCCCAGGACCGGGGTCGCGAACAGGTGGAACTTGGCAGCGATCTCCGCGTCCGAGAGCGGCATCTCCGGGTCGCCGCGCGGCGTCCGCGGCCCCGACTCCAGTGCACGACCGTCCGTGAGATACAGCGTGACGTCGGCCCAGCGCTGCCGGGTGCTGATACGGGTATAATGGTCCAGCTCCACCAACTCGATCGCACGGCTGATGCGCAGGATTTCGGGGTCGTGCAACACCGACGGGCTTAGCTCTTCGGCGCCGATCCGGCCCCGCGCGATCATGGTCGCGACCGGGAAGGCGATGGCGTAGGTCAGCTCGTCCAGGGTCTGCGGCGCGTGCCCGGCGAGCCGGGTCGCATAATGGAAGGTGCGGATGCGGACGCGCTCGACGTCATGGCTCTGGAGCCCATTGTCGCGCATGAGGTCGGCCGCGGCGTCGATCGAGGAGTGTGCCCAGCGGCAGACGGGATACGGCTTGTAATGCGTGTGCAGGATTTCCCAGCGCGCGCCGAGGTCGGACCAGAACGGCGCGGCTTCCTCGCTTTCCGCGGTAATGGCGGGCGCGCCGGTGAAGCCGAGCTCCGCCAGCAGCGCCGCCGAGAGGCCCGTCGGCGCACCCCAGCCCACCCCGTCGCGCACCATGGTCGGAAAGTCGATGCAGCGCATCATTTGGCTGCGCGGGCCATGGTATTCGGCGATCCCCGCGGCTTGCCGGATCCCTTCGGCTTCAAGCCCCAGCAGCTTCGCGCAGGAAGCGGCGACGCCCACCGCGGTCCAGGCGCCCGAGGCGTGGTAGTCCGGCACGCTCGCATGCTGCGCCAGCCCGCTGCGGTAGGAGACCTCGTAGGCGGCGGCGAGCGCGGTCAGCAGCCCGCGTCCATCCATCGGCCGGCCTAGCCCGGCCAGCAGGTCGGCCATGGCCAGCACGGACGGGAATACGGCGGACCCGGCGTGCCCCTTGACGGCGGAATACCCGTCATGGGCGTCGATCGCATCGATGGTGAACGCGCCCGCCATCGCCGCACCGGCCGGGCTGGCCCGGCTGCCGTCGAACAACAGCCGGCTCGAGGGTGCATCGGACGCCGAGCACCACCAGCGGCGGGCGAACGCCCGGGCCTTCGCCGACAGGCCGGTGGTACTGCCGATCGCAGCCACGCCCATCGTGTCCAGCAGGCTGCGGCGGAGCACGCACAACACATCGTCCGGCAGATCCTCATAGCGGAGACCGGCCACGAACGCCGCGAAACCGATCGGCATTGCATCCTCCTTCGCGTCAGCTGGGCGCGGCCCCAATCATGCGCCGAAGCCGCGCGCGCGCAACCCGCGATGGCGCGAGCCCACAGCGGCGACAAGCCTGCTCCACTCCCCTTTCGGAGTTCCAAACCCGGCTGCGACGGGTAGCAGCCATGACCGGCCAACTCTCGGGAACGATTCCGTAGGTGCTGCGTCTAGATGGTTGACAGACCGGTCCACCGGCCCAGGCAGACTGGGCAAGCCCGGTTCTGGTTCATCTAGACCCGAATAGGAGCTTGTTGGAATGAAGACCCTCACGATTGCACTGGCCGGCAGCTTGATCGCCGTGGCCGCTTCGGCCCAAACGGCTTCCACGCCGCCCGCCCGCCCCACCTCGCCCGCCGTCACAGCGCCGATGGGAACCACGACCACGACCACCACCACGCCCATGACTACGGCGCCGACGACCACGACCCCGATGACGCCGGGTGCCGGCGTCAATACCAGCACCGGCACCCCGCCCGGCACCGGCGTGGTCAACCGCAACACCGGCCCTGCCGCCGCTTCGGGCGACCGCAACCAGGCTGTTGCGACCACGAACGCGAACGCGCCGCAGCCCGCGCATGGCCGCAACTCCTTCACCATGGGCGAGGCCCGCCGCCGCCTCGAGCGCAGCGGCTATGCGGCCGTGACCGACCTCAAGAAGGACGCCAACGGCGTCTGGCGCGGCAGCGCGACCAAGGACGGCGCCAAGACGGGCATCTGGCTCGATTACAAGGGCAACATCGGCACGTCCCAGTCCTGAACACGATGCAGTCCTGAACACCTAGCAGTCCTGTACACGACGAAACCTCGAACCGAAAGAACCGATCATGCGATTGATCACCCATAGTTACGACACCTACGACCAGGCTGTCCGCGCCGTGCAGACGCTCGAGCGCGCCGGCGTGCCGCACGACGACATCACGCTGGTTTCCGGCGACAAGGACCGTACCGTGGCCACGACCGTGGCCGGTGACACCCCCACCGGTGCCGGCACCGGGGCCACGCTCGGCACGGTCCTGGGCGGCGGCGCGGGCCTGCTGGCCGGCCTCGGCGCGCTTGCCATCCCTGGCGTCGGACCGGTCGTGGCAGCCGGCTGGCTGATCGCGACCCTGACCGGCGCGGGCGTGGGCGCCGCGGCAGGCGGCCTGCTCGGCTCGCTGACCGGCGCCGGCATGGAAGAAACCGATGCGCGCGGCTACGCCGAACATGTCGGCCGCGGCGGCACCATGGTGTCCGTCCGTGCGGATGACACCATGGCCACCCAGGTCGAATACATCCTGGAGCATGGCGAGGCGCCGACGGCCGGCACGGCCACGCGGGCTGCAGCCGTGGCCCCAATGACCACGGCCACCGCCGCACAACGGACGGCGCCAGTGACACCGGCGGTGAAACCGGCAGTGGCCGCGCCGATGCAGACGGGCCAGCTCGATGACAAGATCCAGGTCGTCAAGGAAAACCTGGTCGTGGGCAAGCGCGAGGTCGAGGGCGGTGGGGTTCGGGTGACGTCGCACGTCGTCGAGACCCCGGTCGAGGAGCAGGTCCGCCTGCATGAGGAGCGGGTGTCGATCGAGCGGCGGCCGGTAAACCAGCCACTGTCCGGCGCTGCCGCCGACGCCTTCCGCGCTCGCACGATCGAGGCCCGCGCCACCTCCGAGGAAGCGGTGGTCAGCAAGGAGACCCGGGTGGTCGAGGAGATCGGCCTGCGCAAGGAGGCCACCGACCGGGTCGAGACCGTGCGGGACACCGTCCGCGAGACCAAGGTCGATGTGGACCAGAACCCGACCCGCACCGGCACGACCGCAACAGGCACGACCGCAACTGGCACGACTACGACCGGCCCCAGGGGCACGACGGGCACCACGCGCGTCGGGACCACGGGCGCCCCGGAAGGCTTGCGTGACAACGCGGCGACGCGAGCCGTCGACGACACGCTCGGCACCAACGTGAGCGGCGAGCGGCCCAACCAGGCCGACGGCACGCCGGGCAACCCGCCCGGCACTATGGCCAGCCGCGCGGTGGACAAGACGCTCGGCACCAACATCAGTGGCGCGAACCCGACCGGCAAGCTGTAACCCCGAAAGGGTGCAACTGGATGGGCGCCAGGCAACAGCCTGGCGCCCATCTTCGTTTTCTTTGCCAGCCTCGCTCGTTTCACCGCGCAAGCGACCAAGTCTCGCGGAAACGTGATTTTTTTGTTCAGCGCCGCCCCGTCCTCTTGAGCGCGATATCGGTGAAGCACCGGCTGTCCGACGCCATGCCCGTCAGCAGTCCGTTGTCCACCCTTCCCTGAAGCAAGGTGAAGTTGTGGAAGCTGTGCGGGCTCTTCCAAAGCCCCGAGGCACGGACATCGCCGTCTCTGCCGACCGTACCGGTCATCCTGGTCGTAGGATCGAACAGCTGCATTCGCAGGACGCCGCCGACGACGTCGGCGGCCGTTCGGCCGGCCGTGGCGGCAATCCCGCAAGCCTCCGTCAAATTGGAGTAGCGCGTGCCGACATAGCGGCCGTCATACAATCCGGAGGGATCGGGGTTGCCGGTCGGGGAGCACGCCGACACCGCCAGCGCCAGCAACATGCGCGGCCACACGGCTCAACGGTCCGGCCGGACCGCGCCGCGCCGCGCCAGCACGATCGGCGCACTGTCGCCCGCACGGCCCTGCGCGCGCAGCCGCCGCAGCACGTCGAGCAGTGCTGCCTTGTCGCGGAAATGGACGGCATCGCCGAGTGCTGCGTTGAGCCGGACCATGCCGGAGGTGTGCCCAGGCGGGCCGGGAACGTGCAGATAGACCGGCACGCCCGCCGCCACCGCGGCCGCGACCGACTCCGCCAGGCCCTCGGCCTTCAGGGCGGCGCCGGTCAGCAACGTGACGATGATCCCGGCCCGCTTCTCGCCGGTTTCAGACGAAATCTCGTTATGCAGCCGGAAAAGCACCCCCGACGTGTCCGGCCGCAACGTCTCGCGCACCCATTTCAGCTGCCGCCAGCCGCAGAAGAACGTCCGGCAGGTCTCCGGCCGCGTGTCGTATATCGCGCAGCCATGGGTCCGCGTCGTATTCGGGCAGCGGTAGCCCTGGACCTTCTGCAACGCCGGGTCGTCGATGGTCAGCGCCACGCAGCAGACATTGCAAGCACCGCAGGAACGGTCGGCGATCAACTCGGGCGTCACGCGCATGCCCTCCCGGCTGTCGGTCCCAAGCTTCGGCCGATGTGCCGGGGTTTGTCCACCTAACCCGTGCGCAGGCCAAGCGATTCCACCACCGCCCGCAAATGCCGGTATCCCGCGGTGGCGAATGCCAGCGGCGGCGCTTCCGCCGGGTCCTGTTCCGCCTCCACGATCATCCAGCCGGCGTAGCCCGCCTCGGCCAGCGGCCGGAGCGCCGCCGTGAAGTCGATCGCGCCGTCGCCGGGCACGGTGAACGCGCCGGCGACCACCGCGTCGAGAAAGCTCCAGCGCTCCCGGCGCGCCCGCTCCAGCACCCCGGGCCGCACATCCTTGGCATGCACATGGTTGACCCGGCGCGCCCAGCGCCGCGCGACCGCGGCCGGATCGGCCCCAGCGAAGGCGAGGTGCCCCGTATCCAGCAGCAGGCCCACGCTGTCCGGCGTGCCCGCCATCAGCCGGTCGATCTCGGCCGCCGTCTCGATCACGGTTCCCATGTGGTGGTGGAAGGCGATCCGCACGCCCTCCCCCTGCATCCAGTCGCCCAACTGGCCGAGGCGGGCGAGGAACACCGGCCACTCTCCCGCGGTCATCACCGGCCGGTCGGCGACGGGCGTGCCACGGGCGCCCTGCACCGTGCCGGACGTCTCGGCCAACACCATCACCGCGGCCCCGCAATCCCGCAGCAGCTCCAGATGCGGGCGCATGGCCGCAATCTCCGCCTCCACGCTGCGGGCGCGCAACGCGGCGCCATACCAGCCGGAGACGAAGGCGAGCCCATGCCGGCCCAGCACCTTCAGCAAAGCGCCGGCCTCAGCCGGGAACTTGTTGCCCTTCTCGATCCCGGTGAACCCCGCCTGCCGCGCTTCGGCCAGGCAGACTTCGAGCGGCGTGTCGCCGCCCAGCTCCGGCAGGTCGTCGTTGCTCCAGCCGATCGGGTTGGTGCCGAGGCGGACCGTCATGCAGCACCCCCCGGCGCCGGCACGTCCCACCACGCGCCGCCGGCTTCGGTGCTGGCGTCGGGGTCCGTCGCGATCACGATGACGGTCGTGCGGTCAGCCACCCGGGCCCGGGACAGCGCGGCCTCCAGCCCGGCGATGCCCTCCACCGTCTCGGCCTGCGCCCCCAGGCTGCGCGCATGGGCGGCGAAATCGACGCCGTGCGTGGTCAGATTGTTGAACGGCGCCCCGCCGCAGGCCTGCTGCAGCCGGTGGATGCAGCCGAAGCCGCCATTGTCCAGCACGGTCACGATCAGCTTGCGGCCGAGGGCGACGGAGGTCTGCAGCTCCGAGTTCAGCATCAGGTAGCTGCCGTCCCCCACCATCACGAACACCTCGCCCGCCGCGCGCGCCATCCGCACCCCGAGGCCGCCGGCGATCTCGTAGCCCATGGTCGAAAACCCATACTCCACGTGGTAGCCGCCCGGCCGCGCCGTGCGCCAAAGCTTGTGCAACTCGCCCGGCAATCCGCCCGCCGCGCAGACCACGACGTCCTCCGGCCCGGCGGCCCGGTTCACCGCGCCGAGCACCTGCGCGTCGGTGGCCACGACGTTGCCGGCCGGGGCCGCCGTCGCGGTCTCGACCGCGCCGTGCCATGCCGCGCCGAGCGCCCGCGCCCGCGCCTGCCAGGCGGCCGGGGCGGCGGCGTCCGCCAGCGCCTGCCCCAGCTCTTCCAGCGTGCGCCGCGCGTCACCGACCAGCGGTACCGCGCCGTGCTTGCCCGCATCGAACGCGCCCACGTTGAGCTGCACCATCGCCGGCCCACCCGGCAACAGCCGCCGCGAGCCCGTGGTGAAGTCCTGCAATCGCGTGCCGACCGCCAGCACCAGGTCCGCCTCCTGCGCCAGCGCGTTCGCGGCGGCGCTGCCGGTCACGCCGATGGCGCCCACGTTGCAGGGGTGGTTCCATGCCAAGGCGCCCTTGCCGGCCTGCGTCTCCGCCACGGGCACGCCATGCCGGCTGGCAAAGGTGCCGAGCACGGCCGCCGCCTCCGAATACAGCACGCCGCCGCCGGACACGATCAACGGCCGCCGGGCCGAGCGCAATAGCGCCACCACGCGGACAAGCGCCGCCGGGTCGGCGCCGGGCCGGGGCCGGGCGTGCCGGCGCGGTTCGAACAGGGCCTCCGGGAAGGCGAACACCTCCGCCTGCAGGTCCTGGCACAGGCTGAGCGTCACCGGGCCGCAGGCGGCCGGGTCGGTGAGGACTTGGACTGCGCGGGGCAAGGCGTCCAGCAGCTGTTCCGGCCGGGTGATGCGGTCGAAGAAGCGCGACACCGGGCGGAAGCAGTCGTTCACGCTGGCGGTGGCATCGCCCCAATCCTCGAGCTGCTGCAGCACGGGGTCGGGCCGGCGGGTGGCGAACACGTCGCCGGGCAGGAACAGCACCGGCAGCCGGTTGACGTGCGCCACCCCGGCCGCGGTCAGCAGGTTCATCGCGCCCGGCCCGATGGAGGTGGTGCAGGCCATCATGCGGCGGCGCCTTGTCGCCTTGGCGAAGGCGATGGCCGCCAGCGCCATGCCCTGCTCGTTATGAGCGCGGAAGGTGGGCAACTCGGCCTGCGCCGCCTGCAGCGCCTGCCCCATGCCGGCGACGTTGCCGTGCCCGAAAATGGCCCAGCAGCCGGCGAACAGCCGCTCACCCTCCTCGGTGCGCTGCGCCGCGAGGAAGCGCACCACGGCCTTCGCCGCCGACAAACGAATGCTCATCCCAGCCGCACCACCCGGCCGGACTCGGCGCTGTCCACCGCCGCGTCGGCCAGCAGCAAGGCGGCGCGACCCTCCGCGAACCCGGCCAACGGCGGCCCGCCCCCCTCGATGCAATCCAGGAAGTGGTCGATCTCAGCCCGATAGGCGTCGGCGTAGCGGACGATGAAGAAGTCCATCACCGGTGCCTGGGCGCGGGTCTGCGCGGCGCCCCAGGCCTCGATCGTGTCGCCATGCCGGTTATGCGCCTGCAACATGCCATGGACGCCGAACGCCTCGATGCGCTGGTCGTAGCCATAGGCGCAGCGGCGGCTGTTGTTGATGTGGACCAGGGCGCCCGAGGCCGCGCGCAACACCACCATGGCGGCATCGATGTCGCCCTGGGCGGCGATGGCCGGATCGACCAGGTTGGCCCCCATCGCCTGCACCGCCACGATCTCCCCGGCCAGGTACCGCGCCATGTCGAAGTCGTGGATGGTCATGTCGCGGAACAGGCCGCCGGAGGCCGCGACATAGGCCGGCGGCGGCGGCAGCGGGTCGCGGCTGGTGATCACCACCTGCTCGAGCGCGCCGATCTCGCCCGCCAGCACCCGGTCGCGCAGAGCGCGGAAGCTGGGATCGAAGCGGCGGTTGAAACCGAGCATGACCAGCGGATCAAACCCGCCGATCGCCGACCAGCAAGCGTCGACCCGGGCGAGGTCGAGGTCGATCGGCTTCTCGCACAGCACCGCCTTGCCGGCGCGGACCGCGCTTGTGATCAAGTCCACATGGGTGGGCGTCGGCGTCGCGATCAGCACGGCACGGACCCGGCCGTCGGCCAGCACAGCGTCCACCGAGGCCGCGGCCGCGGCGCCCGTCTCGGCCGCCACCGCCGCCGCGGCCGACGCCGATACGTCGTAGCAGGCGACCAGCCGGGCCCGGGGGTTGGCCGCGATATGGCGCGCATGGACACGGCCAATCCGGCCGCAGCCCAGGACTGCGATCCCCACCATCCCCTGCATCCCTCCCCGGCCTCTCGCGCAATCTCAGCCGGGACGACGCCTGCTGACAAGCCCGGCCGATCGTGCGTGTATGGCGGCATCGGACGGCAAACCCGCCATCAAGGCGGGGCGGAGGAAAGCAGATGCAGGGTTGGAAAGCTTTGGCCGCAGGCGCGCTGGCGTTTGCGGCGGGTCACGCCCAGGCTGCGGGCAACGTGGTGGTCTACTGCGGCGTGAACGAGGAATGGTGCCGCGCCGCCTCGGCCGCGTTCGAGCAGAAGACCGGCATCCATGTGGACATGACCCGGCAGAGCGCCGGCGAGATCTTCGCCCGCCTGCGCGCCGAACGCGCCAACCCGCGCGGCGACATCTGGTTCGGCGGCACCGGCGACCCCCATTTGCAGGCCGCCTCCGACGGCATGCTGGAACCGTTCCAATCGCCGGCGCTGCCCCAATTGCGCGATTGGGCGCAGACGCAGGCGAAGCTGTCCGAATACCGCACCGTCGGGCTGTATCTCGGCGCGCTCGGCTTCGGCTACAACAACGACGAGCTGACCCGGCGCAAGCTGACCGCGCCCGCCTGCTGGTCGGACCTGGTCAAGCCCGAGTTCAAGGGCGAGGTGCAGATGGCCGACCCCAACTCCTCCGGCACCGCCTGGACCGCGCTGGCCACCCTGGTGCAGCTGCTCGGCGAAGGACCGGCGTTCGACTACCTCAAGCAGCTCAACCGCAACATCGACCAGTACACCACCGCCGGCGCTGCCCCCTCCCAGGCCGTCGGCCGCGGCGAGACGATGGTGGGCGTCGCCTTCCAGCACGACTTCGTGGATGCGGCCAAGCACTACAAGGCGGTCCGCGTCGTCTCCCCCTGCGAAGGCACCGGCTTCGAGATCGGCTCCATGAGCCTGGTCAAGGGTGCCCGCCACCCCGACGAGGCCAAGGCCTTCTACGAGTGGGCCTTGTCGGCCGAGGCACAGGCCATCGCCGGGCGCAGCGGCGCCTACCAAATCCCGTCCAACACCGGCACCCCGGTGCCGCCCGAAGCGCCCGACATCGCGAACATGAAGCTGATCGATTACAACTTCGCCAAGTTCGGCTCCTCCGCGGAGCGCACCCGCCTGCTGTCGCGCTGGACGCGGGAGGTCAAGAACGGCGGCTAAGCCGTTGGCCTCGGGCCGCCTCGCGCGCGGCCGTGCCGGCGCCGGGCTGTGCCTGCTGCTGGCCTGGGCTTGCATCCCGCTGCTGCCCGGTGCCATGGCGCTGGTGCCGCCCCTGGCGCTGGCGAGCTTCGCCGCGGGCGTGGTGCCCGGCCTGCGCCGGCGTCCCCGCCTGACGGTGCTGGCTGGCATGTTGGGGCTGCTCGCACTGGCCTGGACCGCGGCGGCGCCGGGCCAGGCCGCGTTCGGCTGGGGTGCCACGGCCTATGCCGCCGCGCTGTGCATGCTGGCCGCCTATGGCCTGGCCTGGCAGGGCTGGTGCCGGGGCGAGGCCTTCACCACGGGCGCCATCGGCTTCGTCAGCGCGGCGATCCTGCTATTCGTGTTCTACCCCGTGGCCTGCGTGCTGGCCTCCGCCTTCCGTGACAACGCCGGCCACGTCGATATCGCCCTATTCGCGGCCAAGGTGGCGGATCCCTCGATTTGGGGCCTGGACTGCCTACGCGGCGGGCGCAATTGCGGCGTCGCCTGGAACTCGCTCGCCCAGGCCAGCCTGGTCGGCGTGCTCAGCACCTTGCTGGGCCTGGCCTTCGCCCTCGTCTCCACCCGCACCCGCCTGCCGTTCAAGCGGCTGCTCTCGGTCATGTCGATCCTGCCGGTCATCACGCCCCCCTTCGTGATCGGGATGGCGCTGATCCTGCTGTTCGGCCGCTCCGGCATCGTCACCAGCTTCCTCGGCACTTGGTTCGACATCCCGCGCAGCCGCTGGATCTACGGCATGCCCGGCCTGACCATCGCGCAACTGCTCGCCTTCACGCCGATCTCCACCCTCGTGCTGGCCGGCGTGCTGAAGGGCGTCAGCCCGAGCCTCGAAGAGGCGTCCGCCACCCTCCGCTCCGGCCGCTGGCGCACCTTCCGCCGGGTCACTTGGCCGCTGATCCGGCCGGGCCTGGCCAATGCCTTCCTGATCGCCTTCATCGAAAGCCTAGCCGATTTCGGCAACCCGATCATGATCGGCGGCAACTTCCGGGTGTTGTCCACCGCCGTCTATTTCGCCGTGGTGGGCGCGGCGCAGGACCAAGGACAGGCGGCGGTGCTGGCCATCGTG
>JAABUK010006046.1_pt1 | contig 18350 bp, 19 predicted proteins | sample 5559141 | NCBI WGS metagenome assembly JAABUK01 (sample SAMN10711869, study PRJNA513367) | rock metagenome | isolation source: Antarctica rocks | place: Antarctica: Victoria Land, Pudding Butte nord | collected 2016-01-03 | reverse complement strand
CGGATGCTGGAGTACCGCCGCTATAGCGACGCCGCCGGGTTCCTGCGCGAGCGGCTCGAGGCCGAGAGCGGGTACCGCTACCGCTCAGCGCCGCTACCGGTCCACCTACGCCGCGCCTCGATCGAGGTCGCCGAGGCCGTCTATGAGCCCGACCGCCTCGGGGAGGCGCTCGGCGGCCTGCTGCGGATGCCACCGCGGATCGACCTGCACCACGTCGCGCGCCCGCGCGTGTCGCTGGAACAGCGGCTCGCGCACGTTCGCGGCCTGCTGGGCCGCCGGGGCAGCTTCTCCTTCGACGACGCCGTCCAGGGAGTCGACCGCATGACCGAGGCCGTCACGCTGTTCGCCCTGCTCGAGCTGTTCAAGTCGGGCGAGGCGCAGTGGGATCAGGCGGAGCCGTTCGGCCCGATCACCGTGAGAGCCCGGTGAACGAACTCGCGCGGGTGGTCGAGGCGTTGCTGTTCCTGTCTTCGGAGCCGGTTTCGCTGGAGCGCCTGGCCGACGCCTGCGAGTCGTCGGAGGGCGAGGTGCTCGAGGCGCTCGCGCGCCTGCGCGAGCACTACGCCGACGGCTACCGCGGTGTCGTGTTGCGCGAGGTGGCGGGCGGCTTCACGCTGGCCACCGACCCGGTGGCCGAGAAGGCCGCGCGCCGGCTGCTGTCCAAGCCGCGCACGCCGCCGCTGACCCAGGCGCAGGCCGAGTGCCTCGCCATCGTCGCCTACCTCCAGCCGGTGTCGCGCCCGGAGATAGCGCGGGTGCGCGGCGTGGCATCGGAGTCGGCCACGGGCACGCTGCTCGAGCGTGGCCTCGTAGAGGAGTCGGGGCGGTCGCGCTTCGGTGCTGTGCTCTACCGCACCACCGACCTGTTCCAGAAGCTGTTCGGGCTCGAGGCGCTTGACGCGCTGCCCGACGTGTCGCGTTTCGATCCGACGCCCGAGGACGAGCGCGACCTGCGCGAGCGGCTGCTCAAAGCCGGCGAGGCGCGGGCCGAGCCTGCCCAGCAGTCCAGCTGACTACCCGGCGATGGCACGCCGGGGTGCAGCGGGCTGAGCGCCAGGCGCGGGTAGATGGTCACGCCCATGCCGGCCGCCACGAGCGCCTGGGCCGCCATGGTCTCGTCGGCCTCGGCGATCCGCGCGTCATAGCCCGCCTCCCGGCAGGCGCGATCCACGATCAGCCGGCAGCCCGAGCGGTCGGTGGGCCCGACCCAGGGCTCGTCGCCGAGGTCGGTCATCGCCAGACGGGACCGTGCCGCCAAGGGGTGGTCCTTTGGCACCACGGCGTCGTATACGTCGTCGATCAGGTGGTCGGTCTCGAGCTCGGGGTCGAGCGTGCCGGGCACCACGGCGTAGTCGTAGACCAGCGCCAAGTCGATGTCGCCGGCCCGCAGCAGTTGGTGGGCCTCATCGGGCTCGGCCTCGACCATGCCGAGCTCGACCTTGGGGTGGCGTCCGTGGAACGCGGCGACGGCGCGGGGGATCAGCGTGGCGCCGGCGCTCTGGAAGGAGGCCAGGCGCAACCGGCCGACTGATGGTACCCCCGACAAGTCGTAATTTGAACTGATGCGCCGCGATTGCCAAGCTCGACGGCGTGAGCCGTCGATCCGCCATCCAGTTCGCGTTCGTGGCCGCCTTCTGGGGCGCCTCCTACCTGTTCATAAAGGTCGCGCTCGACGACGTGTTCTCACCGGCTGCGATCGTCTTCTTCCGCACGACGCTCGCGGCGATCGTCCTGGCTCCGCTCGCATGGCGCACGGGGCGAGCTGGTGAGCTTCGCGGCAAGATCGTGCCGGTGATCGCGCTGGCCACGATCCAGGTGGTGGCGCCCTTCATGCTGATCTCATTCGGCGAGGACCGGATCTCGTCGTCGCTGGCGGGGATCCTCGTGGCCACGGCCCCGATCTACGCGTTTCTGCTCGCTGTGGTGATCACGCCCAACGAGCGCGCCGGGCGGATAGCCGTCGGCGGCGTGGCGATGGGCATCGTCGGCGTGGTCCTGCTGCTGGGCATCGACGCCGGCGGCGGCACCACTGCCCTCGTCGGCGGAATGATGGTTGCGCTCGCAGGGCTTGGCTATGCCAGTGGCTCCTTCTTCCTCAAGTCGCAGCTCCCCGGCCAGTCGCCGGTCGTGATGGTCACGGCCACGATGGCCGCCAGCGCGGTGCTGTCACTGCCCTTCGCGGCCCTCGATCCACCAACGGCCGGCCCGAGCCTCGCGGCGGTCGCTTCGCTCGCTGCCCTCGGCGTGCTCGGAACGGGCATCGCGTTCGTCTTCTACTTCGACCTGATTGCGACGATCGGCCCCCCGAGAGCCTCGCTCGTGGCCTACGTGGCACCCGGCTTCGCCGTGGTCTACGGAGCGGTGGTCCTCGGCGAGGACGTCACGCTCGCGACTCTGGCCGGGCTGCTGCTCATCTTGCTGGGGTCGTACCTCGCCGCCAACGAGCGCTGGCCATGGCAGCGGCGGCCGGTGGCGGACGCGGTGGCCGTGCCCGCTGGTACAACTGGCTGATGTTCCGGGACACCAGGGCCTTCAGCGGGTTTGCGACCGACGACATCCCGCGTGCCAAGCAGTTCTACGCCGAAACGCTCGGCCTCGAGGTGACGGAGGAGCACGGGATGCTCACCCTCCACATTGCCGGCGCCCGGCCGACCCTGATCTATCCCAAGCCCGACCACAAGCCCGCCAGCTACACGATCCTCAACTTTCCGGTGGACGACATCGACGCTGCGGTCTACGAACTCGGCTCACGCGGCATCGCTTTCGAAGCGTCGGAGTGGAGCGACGACAAGGGAATTATGCGCGGCATCGCCAACGACATGGGTCCCGACATCGCCTGGTTCACCGACCCGGCGGGCAACATCCTGTCGGTCCTACAGGAGCCCTGAGCGCGTAGCTGCTCGCCCTAGCCGGCCGCCACGGCCAGCTGGCCGCACGCGGCCTCGATGTCGCGCCCGCGCGTGAGCCGCACCGTCGCGGGCACGCCGTTGTGGTGCAGGGTGGCCAGGAACGTGTCGATGGTCGTGCGGCTCGATCCCGACAGCCCCGAGTCGGTGGGGTTGTATGGGATCAGGTTGACCTTGAACGCCTCGTGGGGTGTGAGCACCTTGGCCAGGTCGAGCGCCTGCTCGGCGCTGTCGTTCACGCCATCGAGCATCAGGTACTCGATGTAGACACGCCGCTTGCGCTGGTCGTGCCAACGCCGGCACGCGGCCAGCACGTCGGCCAGGGGGAAGCGGTCGTTCACGGGCATCAGCTCGGAGCGCAGGTCGTCATCGGGCGCGTGCAGCGAGAGCGCGAGCCGGATCGTCGGGCCGTCGCGCTCGGTCAGCCGCTCGATGCCGGGAATCCAGCCGACCGTCGAGATCGTGGTGGACGAGGGGTGGATGCCGATGTCGGGCAGCCGCTCGCATGCGGCCAGCACGCTGTCGAGGTTGAGCATCGGCTCGCCCATGCCCATGAACACACAGTGATCGAGAACCTCGGTGCGGTGCTCGCCCGCCTGTCCTACCGCAGGTGGGGATCGCCGATCGGGCTGCGCTCCTCCCGCCAGCTTGCGACGGAAGTGCAGAGCTTGGTCGAGGATCTCCGACTCGGTGAGGTTGCGGCCAAACTTCATCGAGCCGGTCGCGCAGAACGTGCAGGTGAGCGGGCAACCCGACTGCGATGACAGGCACAGTGACCGCCGCCCGTCCTTGAATCGCATCAGCACCGCCTCGATCGGGCGAGCGTCGTGTGTGTGAAACAACGCTTTCTCGGTGCCGTCGGAGGCCAGCGCCTCGTGCTCGACGGTGAGCGACGACAACGGCACCCGCTCGGCCAGCTGCGAGCGCAGCGCCTCCGGCAGATTGGTCATCTCCTCGTAGCCATTCGCGCCGCGGGCGGCCCACTCCCACACCTGCTTGGCGCGGAAAGCCGGCTGGCCGAGGTCGGCGAGCGTGGTGTCGAGCAGCCTCAGGTCCACCGGCGAAGTGTGGCAGCCCTCGTGCTGCCTTCTCGTGCTCCCTAGGATCCGGCCCGTGAGCGAGGTAGACGAGCTGGGCAGTGACGACGACGCGCGCGAAGCCGAGATCGTCAGCGTGTTCTCCGACGCCTTCGCCGATCTGATCGCCAACGATCCCGACGCCTTTCGGCGGAAGTTCCGCAAGATGGCCGCTGACCCGTTCGCCTTCTACCGCGGCTCGGCCTGCCTGTTCTACGCCGACGTCGATCGCCTCGAGGACGACTTCGTCGATGCGCGCACATCGCGGGTGTGGATCCAGGGCGACCTGCACGCCGAGAACTACGGCACCTACATGAGCTCGGACGGCGTGCTCGTGTTCGACGTCAACGACTTCGACGAGGCCTACCTCGGCCACTATACGTGGGATCTGCAGCGGATGGCGGCCGGAGTGAGCCTGCTCGGGTTCACGATGGCGCTCTCCGACGAGTCCGTGCGTGACGTCGTCGAGGCCTATGCGGGCGCCTACGTGGACCAGGTCCGAGCGTTCGCCGAGGGTGACCGTGACGATGAGTTCCGTCTCACCCTGCGCAACACCGAGGGCACCATCCGCACGGTGCCCGACAGGGCGCGGCGCGAGGCGCGGGTGGGCCAGCTCGAGGCCCAGACCACGATCGACGGCGGCGACCGGGTGTTCCGCGAGAGCGCCGGCGTGCGCCGCCTCGGCGCCGACGAGCAGGGCTCGGTGTACGCCGCCTACCAGGAGTACCTCGAGACGGTGCCCTCGGACAAGCGCCTGCAGAGCGTCTCCTACTCGGTCAAGGACATCGTTGGACGCAGCGGCTTCGGCATCGGCAGCGCCGGTCTGCCCGCCTACAGCCTGCTGATCGAGGGTCGCACCGAGGCGCTCGAGAACGACGTGATCCTGTCGATGAAGCAGGGCAGCGTGGCCGCGCCCAGCCGCGTGGTCGACGACCCCGACATCCGCGCGGCGTTTCACCACCACGGCCACCGCACCGCGGTCTCCCAGCGTGCCCTCCAGGCCCACGCCGATCCGTGGCTCGGGTGGTGCGAGCTGGACGGGGCCGGATTCGTGGTGTCCGAGGTCTCGCCGTACGAGGCGGACCTCGACTGGGATCTGGTTGCCGACTACGACGAGATCCTCCCGCTCGTGCGCTCGCTTGGGCAGGCCACCGCGAAGGTGCACTGCGTGCCCGACGCCGGCAGCGACCAGACGCTCGTCGACTTCAACGTCGAGCAGGCCATCGCCCAGGCGATCGGCGACCGTCGCGAGGCCCTTGCCTCCTCGCTCGCCGACTTCGGGCGCGATTACGCCCGGCTGGTGCGCGAGGACCACCGCCGCTTCGTGGATGCCTTCCGCAACGGCGCGATCCCCGGTCTCCCGGTGCACTGAGCGGTGCGCCTGGCCAAGTACCTCGCCCACGCCGGCGTGGCCTCCCGCCGCGCCTCGGAGCAGCTGATCGTCACCGGGCGCGTGCGCGTGGGCGGCGAGGCGGTCACCGACCCGGCCCGCGATGTCGATGAGACCAGCGGGGTGGAGGTCGATGGCGAGCGCGTGGCCCCGGAGCAGCGCGAGGTGCACCTGTTGAACAAGCCTCCCGGAGTGGTGTCCACCGCCGCAGACACCCACGGCCGGCGCACCGTGGTCGAGTTCGTGGCCTCGCGGCGGCGCCTGTACCCGGTCGGGCGCCTCGACGCCGACACCACCGGCCTCATCCTGCTCACCAACGACGGCGAGCTGGCTGATCGGTTGACCCACCCTCGCTACGGCGTGAAGAAGGTCTACCGCGTCAGCGTGCGGCCGGCTGAGGTGTCGGGCGAAGCGGTGAGCCGCCTGCGCGGCGGGGTCGAGCTCGAGGACGGCGTCACCTACCCGGCCGAGGTCGAGCTGCTCGGGCCGGGCCTGCTGGAGATCACGATCTCCGAGGGCCGCAAGCGCCAGGTGCGCCGGATGTGCGAGGCAGTCGGGTACCAGGTGAGCTCGCTGCGGCGCGTCGCGTTCGGCCCGCTCACGCTCGGGTCGCTGCCCGAGGGTGAGACCCGGGTGCTCACCGCTGCCGAGGTCGAGCAGCTGCGCGCGACCGCGGGCTCCTGACAGAATCACGCCGCGTGAGGCTCAGGGCACTCAGAGGCGCCACCACCGTGGAGGCAAACGACGCCGACGCGATCCTTGCCGCCACCGACGAGCTGGTGCACGCCGTGATCGAGCGCAACGGCCTGGCCATCGACGAGATGGTCAGCTGCATCTTCACCTGCACAGAGGATCTCGACGCCGAGTTCCCGGCCGTGGCTGCGCGGCGGCTGGGCATGAGCAGTGTGCCGTTGCTGTGCACCCGTGAGATCCCGGTGCCGGCATCGCTGCCGCGGGTCATTCGCCTGCTGCTTCACTGCTATGCCGACCCCGAGACGCCCGCCCAGCACGTCTACCTGCGCGAGGCGGTGGCGCTGCGGCGCGACCTGGAGGGAGCGCAGTGAGTCGCGGCATCGAGTTCAACAACCGCCTTGGCGACATCCCCGACTACCCAACGGCTGGCAACTACGAGTTCGGCGGCGAGCTGGTCAAGCTCGCCTCCAACGAGAGTCCGTTCGGGCCGCCCGCGGCCGTGGTCGGGGCCATCCAGGGCCAGCTCGAGACGCTCAACCGCTATCCCGATCCGGAGAAGTCGGCGCTGCGCAAGGCGATCGCAGATCGCGCCGGGATCGGCCCCGAGCGCGTGACCGTTGGCAACGGATCGTGCGAGATCCTGCTGTCGGCCGCCGACGCGCTGCTGGAGCCCGGCGCCGAGCTCATCTACGCGTGGCCCGCGTTCTCGGTCTACCCGATGCTGGCCGCGGCCTCGGGTGCCACCGAGATCAAGGTGCCACTTGACGCGGACGCCCGCCACGACCTCGACGCCATGGCCACCGAGATCACCGCCGCCACGCGTCTGATCCTGATCTGCAACCCGAACAACCCGACGGGCACCGCGCTCCCGCTGGACGAGATCGCGGCGTTCCTCGACGTCGTGCCCGACCACGTGGCCGTAATCCTCGACGAGGCCTACGTCGAGTTCAACCTGCTCCAGGATCCCGACGATTCGCTTGACCTGCTTGCAAAGCACGGCAACCTGATCCTGCTGCGCACCTTCTCCAAGATCTACGGGCTGTGCGGCCTGCGCGCCGGCTACGCCCTCGGCCCCGACCGCTTCCGCCGTGCCATCGACCAAGTGCGCCAGCCGTTCTCGGTCAACGCGCTGGCCCAGGCCGCCGCGGCCGAGGCGGTCCGCCACCAGGATGAGATCGCCCGCCGCATCGAGGCCACCGTGATCGAGCGGGTGCACATGGAGTCGGAGCTGGACGACCGCGGGCTCGACTACGCCGAGAGCCAGGCCAACTTCACGTGGGTGTCGGTGGGCGACCGCGACGAGGCCGCGATCGTCGCCGGACTGGCCGACCGCGGCGTGATCGTGCGCGCGGGCACCGCGCTTGGGGAGGAGGGGCGCCTGCGGGTGACCTTCGGGACGCGCCGCGAGAACGACCGGTTCCTGGCGGAGCTGGACGCGCTGCTTTAGCTGGGCGGGCCTGGCGCGCTGACCCGGAACGTGGCCGCCATGTCCTCGTCGCCGTGCCCGGCGTCCACGGCCTTTGACATCTGGTCGCGCACGACCCCGACGAGGGGCATCGGCTGATCGTGGCGCTCGGCGGCCTCGAGCACCAGACCGGCGTCTTTGAGCGCCATCGCCAGCGCGAAGCTCGGGTCGAACGAGCGCTCGATCATCGCCCCGCCCTTCATCTGGGCATAGGCCACGTCGAGCGGGCCGCCCGCGATGGTCTGGAGGAACACCCTCGGGTCGACGTCCAGCGACTCCGCGAACGCGACCGTTTGGGCCACCGCCTCGGTCAGCGACAGCAGCCAGCTGTTCAGCACGAGCTTCGTGCGGCTCCCCGCGCCGGCCTCGCCGAGCCACTGGGTCGAGGCGCCGACGGCATCGAAGAATGGCGCGCACCGCTCGTGCTGGTCGTCGGGCCCTGAAGCCAGCACCTGCAACGCACCCTCCTCGGCGGGCTTCTTGGTTCCGAGCACCGGTGCATCGACGAACGGAACGTCGCGCTCCTGTGCCAGCGCGGCCAGCGCCTCGGTCCCGGGGATTCCCACGGTGGACATCTGGATCCAGAGGGCATCGGCGCCCATCGCGGCCAGCGCCCCCCCGTCCTCCATGGCGGATGCCACGGCGTCGGCATCGGACAGCATGGTGACCACCACATCGGCCCCGCGCACGGCCTCCTCGGGGGAGGCGGCCACGTCGATGCGGTCGCCCGCCAAGGCGTCGGCCTTCTCCTTCGTGCGGTTCCACACCGCAAGGTCGAGCCCCGCGTCGGCCGCGTTTCGCGCCATCGGTGCGCCCATCACTCCAGTCCCGAGGATTGCGATCATCGGCTCCCCCTACCCGGCTTCGCGCTTGCCCAACGGGCGGGCCCCTGCTAGAACACAACGCGATGCGCCGCATCTCCGAGCCCGCCAGCCTCTCAAGCACCGTTCACGGTGCCCCCTGGCGTGCCTTTGCGGCCTATTGGCGATTTAGCTAGGCGTCCGGCCGGCGACAGCGCGACTGTCAGCAGCCGACATCAGTCCTCCCGGACGCCGACACCCTCGCGGCCCTTGCGAAAAAGGCCACCGCCGCTGTGTGACACGTACCACCTCTGAGAGGCTTCCAGAAAGACATGATGATCGTGATGAGAGAAGACGCCGCGCCTGAGGATGTCTCAGCCGTGATCGAGCGGGTCGAGTCCATGGGCGCGCGGGCGCACGTGATCGAGGGGGAGAGCCAGACCGTGATCGGCGCCGTCGGTGACGTCGAGCTCGTCCGCGACCTCGGCCTCGAGATGGCGCCCGGCGTGGACCACACCACGCCGATCAGCCGCCCCTACAAGCTGGCCTCCAGCCAGCTGACCCACGGCCAGCGTACGGTGATCGACATCGCCGGGCGCAAGATCGGGGGCGACCACTTCGCCACCATCGCCGGACCGTGCACGGTCGAGTCACGCGATGTGCTCATGGACTCGGCGCATGCGGTCAAACAGGCGGGCGCCCAGCTGCTGCGCGGCGGCGCCTACAAGCCGCGCACCTCGCCCTACTCGTTCCAGGGCCTGGGCCAGGAGGGCCTCAAGCTGCTGGCCGAGGCCAAGCGGGAGACCGGCATGCCGATCGTGACCGAGGTGATGGACGTGCGCGACCTCGAAGCCGTGTGCGAGGTGGCCGACGTGATCCAGCTCGGCGCGCGCAACATGCAGAATTACACGCTGCTCACAGAGATCGGCCGCTCCGGCACGCCGGTGTTGATCAAGCGGGGCCTGAGCGCGACGATCGAGGAGCTGCTGATGGCAGCCGAGTACGTGCTCAAGGAAGGCAACGGCGACGTGATGCTTTGCGAGCGCGGCATCCGCACCTTCGAAACGGCCTACCGGTTCACGCTCGACCTGATGGCCGTCCCGGTGCTCAAGGAGCTGACCCACCTGCCGATCCTCGTGGACCCAAGCCACGCCGCCGGGCGGCGCGATCTGGTCGCCTCGATGTCGATGGCCGCCGCCGCGGCTGGAGCCGACGGCCTGATCGTCGAGGTCCATCCCGACCCGGATCAGGCGATCTGCGACGGCCCCCAGCAGCTGCGCGCCGACGGCTTCGCCGAGTACCTGCGCCAAGTCGAGCGCGTGGCCGAGGTTGCGGGCAAGCTGCCCGCCGCGGTCGTCTGACAGGCTCAGTCCGTGCATCTGAAGCAGTCCAGAACCGGCGATCGGGTCCGCGACCAGCGAATCGCGCGGATCGAGGAGCTGGCCACGCCCGCCGCGCTGCTCTCGGAGCTTCCGATGAGCCAGCACCAGACCGAGGTGCTGCTCACCGGCCGCGATCAGGTCTCGGCTGTGCTCGACGGCGCCGACGACCGGCTGCTCGTTGTGGCCGGGCCGTGCAGCGTGCACGACTCCGGGGCCGCCCAGGAGTACGCCCAGCGACTCGCCGACGCGGCGCAGCGCCACCGCGACGACCTCCTCATCGCCATGCGCGTGTACTTCGAGAAGCCGCGCACCACGACCGGGTGGAAGGGCATGATCAACGACCCCCACCTCGACGACACCGGCGACGTGAACACCGGCCTGCGCCGGGCCCGCGCGCTGCTGCTCGAGGTGCTCGAGCTGAGGCTTCCCGTGGGCTGTGAGTTCCTCGACCCGATCACCCCGCAGTACATCTCAGATACCGTGGCGTGGGGCGCGATCGGGGCGCGCACCACCGAAAGCCAGATCCACCGCCAGCTCGGCTCGGGGCTCTCGATGCCGATCGGCTTCAAGAACCGCACCGATGGCAACGTCCAGGTGGCCGTCGACGCCGTGCGCGCCGCTGCCGCGTCGCACTCCTTCCCGGGCGTGGACGACAACGGCATGCCGGCCATCCTCTACACCCGCGGCAACCCCGACGGCCACATCATCCTGCGCGGCGGCCGCGGTGCCCCCAACTACGGCGCCGAACAGGTGGGCGACGCGCTGGGCAAGCTGCGCACGGCGGGCCTTCCCGAGCGCGTCGTCATCGACGCCTCCCACGACAACAGCGACAAGGATCCCGATCGCCAGCCGCTGGTGACAGCAGCCATCGCCGATCAGGTGGCGGGCGGATCGAGGGCGATCGTCGGGGTGATGCTCGAGTCTTTCCTGGTGGCGGGCCGTCAGGACTTGGTCCCGGGCCAGGAGCTCACCTACGGCCAGTCGATCACCGACGCCTGCATCGATTGGGAAACCACCGTCGGGGTGCTCGATGGCCTGGCCGCGGCGGTCCGCACCCGCCGCGAAACCGGCGCCTGAGCGGGCGGCCGTGAAGATCGCCGTCCTCGGAGTCGGGCTGATCGGCGGATCGATCGGGCTGGCAGCACGCGAGCAGCTCGGCGATGCCGAGGTCGTGGGCTTTGGCAGGTCGCCCGAGCGGCTGGAGCGGGCGCTCGAGCTCGGTGCGATCGGCCGCGCGGCCACATCGCTCGACGACGCACTCAACGGAGCCGGGGCTTGCTTCTGCTGCGCTCCCGTCGGCGCCCTCGGCGCCCAGGTGGCCGCGGCGCTGCACGCTGCGCCCCCCGCCTGCGTGGTCTCCGACGTCGGCTCGGTCAAGCGCAGCCTGGTGGCCTCGATCTCGGACGAGCGGTTCGTGGGCGGCCACCCCGTTGCCGGCGCAGAGACCGCGGGCGTCGAGCACGCGCGGGCCGATCTGTTCCAGGGGGCGGTCTGGTACCTGACACCCACGTCTGAGTCCTCGGGCCTGCTCTACGAGCGGCTGCACCGCCTGGTCACGGCGTTTGGCGCCCGCCCCGTGGCGGTCGAGGCCGGCGCACACGATCGGCTCCTCGCCACCGTGAGCCACCTGCCCCATGTGCTGGCCAACGTGCTCGTGGCCCAGGCCGCCGCGCACGCAGAGATCCCACGCGTCGGGCCGAGCTTTCGCGACGCCACCCGGGTGGCCGGGGCCAGCTCGGCGATCTGGACCGACATCTACATGGCCAACCGCGAAGCGATCGCCGACGAGATCGACAGCACGGTGGCCAGGCTGGTCGCGGTGGCGGCAGACCTCCGGGCGGCCGACCCCGAGACGCTCACACGATGGAACGACATCGCGCACTCACAGCATGCGCAGCTTCTGCGCTCCGAGGCATCCGGCGGCCGTGTTTACGAGCTGGCCGTCACTGTGCCCAACCGCCCCGGTATCGTCGCCGAGGTGGCACTCGAGCTGGGCAGGGCCGGAGTGAACATCGTCGACCTGGCGCTCGCGCCCGCGCCGGACATGCGCACGGGCGCCATCACCCTCTTCGTCGAGGGGGAGCACGATGCGGGCCGCGCTCGCGAGCTCATCAGAGCCCTCGGCTTCCCGGTCGATCAGTCGTGACCGTCCGCCGCTTCGACCCCTCCGGGCCGCTGCGTGGCAGCTTCTTCCCGCCCGCGGACAAGTCGATCTCGCACCGGGCGGCCCTGTTCGGGGCGATGACCGACCAGCCGATCTTCATCCACAACTACCTCGACTCGGCGGATACCCAGTCGACCCTGGCCGCGCTGCTTAGCCTGGGGGCGGGGATCGACGAATCCGGCGGCCAGCTCTCGATCCGCGGGGTCGGGCTGCGTGGTGCGTTGGAGGCCACCGGCGGACACATCGACGTGGGCAACTCCGGCACTCTGCTGCGGCTGCTGCCGGGATGGCTCGCCGGACAGCCGGGTGGGCAATGGAGCCTCGACGGCGACGCTTCGATCCGCCGCCGGCCGGTGGACCGGGTGGTCGAGCCGCTTCGCAGGATGGGGGCCAACATGACCGCGCGCGACGATTCGTTCACGCCGCTGGTGGTGACCGGGGCCGAGTTGCGGGGCATCGAGTACCACCTTCCGGTGCCGAGCGCCCAGGTCAAGTCGTGCGTGCTGATCGCCGGCCTTGTGGCCAAGGGCAGCACCACCGTGTCGGAGGCATCGAACAGCCGCGACCACACCGAGCGGATCCTGCGCAAGGCGCGCGTGCCGTTTGAGCGCGACGGGCTCACCATGACGGTCTCCGAGGTCGACGAGCTCGAGATCGACGAGATCACGGTGCCCGGCGACCCCTCCTCGGCGGCGTTCATGGCGGCCGCCGCGTGTCTTGTGCCGAACTCGCGAGTCCTGATCGAGGGCGTTGGACTCAACTGGACGCGTACGGGCTTCTTCCGCATCGCCCAGCGAATGGGTGCGGTGATCGTGGGCGACCTGGAGCCTCCGGGCACGTTCTCCGAAGAGGAGCCGGTCGGCGACCTCGATGTGGCCAGCGGATCGCTGGAGGCCACCGAGGTAGGGGCCGAGGAGGTGCCCCTGGCGATCGACGAGCTCACGCTGGTGGCGCTGCTCGGCGCGTTCGCCGAGGGCGACACCGTCGTACGCGGCGCGGCGGAGATGCGACACAAGGAATCCGATCGGATCGAGGGCGTCGTGACCGGGCTACGTGCGCTGGGTGCCGACATCGAGGCGCTGCCCGACGGGTTCGTGGTGCACGGCACCGGCGAGCCGCTGCGCGGCGGGACGATCAACTCCCTGGGCGACCACCGCCTCGCGATGCTCGGAGCCGTCGCCGGCCTGGCGTCGCGCGAGGGGGTCGAGGTGGTCGGGATGGAGGCCGCCGCGATCTCCTACCCGGGCTTCGAACAGGATCTCGCCGCGCTCGTATGACCGCTCCGATGGCCGCCTGCGAGGGTTTGTAACCGCGTGAGACAAAGGTTGCTAATTACCGTGGCCGTCGCGGCCGTATCGTGTGTGCTCGTCACGCCGGCCCAGGCCACCTTCAAGGGCAGCAACGGCCGGGTGGCCTACGACGTGCACAGCAAGGGCATCGCCGACAGCGGGGCGCCGGAGTCCTACCGTGCACTCTCGACCGTGCAGCCCGACGGCCGTGCCGACCGGTTTCTGCGCGAGTGTCAGCTCAGCGGCGGCATGGCGGTCGATGGCGACTGCGCGATCGACTATCTCAGCCCCTCGTGGAGCCCGGACGCCACGCGACTCGTCTTCGACACGGGCACGAGGTTGGCGCTGATCGGCGCCACCGGCACCGGCTACGCCCAGCTCCCGGCCGTGACCGCCGACGACAGCCAGCCCACCTTTGCGCCGTCGGGCCGCAAGATTGCCTTTGCCGGCCGAAGCGGCGGACGCCCTGACCTCTACACGCTCGACCTCGGCACGCGCAAGGCCACGCGGATCGCGCGCAACGCCGCCGACCCCGACTGGTCCTCGGGCAACCGCATCGCGTTCGAGCGGTCGGGCTCGATCTATATCTCCGACGGCCGTGGCAAGGCGGTCAGGCGGCTCGCCCGCGGCCGCGATCCCGGCTGGTCGCCCAGCGGCAGGACGCTCGTCTACGCCCGCCCCGGAGGCATCTACGCGGTCGCCGCCCATGGCGGAAAGGCGCGCCGGATCGTGCACTGCTCGGGTTGCTCGAGCCCTGTGTACTCCCCGAACAGCAAGCTGATCGCCTACGACGGCAAAGGGCCGACGGTGGCCCGGGCCGACAACGGAAGGACTGTGGCAAAGCTCGTGGGCGATGTGTCCGGGGGCGGCGAGAGCTTCGACGCCTCCAACCCAACCTGGGCGGCACGCTGAGATAGCTCGACCTTCGCCAGTACGCTGGCGCGATGGTCGTGGCAATCGATGGTCCCGCCGGTGCGGGCAAGAGCACGGTGGCGCGCGCAACCGCGCGGGCGCTCGGCTTCACCTACCTCGACTCGGGCGCGATGTACCGCGCCGTGGGCCTGACTCTGCTCCAGCAGGGTGGCGCCGCCTCCGACCGCGCCGCGGCGATCGAGATCGAGCTCGGCGACCGCGTGATGGCCGACGGCCAGGACGTGACTGAGGCCATCCGTGCCCCCGAGGTGTCCGAGGCCGCCTCCCGCGTGGCCACCAACCCGAAGGTGCGAGAGGCGCTTGTCGCCAAGCAGCGCGAGCTGATGTCGACCGGCGACTGGGTGGCAGAGGGCCGCGACATCGGCACCGTGGTGGTGCCCGACGCCGCCGTCAAGGTCTTTCTGACCGCCGACCCGGCCGAGCGTGCCCGCCGCAGGGCCGCCGAGCTCGGCGCCGACCTCGAGACGGTGCAGCGCGACCAGGCGCTGCGTGACGCCCAGGACACAGAGCGCGAGTTCTCGCCGCTGCAGCCGGCGCCCGACTCGCGGGAGCTGGACTCGAGCGGGCTCGACGTCGACCAGGTGGTCGAGCGAATCGTGGCGATGGTCGACGAGGCCAGGGACTGATGGCACTGCCCAAGGTGGCCGTGATCGGCTACCCGAACGTCGGCAAGTCGACGCTGATCAACCGCATTACCGGCACCCGCGAGGCGGTCGTGCACGAGCAGGCCGGCGTCACGCGCGACCGTAAGGAGATGCCCGCCGACTGGAACGGCCGCGACTTCATGCTGATAGACACCGGCGGCGTGGACATGCACGACGAGGACTCGCTGGCAAAGTCGATCCAGCAGCAGGCCAGGGCCGCACTGGCCGAGGCGTCGGTTGCCGTGTTCGTGGTGGACTCCACCGCCGGCCTGCGCCCCGGCGACAGCGAGCTGGCGGTCGAGCTGCGCGCGGCCAAGGTGCCCGTCGTGGTGGCCGCCAACAAGGTCGACGACGCGCGGCTGTCGGCCAACGCCGCGGAGTTCTACGGGCTCGGCCTTGGCGACCCCGTGCCGGTGTCTGCGGTGCATGGCCTTGGCACCGGCGACCTGCTCGACCGTGTGGTCGAGGCCCTCGAGGAGTCGCCCGTCGAGCCCGAGGAGGACGAGCCGGTGCGCCTCGCCGTGATCGGGCGGCCAAACGCCGGCAAGTCGTCGCTGGTGAACAAGTTGCTGGGGGAGGAGCGCGTGATCGTGGCCGACGTCGCGGGCACCACCCGCGACCCGATCGACACCCAGATCGTAGTCGATGGTCGGCCCGTCACGCTCGTGGACACCGCCGGCCTGCGCCGCCGCACCAAGGTGATGGGCACCGTGGACTACTACGCTCAGCTGCGCTCCGAGCGCGCGGCAGAGCGCGCCGCCGTGGCCATCGTGCTGTGCGATGCCTCCGAGGGTGTGACCACCGAGGACTTCCGCATCGCCGAGATGGCCATGAAGAAGAACTGCGCCACCGTCATCGCCCTGAACAAGTGGGATGTGTCAGACACAGACCTCGAGGACGCCCGGGCGCGGCTGGCCCAAAAGCTGCGCCAGCGCCCGCGGCTGATGGCGGTGTCGGCCAAGAGCGGCCGTGGCCTGCAGCGGCTGATCGCCGAGGCGCTGATGATCGCCGACAAGTCGGCCGAGCGGGTCCCGACGCCCGCGCTGAACCGCTTCCTGTCCGACCTCCAGGGTGCCCGCCAGCCGCCCGCCACCCGGGGCAAGCGGTTGCGGATGTACTACATGGCCCAGTTCCAGGTGTCGCCACCGCGCTTTGCCGTGCAGGTCAACGATCGCGGCCTGATCACCCGCAGCTACGGCTTCTTCCTTGAGAACCAGCTGCGCGAGCGCTTCGGTCTGGAGGGGGTGCCGTTGGTGATCGACTTCAAGACCAGCGGGGAAAGCTAGGAAAGCCCGGCGGGATTCCGGCATTAGCGCGAATCCTCTACGCTGCGCTGTTCATGCCTACAGACGATCTCCAAGACAACGAGTACCTGTTCACCTCCGAATCGGTCACCGAGGGTCACCCGGACAAGATCGCCGACCAGATCTCCGACGGCGTTCTCGACGCCGTCCTGGCCGAGGATCCGCTGAGCCGTGTGGCTTGCGAGACCCTGGTGAACACCGGTCTCGTTGTCGTCTCGGGCGAGCTCACGACGAAGGCCTACGTCGACGTCCCGAAGATCGCGCGTGAGACGATCCGCAAGATCGGCTACGACGATGCCGCGTACGGCTTCGATTGCGATGCCTGCGCCGTGATCACCGCGATCGACGAGCAGTCCCCCGACATCGCCCAGGGCGTCGACGAGGGCTTCGAGCGCCGCTCCGGCTCCTCCTCAGACGACGAGCTCGACATCGCCGGCGCCGGCGACCAGGGCATGATGTTCGGCTACGCCACGCGCGAGACGCCCGAGCTGATGCCGCTGCCCGTCTCGCTCGCACACCGGCTGGCGTTCCAGCTGGCCGAGATCCGTCGCGCAAAGACGGTCGGCTATCTGCGTCCCGACGGCAAGACCCAAGTCACCGTGCGCTACCGCGACGGCGTGCCCGTGGCGGTCGAGAAGGTGCTGATCTCCACCCAGCACGCCGAGGGCGTCGATTCCGCGACCACCATCCGCAACGACCTCTGGGAGCACGTGGTCAAGCCGGTCATCCCGTCGGAGCTCTACGACGAGGCATCGCTGTTCACCCCCGAGAACTTCCTGGTCAACCCGACCGGCAAGTTCGTGATCGGCGGACCGGTCGGCGACTGTGGCCTGACCGGCCGCAAGATCATCGTCGACACCTACGGCGGCTCGGCCCGCCACGGCGGCGGCGCCTTCTCGGGCAAGGACCCGTCGAAGGTCGATCGCTCCGCCGCCTACGCGGCCCGCTGGGTTGCCAAGAACGTCGTGGCCGCCGGCCTGGCCGACAAGTGCGAGGTCCAGGTGGCCTACGCCATCGGCGTCTCGCACCCGGTGTCTGTCACCGTCGAGACCTTCGGCACCGAGAAGATCTCCCGCGCCCAGATCGCCAAGCTCATCTCCGAGCACTTCGATCTGCGCCCGGGCAGCTTCCGCAAGGAGCTCGACCTGCACCGGCCGATCTACCAGAAGACGGCCGCCTACGGCCACTTCGGCCGCGAGGATCCGGACTTCACCTGGGAGAACACCGACAAGGCCGACGCGCTACGCGAGGCCGCCGGCCTGGCCGAGGGCGCTGCCGTCTAGATGAGTAGTTCCACGGCTGGGTGGGGTGTGGCCGGGTCGAAGGGGACATAAGCAGTCAGGTCGAAGTCGGCGGTGCGTTCTGTCACCGCCGACTCAAAGGAGCCTCGATGCTCGCCGACCTCGACCTGCTGCTCATTTCGGTGTTCTGCACCGCCGACGATCTCCTGCCCAAGCGGCCAGGAAACGCCAGGAGAAGCCTGAACGACGCGGAGGTCGTCACGCTGTGTGTGGCGCAGTCGATCATGGGCATTCCCTCCGACGAGCGTTTTGTCAAGACCGCCGCCCGGCGGCTTGGGCACCTGTTTCCGGCGTTGACCGGACGCTCGGGATTTCACAAGCGCCGCGACCGGCTGGCCGACACGATCGAGGCGCTGATGGCCACGTTCGCAAGCCAGAGCCCGGGCTGGCAGGACGATCTGCTGCTCGTCGATTCGACCCCGGTGGAATGCGCCCGCTCGCGCGAGACCGTCAAGCGCGCCGGCGCCAGCAGCCTCGGCGGAGCGATCGCAGACGCCGCCGACTACGGCTACTGCGCCAGCCACAGCCGCTACTTCTGGGGGATGCGGCTGCACACGCTGATGGCGCCAGACAGCACACCCCGCGCGATCGCGCTGACCTCGCCCAAGGCCAGCGAACGCGAGATCTGCCTCCAACTGCTCGCACGCGTCAACCGCCACGGACCCGTGACGGTGATCGGCGACAAAGGCTACGCCGGCCGCGACTTCGAGCGCCAAGCGGCCGAGCTCGAGGCGCTGATCGTTCGGCCCCGCCGCAAAGACGAACCCGGCCGCGGCCTGCACCTGGCCCCGATCCGCCAACGCATCGAATCGATCTACTGGACCGCCAAAGACATCCTCACCCTCGAACGCCACGGCGCCCGCACCCTCGCCGGCCTCAGAGCCCGCATCGCCAGCCGCTTCCTCGCCCTCGCCGCAGCCATCGCCCTCAACCACCAACTCGGCCACCCACCACGCGCCCTCACCGACTACATCGCCTGAACCCGTGGAACTACCCATCTAGG
>JAABUK010006045.1_pt1 | contig 18352 bp, 23 predicted proteins | sample 5559141 | NCBI WGS metagenome assembly JAABUK01 (sample SAMN10711869, study PRJNA513367) | rock metagenome | isolation source: Antarctica rocks | place: Antarctica: Victoria Land, Pudding Butte nord | collected 2016-01-03 | reverse complement strand
TGATGATTTGGCCTTGGATGAGCCAGATGAGCCATATGGCTTTGAATCAAGTAAGTCTGGGACTAGCGCTAGTGAAACACATCATAGTCTGCCCTTGGGCACCACTTGTATGAGCAAGCTGTGATCCAGGTGTAGCTGCCCATGTGCATCTGCATCATATAGTTTGTGGTACAAACAACAATGCCATCAGCTGGCTACGGTGAAGAATTACATGTGCAGAACACATCTGTCCACTGTCACTAGCTGCTGATACTGCAGGGTCTGTGGCAAGCTTGCTGGCTGGTGGGGACAGACTGCCTACTGATCAGCTGCCAGGAGCTGCCAAGAAGCGAAAGGTAAAACACAAAAAAGGTTCTAGGCCAGCATTTGTCCGGAGAGTTGCTGGAAACCACAGAAAGCTTGCTGTACATGACCTTATTAGGCCTGTACAGACAGCAACAGAGGTTGCATTGTTTGTGCATTTGCTGCCTGATTTCAGAAGAGGTAGCTCTGCTGATTATTGGGGCATGGCGATTGAATTCAACAATCGCTTGTTGCAAGCATTCACAGCTGGCAAGCCATTAGATGCCTATCCCAAAAGTAGCAGGGAGCTTCGCCAGTATGGTGATGCATATGTCAAACAGACTAGACAGAGGGACTCATTGATGTTGCTTGGCTTTACACAGGCATTGACCCCACTCTCCCCTTCAGCACCCCTCATTTTCAACCCCCATGCTATGGCTGCTGGACAGCCAGCACCCCCTGTTGCTGCACCTCAACAGCTGCAGACAGCTGCTGTGTCCTCACAGCCCACAGCGCACACAGCTGTTGTGATCCAGCCTGCAGTTGAAGCAGCAGCGCAACCTCTTGCATCTGTATTCCAGAGACCTGTACCAGCTGCATCAGCCCAGAAGAAGTTCAGGGACAGGTCAGCTGGCAAATCCAGCAACCAAGGTACACAGAGAGGTGGAAAAAATGTTGGCAAAACTTGTGCGGCATGCTTCTTGGTACTAGGCACAACAGTGCCAATGGCAAACAAGCACATCTTGTCTTGTCCATACTGCAGTGCATGTGTCAAGATGTCCAAAGGCAAAAATCATCAGCTGAAGAAGGACCATGTCTGCCCACATGCAAAGTAAGGTCCATGTGCGCATAGCACTTTTTGAGGAATCAGGTGTTGACAGTGTAGGTTCACGAGTTTTGGCCAGTGATGATGTTGTTTATTATGAGGCTGCCAACTGAATTGTGTGTGGTAATTTGGTTGGACCAAATTTGATTTGATGTATGCGCATTGGGGCTCATTGCAGATTAGTCATGACGAGGCATTAGTCATGCATTTTGAGGGTGAATTTGTGTATTTGTATGCTATTTAATGTACATTTTGGTGTCTGACAGCATGTTAAATTACATGTTTGTATTTTCCTAATTCACTTAAAGTATATATGACATGTTTGCACATGAATTGTCCTAATTCACTGAAAGTATACATGTTTGCATATGTGTTGTCCTAATTCACTGAAAGTATGTATTACATGTTTGCATATGTATTGTCCTAATTCACTGAAAGTAATAGCATGCCATAGGCAGGATCCGGACCGCCACTAGCATGTGAATTCCCCATTTGCCGGCTCGAATTCAGTGACTTTGCCGTTTGGGGCAGCCTGCGGCTGCCCCGAACGGCAGTGAATTCGTCGGTGGATCCCCAAAACAGCGAATTCGGCCCCACCATCGTGGGGATGATGATGGGTGTGACAAGACAGATGCGAAGCTCCACTCTGCCATTGACACGGCGGCTCAGGCCGCCCTTTGCGGGGCAGGCGGCCTTGGACGGGGCGTCAGCCCCCCCCACCTGTCATGGTACCCTTGGTGGAACCCCACATGCTTCATGCTTCAGTCACACCTGCGTGATGCTTGGCCTCACCTCTCTGGCCCCGAAGCCCCCACGTTCGCCTGTTGGAGACCCGGTACCAGACTCATCTTCGCCACAGTCGCAGCAAGTTTGCTCAGCGTGAGGTTGTGGACTTCTCCCATCTGCTCAGAACCAACCCAGGCAAGTTTTGGCAGGCAGCTCGCCTTCCATATGTGATGTTGTCTCAAAAGTTGCATGATCCAGCAGCTTGGGACTCCTTTCTTAGCAAGTTGACAGCAGCTCCAGCACAGCATGCCACTCAGCTGCCAGCTCCTCCCACATCACAGCCCCCAGCCCCTGCGCACAGCCTCAATCAGCCTTTTATTTTGGCTGAGGTTGAGGTTGGTCTGCAACAGCTGCATAATGGCAGGTCAGGGCCTTTGCATAGCTACACCTCGGAGCTTTTGCGTTATGCCAAGCTTATGGCCACACTGGATGATCCAGTGCCAGCTCACCTGCTGGCACCTTGCCTTGTGGTGTTGTTCAACGCTGCCTTCAGCATGGGGCAAGTGTCCCAGTCCTGTAAGACCTCCTTGGCCGCTCCAGTTTTCAAGCACGGCGGCGCCACATACACAGCCAACTATAGCCAATATCAGTAGTTGAGCCAATCAGCAGGCTATAAAGCAGCATCATGGTAGAGCGCCTTGTCACATACACAGAGCAGCAGCAGCAGCAGCTGCGATCTGCCACCCAGACAGGCTATCGGCCAGAGCTTGGCACCATCCATCCTGCCTTTGCCCTTCAGCATGTCATTGATAAACACCTGCATGCCAGCAAGCCTTTGTATCTGTGTTTTGTGGACCTCAAATCGGCCTATGATAAGGTCTAATGGCAGCTTCCCTGGAGCTTGCTACAGCGCTTGGGAGTGCGTGGCCACATGCTGGGCGCAGTCCAGTCCCTGTATTTTGGCTCTTTGCTGTCCATGAGGGTCAATGGCCAGTGTGGCCACAGTCAAAGTCCATCCCTTGGGCTAAGACAGGGCTGCCCACTCAACCCTCACTCTGCCACCCTGTTTGGCATCTTCATTGAAAACAGTTTTCCCTCATATCTTGTGTCAGGGCAATATCCTCCTTCCACAGGCTTTATGCTCCTTAGAGTTCCATTAGGCATCACTGGTGTTGAGGGTGTCAGTCTGGAGTCCAGAGTTGTCATCATGACGCAAAAGTACTGTTGTTCCGCTGCTGTCATATCCACCATCATCATGTCCGGCCTCATCTTGCTCCGTGTGTCTGCCGCTCCCCTCTGCGAGAAATCCCTCCGCACCGTAGGGTCCAAGCCCCTTGCTTGTTAACATCTGTCTGGGAGTACCAACGCTGGAACTCTCTTGCTGTGCACGCCCATATCTTTGAGTCCTTCAAAGGTTCCTTTCCTTCATCTGTGATCAGGAAGTGACTACCACACTGCCCTTTAGTAAAAGCATGGATGACTGTTCTCATGGCTTTAACATGTCTGGTCTATATATTGCTTGCTCATGTCTGGGTGCACGCAGCTCCCAAAGATGTGGCCCTGAGAGTCATCATGTCTACAGAGCGGGCATCGTGTGTCCCAGGTTATTGGTTGCCCAGGCAAGTATGGCACTGATAGGCATGTTCAATCGCTTCAAGCAGTGGTCTATGGCTGTTGGTGACGGTGACCTTAGGTGCCTGCCAATTTTCTGCATCGAGCACTTCGAGTCTGTTGCTATGCTCTCCGTTACTCCTGGTCTGCAATTTCTCAAGGCGATCAAAAGCGCCACCAGTTTGGCCCTGTTTATGGTATTGAGCATGCCCTGCTCATATGGAAGCACTTTGAGACTCAGGTGTGCACGCCTGTGCTCCCTAAATACTTGCCAAGTGACAAGTTCAATGTGTGGAATGTCCTTCCTGCCTCTGGCCATGTGTATGATCTCGTCTGGGCGGAATTTGAGTGCATTTTGATGAAATATCTTGCTGAACTCTTCATTGGTTGGGTGCTCCACGCTGGAAAAGTTGTGGCCTTCGAGTGGTGCTTGGGCGGGTAGAGGCCTGGCAATGAGAATGTCTGCTGTATGGTCATCTTCAGCTGTTTTGGCTTTTTGCGGTCGTTTCCCAAGCTGAGATACACATGCATTTTTTATTCAATTGGTCTTGTTTTACATAGTGTTGCAGTCCAGTTTCATTTGCAACAATCAAGAAGTGGACATTCTGCTTTGGGGTGCCCCACTGGTCTTGTTCATCAACCCAGTGTCTGGGGGCATTGAATTTGAATCTGAATTTGCTTCTGTCGATTGTTGCAATCTCTTGCACCGTTTTGTGTGATAGCTATCTTGCATAGGAGCTGCCTTTGTCATCCCACCATAAGAGTACAAAGGCAGTAAGCACTGCTTCTGCACATTCAGGGACATATCAAATCCTAGGTACTTCAAGCAGAAGGAGCCACACAATTTGAGTTAATGCCTGCGCTCAGATCTGTCGTATGCAGCAGCCATATCATGCACAATTTAACTGCAGGGTGTCCTTCTATGCCAAGGTGCGCTTTGTCAGAGCTGGTATATCACAGAGAGCCTATTCACAGCTGAAATGCAGCACTTCTTGCAGACTACCAATGCAGATGATTGCTCAGGCTGGCAATTCCCTGTTAGGTAGGCAGAGCTGAAGACGTCATAACAGCACGCCTGAGCAGCCGGGCACAGCAGGTTCTGCCTGTTGACAGTGGTAGCAAGGTGTGCCTCTTAAAGTTAACCAGGTCAGCGGATGTACACTTCAGTCGCTCTGCAGGGCACTGTACTTCTTGGTGGTAAATACATGCTAACACTATTACTGTTGTACCTTATGTAATGGATTGCTGTGTGAACACACTGAGCCCTGATGCTGAGATCATGCCATGCCAAACGTGTTGTTACAGCCCCGCTCAAACAGCTTGATTCCAGCATTGTGTCCAGCTCTGAGATGTCAACAGCCAACACTTGCTGTGTACAGCTGCTCAGGCCAGCTGTCACGACATCTTCAGCTCAGCTGCGCCTAGCAGGGAATAGCTACAACACACTATTGCACTGCCAACCTGAGCACTTCTGCAATACTGACCCGCAAGAGCTGCTGGATCCAGCTACAAACGGGTTTTCTGAGTCTGGCTGACAAAGAGCAGCTTGGCATAGAAGGACACCCTTCAGTGAGAGCATGCATGATATGTGTGCTGCGCGATGACTGAAACAAGGCACAGGCATCAACACAGTTGAGCTCTGATGAGACTGTGTTGACATGACTGCATAACTTTGACTGCTTCCAGAGAACAATTGCCAGCTGGCATCATGAATTCTGCCAGTGTGATTCGTGCATGCCAGCTTGCTTAGTGAGGTGATCTCACAATGTAAATCACAATCCTTGTTAGTATACGTATGTCATGAACAATTTAGGTTGTTTAGGTCTCTTGCAGGCCTTGTAGCGCACGCAGCAAAGGAAATAGTCCAGATGCTGCAGAAAGTGTTGTAAACCTGAAGCAGTAGTGTAGTCTGTAACTGGTAAATGCATGTCACTTGTGAACCTCAGCACCAGAACAGAACAGTAACCTGTATGAGGATTTATTATCTGCACAAGCTTGACCTCTTTGGGAGGAAAGCTTGTCCGGACAGCTTTTGGTCCATCTTGGGAAGACAGCTGCTACTTTTCGCCTGTTGCTAGTTTGGAAAAACTGGATACCAGGCAAGACAGCTGGCCTGTTTTGCCATCAAGTTTGACCTTTCTAGGGTGCCGCTTTACACGAGTCTTGCTGGCCCCACAGTCCTGATCCTGGCCCTTGCTCACACTGGCTTTCTCGACTCAGTTGCTGCTTCATTCTCATTTCATTTTGCGGACTGTAGCTTGCAGCATACGCGAATTAAAGGCCGTGCTTCAGCTCGCGAACGCGCACGCTGGTCTACCGACGTTTCCTGGCAGCACCGCTGGTTGGTGTGTACGCTTCACACGCAGGTGTACTGAAGTACTACCAATTCTACAAGCAGACTGCTGACAATGGCAAGCACTCGAAATCCTTTGTTTGTTTTTGGAGCCATTTCTCGATTTGTGCGTGTCATTTCTGCGAGGGCGCGAGAGCCTTTAAAGCCATAGCACGTGAGTCAGTCCGTGTCAAGACCCACGGTTTTGTCAGGTAAGATAGCGGCAAATGCTGTCTTCAAGCGCGTTGCCGAATAGCGGTCCCCGAAATTCTTGGCACTGTGACTCTTAGATTTGGCGGGCAGATCCGAAACGAAGGCTTTCAACAATTGAAACCGAAACAAGCCAAATAAATAGTATTTTTTATAAACAAAACACATTAGGCCAAACAGATCAGACTGTACAAAACCAAAGCGAGACATCGGCAAGGTTGTTGCACCTTCTGTGCTTGAAGCTCGTAAGCAACTGGCACTATATGGCTTTCAAACGGTCTGCAAAAGGCTTTGTGCTACTTGTCGCTGCCATCACTGTTTTGATCCTGTTCTCAGCGACTTGGCTGTCAGTGGAGCTGCTCCGACAGACCATATCGTCCAGTGAACCAGTAGGCAAGTTTGCGCCTAATGAAGCAAAGTCACAGCGTTCTAGAGCAGGCGTTGCGTCGGGGCAAACTGTTGTGCTAAGTACCAGAAGACCCTTGGCTCAGATGCCTTTCGTGCGAGTCGTAGTCGTTGTGACTTCTGCGGCCGGCTGGGTGGATCGCAGGGAACGAATTAGAAAGCAATTTCCTAGAAACATGGAGCTAATCCCAGATAATGGCGAAGTTTCGGTATTGCTCAAGTTTGCCATTGGCAGAGTCGGCATATCCAACGATACATTGCAAGCGATCCAAATGGAGGCCTTCGCTTACTCAGACGTTCTTTTTCTTGACTGTCCTGACGAGGACGACGAGTTGAAGCATCCACATTTATGGCGCAGGGACGCGGGTGTATCGTCCACCACGTGCAAAGTGATGCTTTCAGTACAGTGGGCTGTTCGAAGATTTGATTTCGAGTATTTCTTCAGGCTTGGCGATGACAGTTACTTCCGTGTAGACAAGTTTGTTGCTATGATTGGCAGAGAGCTTCCCGCCACGAGTGCTGTCGTTGGTCACATAATGACCGACACTGTTTTCGGCATGCAGCAGCTGTATCCTCAGGGAATGGGTTATGGGGTGACGTACGATGCTTGCAAATTTGTAGCCAGCAATACGGATGTTTTGTTGAAAACAGCCCCTGAGGACTGTGTCGTAGCCCGTTGGTTATTTGCTGTCGGAGCGGAGTTCATCGATTCCCCGCGATGGATTGACATTGACATGGGAGATAATTGTCATTCTGATATGGTCTTGGCACATAAGCTCCCATCTGAATTGTGGACTGCGATAGCTGATGATGGCACTGTTGCCTGCTGACTGACGCAGACATCCTGAAATTTATCATTTGTTTGAGCACCCTGACGCAGGAGACCGTGCGGCATCAAGTACCCAACTGCACTGCCGGGATTGAAAAGCCAGCATAAGCTATACAGCTACGAATAAACAAACATTTACCGAATAGTGTGTACATTTTAGATGTCAGGTTTTCAGCATATGGCCATATGAAAACAGCCGACATGCAAATGCATGAATGTCTGCATCCAAGCACGTGCATCAGAAAGTGCTATGGTTGAGATGTCATGCACGCACACACACTCACACACATGGTGTCACTCGTGTCAAAAGGTCGGAGCAATGAGACCAGCACGTTTCCATACCAGTCACCGACAGTGATATCGAGCGTGGCGCTCAGTTTGCTCTGCTGCGCAAGCACAGCAAATCGACCAGTAAACCCTCCTCCGTTGAAACCGGGTGTAGCGCTGACTTGTTGGTGAATCAAGGCGTAAAACAGAGTCCCAACTTGGCAGCTGTGCCGCACGCAAAAGGCACGCGAAAGAATAGATTTTCTTGCTCAACGTTCGCGGCAAACAAGACGGCTAGCACCTGCAGTATCCACTTCCCACAGCAAAGCAACAGCAAAGCAGCAGGAGCGGCTTTACAGGGAGACGAAGAAGCCTACTGCCTGAACACGCTTCCCTCTGAAAGAGGGAGAGCCTGCTCAGTCAGCAAATCTCTGTGTTCTGTGTAATTTGTTGCCGATGCATAGTAGTGCGATAGACTTGCTAATTCAGTTATTTTGGCCAGAGTTCAGTGTCTGACTTTGACAGCTGACTGCGTCTTCGACAGCTGACTGCTATCACCTAAGTTCCGGTATACAGAGAGTATGGTATTGCGGTGGCACGTTTGAGAAATGGTGTGCAGCTATTGGGTATATGCAGGTTGACGCTTGTGTACCATGCAAGCAAGAAATTAACAAGACTTTGAGGCGTGCACTCACACACCAAACAAGCATCCTCTCTTTAGAATGGCGTCCATTACGCTCAAAGGGGAGGCGCATGGGCAACCAACAAAGCGGTTTAGGGGGAATTAAGAAACGGTTGCCGCCACCCTAGCAGCCTGCTAGTAGCAGGGAATTTACCGAAGCTGGCCATATATGGAATGCATTTGTTACACACCATCCTCGATTTACCCAAATCGTCTACCTGGGTACCGTACAGCTGCCGTCAAAAGTCTGCTTCTTCCAGTAACAGCACTGCTTGAGCAGAAGCCTTGGAGTGAACGCTGTGCGCAATGCAAGTGGCGGTGAGGCCGGCCAGTGTTAGCAAACGAGCATGCGCACTTCCTGCTGTGACCGTTGCCTTTGAAAACGCTTGTGCCGCAAGCTGCAAGGCTTAAGCTGAAGCAGGTGAGTGAGGCAGAAAAGCTGGTGTCAGCCAACAGCCAACAGTCAGGTTCGAGGCTGCCCAGCAGGCAAAATTCATAGGAAGCGATACCCTGTGAAGGTCAAACCTTCTGGCAAAACAGGCCGGCTATCTTGCCTAGTATCTAGTTTTCTCAGCAAAGCATCAAGCAGGAAGCAGTGGCTGTTTACACAAGGGGTAGCAAAAGCTTGCTGCCTGGACAAGCTTGCCTCTGACAGAGGTTGAGCCTGATCAGTCAGCAAACCTCTGTGTTCAATGCAACCACTTGCAGAGGCTTACTTAGCACATTGCACAGCCTGTGCAGAAAAAATGCAAGGGTTTAGCCCCAATTTCCTAATGACTTTGACTGCCTGCATCCCCGGTACGGCTATCTGGTTTGACAGTGGCTGTTGTCTCCTCTGCTGCGTCAACACCAACAACCGTTGTCTCAGCTTTCCTCCCAGGTCTAGGTTGTATGTCACTGACTCCTTCTGTATTTTCCACACTGCCACATGCAATCTCCCTGAGATTGGCCTGCATTCTGCAGGCTCACATAGTTCTGGCTTGTCTTTGTCGGGCTCAGGCCGGCTTACTTTGTATAAGGCAGACCTAAGCAGACTTGGCCTTATTGAGACAGGCTCATGCAGCCGTGACTTGTTTGACTCATGCTCAATCAGTTTTTCCTGACCCCAATGCTTCTGCGCACCCACTAAATCTATGTATTGTTTCTTAGCTACCTGGCCCTGCTGTCTTTTCCTCCATCCCACAGTAGATTGCGCAGTAATGCATGCTTTGTCAGGGGTTGTGTGTTCCAACATATCAATCACTTGTGTGTACCCCTCATCTGTCGCCCCATATATAGTGTTGTGGCTGTAGGCGCTTTATTTAGCCAAGCTTTGGATGGACCCTTTCAGTCATCTCCATTCATGGTTCGTCAGCAGCACTGGGCAACTTCTCTTTGAGTCAAGTAGGTACCATTGCTGTGTGTCTGGGTGCTTTCTGATGCAAACAGCATGTCCATGACCCCGGCCTGGATGTGCCTCATTCCCATGATGCCAGCTCAGCAAAAAGACGTTCTGGTCAGCAGGCAAGTCGCTCAAGAAGCATTCTGGTGCTGATCCTACAAGAGTTGGTCTGACAGTGGGTGTACTGTGGTCACTGACATGGTATGTAGGAATGCGTTTATAAAATCATCTGCAAAATTCCCTTCATGTGGACACCATACTCCTCCCCCCGTAAGTGCAGCTCCTAGTCCAGTGTCTGTGTTGACATGGTTCTTGCAGAAGTTCAGAATGTCCGCTGGCTGTATAGCACCACGTGCGCAGACTCGCCTGCTAACACTGGCTGGCCTTACGGCCATTTGCATTGCGCACAGCACTCACTGTAAGGTTTCTGCTGAAGCAGTGCCATTACTGTAAGCAGGCATTTGATGGCAGCTGTATGCTCATGCCAGACTATATGCGACTATATGCGACGCATGATACCATGTCTGAGGCCGATAGGCCTACGTCTTGAACAGGCACCTCAAAACCCTAGCTGGCAAAAATTTCGATCGACCCGCCAAACGGGGTTAAACCTCTGTAGTTGTTTGAACAATACTGCAGATCCGGTGGCACTCGTTTCCCTCTCATGCATGCAGCCCATTGGCAACGACCCGACATGAGCCTGACCATTTAGACTGGTGACTTCCTGCGTGTCGTTACGATTGCAAGCGCTTCATGATGCTGTCTAACAGAAAGTTCTCAGATGAGGCAAAGGGGATATTGGCGAGCGCATTGTGCCTGGTACTGTTGTGGATACCGCTGGCGTCTTGTTCGGAAGGAACGAAAATTTTCGGTCTTATGGTGACCCGATCCGATTATTGGGTTATGCACACCTGGCTGGCGGTTCACGCCTGGCAGTTCGAGAAACTTGTGATACTTGACGGAACAACAGATGCTGACTATTCTTCGCGCGTTGAGTCGCAAGCAAAACTGTATGAAAATGTTGTGTACGCAAACGAGCGTAAGCTATCTGTACCGATGCCCGTTACAGATAACACCCTAAGAGGTTTGGCTTGGTCGCTCATGCCAAACGCCTCAGAGGCGCTGGGACATTGGATTGTGGTTGCACATCCGGATGAGTTTTATTTGCAAAGGTTTTCGGACCTGGCTAATCAGGCAGAGGCCCAAGGGGCAAACGCTTTATCCATGAACATACTGTATGCATTGCCTTATGCAAATGACAGACTTCATCTGGAAGATGGTGTGCAAGCTGCATATCAGGACTTCAATATTTTGTACCGAGTTCGCTATTGTTTGTCTGACTACAGTTTTCTAGAAAACAGAATGTATAAGTATGAAAGTCAAGATATACTGTGGGGGAACCGTCATGCGCTCACAAGGCCTGAACATTTTCCAGCCATGCGCGAAGCCAACTTTACTGGCTGGTACGTGCATTACAAATTACATAATTTTGATGTTGGTGCCGTGACAAGCAACGGTAAGGTAGCGCATTCCACCTGGTCACATATTGGGTCTAGTGCCGACATATATGAAAGCCTTGATGATGTTCATGCCAAACTCTGCTCCACAATGGTTGGCGAACTTTGCAGGTCGGTTGAACCTCCATGCAGAATGCAGATTGTGTGACGCTCGGAACCAGTTAATGCGCACGGTTGTACTACATCTCATCTCAAATGCTTTTCGAGGTTTCAAACGCACTCCTCTGGCAGTGTAAACGCAAGAAAAGGGCCCGCGATGTCACGCTGGGCATGCATTCACTCAGAGGTTGGTTTATGCTGGACAAGCTACAACAGTTCAAGAGTTTTAAAGTTTGGACACAAAGGTGCTGGCTCTCTCATAACTCATCATACATTGGCATACATCGTCTCCACATGCATGCCGAGTCATAAAGCAAGGCAAGTGTGGTTGTACAACCGCATATAGGTGGTCATGGGTCACTCCTTTTAATGTCAAAGTAACGCTCCTCAATCTAGCTAAAAATATCCTCAAACAAAATCACAAATATATAATGAGAGAAACATTGTCCAAACCTGACTTTTGCAGAGCTGGTCACTGCAAGATCAGCAACCCAATGCTGCATCATGTCACTATCTGCACAGCAGATTGTCAAATGGAATGAATTCGACTCTGTAGCCTTGAAAACTAACACCAATTTGGAAGGCATGCTCCTTGTTGACAGTGAACATGCCTTGCAACATTGTGCATGGATTGCTTAGCTCACATTGACCTGCTGCATTTTTCTTGCACGTTGCAAGTTCGCCCTGTTTTGCCTTGCTGGCAATTTGGATGGCCTCTGGTGGCACAGACTTGAACATGCATGTTAAATTCTGCTTGTAAAGCTCCTTTGGTAATTGTTGCCAAATGCTAGAGTGCTTCACTGCAGCTTGTGTGGGAATCCTGGCCCTGACAATGGCAAGCACCCTTTTTGCACCTTTGACCTGCGTGCCCAGGTTGACATTCAGTGCTGTGCATACTTTGACATTCACTGCTATGTATATGACTTCGCATCACGTACAAGTCATTAATGTTAGTCAAGCTATGCAGGGAAATGCCACCGAAAGACTTGAGGTAACAGTAAGCATTCACAACTCTCACTAACCCAACAAGGCAACAAAAGATACAAAAAGTAATGTAGAAAAAGAGTGGTACCATTTGTCTGCCAACTATCTGTTTGTCTTGCAGAGATGCCAACCATACAATGCTGAGGCAAAAGATTTCAGTGACAGCACCTCTGTCAATATATCCTTAGACTCAAGTACACCCCTGTGCAGCAACAACAAGGCCATCAATGACATATCAATTTCGTCATGAACAAGCGGATCAGGATACATCATAATCTTATTCAAGTCTTTGCAAGGTAAACTTTTCTGCATTTGATGCAGGGACCCAAAAGTCAGCGTTTACACACATCAACACAACACACCTGTAAATCAGCTTCTCCACAGTGCACAAAGTGCTGTCAGTGTGCATGCGTATGTTGTGCAATTGCTGATAGCGTGCATACACGGCAGAGCATGTCATCAGCATTTTGTTGTCAAAAGCCTTTTGCAAACGCAGCAATAAAGTCAGCCTCAAAAGGCGGCTAGAATTACCAGCAAACAGCACAACAACGGCGTCCGGCAAAATCACATTGACAGTCAAGAATTGGTCTTCAGCATGCCTCGCCTTTCCTGTTGACATTTGATGTTACCAAAAGCTTTTGGAGGCACAGCTGCCAGCGGAATGTGTCTGTCATAAGCATGCAGCTCAGCGGTAAAGCGCTCCATGTCCAGTCCTTGGCAGGTCACGGTTGTGCCATGGAATATACTGATGCTTTCCCAGACCATTGAAGTCCTGGAGGACTACATCCTCTGGCATGGAAGCAAAAGTGTTGGTCCAGAGCCAGCCACCCAGCACGCTCTGCACAAGACAGTGATTGGAAACAGCAGCCTACAATGCTGATGCTGCTGCAGCAATCAATGACTCACTGGGGCAGCAACCAGACCCCTTACAGCAAAAACAGGCTCAGCAAAAGCTTTCCACCCTCTCTCATTGCTTGCAGCAGCTTCATCATACAAAGCAAATCCGTGCAGCAAAAATGTGGCTGACAGACCTGCTCAAGCCAAGCACACATTATCAGGCTTTGCAGTTTGCCAGAAGAACGGCGGATTCGCCTCTCTCACATCCTTCTCAGCTTTAATGATGTTTTGAGATCGCAGAAGCTGCCTTGTGTGACAAGATGCTTCACAGCACACATGTGCCTCCAATTCAAGCATTTCATTTTTCAACTAGGTCAGCTGAGTAGAGAAGCAGAGAGCAATAGCACTTCTGGACAGACTTGTCTGGCATCAGCACAAGGTGTGTCCTTCAGGAATAGGCACTGTTAGCTTAGGGTTTCAAACCCTAACAATATATAGTCATCTTGTGCTGGCTCATGTCATACCTTGTTGCAGAGGCTAGATAGTTACAAAGATAGTGGCTTGGTGCTGTAAGGCACACAAGACCAAAGCGAGCGTGAAGATAAGATTGTCAGCATCCGTTGCTTTGGCCCTGTATAGCCGCATCCCAGCAGGAATCATAATAAGGATGACAATGACGTATTACGCCACAGCTATGTCATACCCTAGGCACACTGCTACATTCCCCCCCACTTCAATTCAACTTACCAAAGTTGAATAGCACTAAGTGAGCATGGAGAGACTGCAGTAACCAACACAAACCACCCTGCCGGCATTGGGATGCAACTAGCATTGTGAGGCTGCATAGCCCACAGCAAACACTGCAAAATATCAGTACTCAGTGCTTATTCATTCGTTAGTTTCATTCATTGAAATTGCTCACACGTTGTTCATTTGGCAGGCACATATGTGGTTCATATGGCCAGCAGTCATGCTTCAGCTGTGTTCAAGGGCTAATCTCAAAGCATGCATAAATTAAAGCACCAAAAATGAAATCAGTGCTGATCTGACAGACGTGCTGATTGTCTGACTGTTTGACCTCCAGCAGTCTTTTTATGCTGCTTGCGAGATGGTGAGCAGCTGCGTCGCTTAGCAGGTCGCCCATGCTTCTTCTGCCGCTGAGCAGGTACTGTAGAAGCTGCATGTGCAGGCGAAGCAGAAGTGTCCACATACTGTGGGTCCTCATTGGTAGCTTTACCAGGCCGAGGTGCAGGTCTGGTGAGAGACTGCAGTCTGTCCCAGTATTCCTGCACCACATCAGCAGCATTTTTAAGCTTGTGCTCAGAAAGCCATGCACGTTCCTCAGGCCCCATACCCTTCCAAGACACAAAGTACTCATTGTGGTTGGGCTGGCGCTTGTGAGGCCTAGGTTTATGCTGCAAAACTCTGTCAATTCCACATTCCTCAAAGCCGTCAAGTAGCATGGCAGGAGGAGGTGCAGCATTGCGACCACCATCCTTGGGACGTTTAAGCAGAGAAACATGAAAGACAGGGTGCACTCTGCTCATGGAAGCAGGCAATAGCAGTTTGTAGGCTAGTCTGCCAACTTTTGCTGTGATCTCAAAAGGTCCTAGCTGGTTAGCCATGAACTTCTTGGATCCAGCTGCAGACAGAAACAACCCTTTAGGTGACAGGAATGCAAATTCCCCCACTTGGAGAGCTTCATCACGGTGCTTAGCATTATAGGCATCGCTCATTCTCTGCTGTGCATGACGCAGAGAATCCTTTGCAGCAGCAATTGCAGTTTTGATTCTGCCAACAAAAGTATCAGCAGCAGGTAGCTTGCACACCTTGTTCACATTGAGTGGCGACCTGGGGTGCTCTCCATGATTCAAGAAAAACGGTGTGTTTCCTGTTGACTGATTCCATGCATTGTTGATGGCAAATTCACAGCAAGGCAGGCGCAGATCCCAATCATCATGAGAAGGGGATACAAAATGCCTAAGCATATTTTCTAGTGTACAATTGGTTCAGTCTGTCCATCCAACTGAGGTCGGCGTGCACTGGTCAGACATTGCTTTACACCAAGCAGCTGTGCAACAGATGAAAGCAGAAATGAATTGTGTACCTCTATCGGTAATCACCTCAGTAGGAAGACCATGCTTGGCAAAGATTTCGCACAGGAAGATCTGGGCAAACTCCTGTGAGCCTATATCATTTCAGCAAGGCGCAAAATGCACCATCTTGCTCAGCCTATCTACGAACACCAAAATTGTGTGTGTCCTGCTTTGGTCTTTGGCAACTCTGTGATAAAGTCCATAGACACACTTTGCCAGCGAAATTCAGGTATAGGCAGAGGCTGCCACAAGCCAGCTTCTCATTAGTGGACTTGTTTTTTTGACAGAAATCGCATGTAGACACAGAGTGACTAACATGTCTGTCAAGCATAGGCCACCAATAAGTTTGCATAATCAGACGCTTGATTCTGTCACGCCCCAAGTGACCAGCATAAGGGGTATCATGGTGCAGTGACAAGCATTGCTTACGCAAGTCACTAGCATGAGGCACAATGATCAACTCACCTTTCCTCCAGTACCCACCAACAAAGGTTAGGTCTTTTGTGTTGGCTTCATTAGCAAACCAAGGGTCGGCTGCATAGCCATTGCGTACACACTGGAGAAAATGAGCAGAAACATCGAGGCTGTCATAGATGTTCATGTCAGCTTCACAATCACTATCAGAGTCCTTTGCTTGCAAAGCATGCATTTCATGACTGCAGCGCGCAGCATGGGGTTGCAGAGCATGCACTGCAGGATTGCGACTGATAGGATCAGCAACATTATGCACACCCTTGCGGTACTCCCATGCAAAATGGAAGCGAGACAAGAACTCCTGCCATTGGACTTGCCTGCTTGACAGTTGCACTGCGGGCTTACTGTCTAGATAGGTGTTTGGCTTGTGGTCTGTCACAACAGTGACTGCACCCTCAGCACCCTCCAGGTAGCACCGCCACTGCCGCAAAGCCATGATGGCTGCTAAAAGCTCCTGCTCTCCCACAGGATACCAGCGTTCAGCATCGCTTAGCTTGTAGCTGTGAAAGGCTATTGGCAGCTGATTCTGCATTAACACAGCACCTAAGCCAAACGCCACTCGCATCAACAATTACTTCATAGGGTGCAGCAGGGTCTGGAAGGGCTAAAACAGGAGCATTAGTCAAACACCATTGCAATTGAGTGAAAGCTTTCTGCTGTTTCTGCCCCCACACAAACTCGACCCTCCGGCTAGTCAAAGCGACAAGAGGTGCAGTCAGTATTGCATAACCCTGTATGAAGCGCTTGAAAAAGGCCAAGGACTGAGCGCACTTCAGTAACACTCCCAGGACGAGGCCAGTCAGCAATTGTAGCAATTTTCTTGGGGTCAACATGAACCCCATCAGCAGAGACAACATGACCTAGGAAGTGCGCAGACTGCCATCGGGCTAGACAAAGATGACAGGACTGGAGTAGGCACTCCTGCTAGGCTGCATAAGCTTCTTATCCAGCAGGACCTCCACTTGTCGCTTCACCTCCGCAGTCTCCTTTGGTGACAACCTGTACATAGGCTTAGACACAGGCTGAGCACCATTAGCGTTGATTGCATGAGCAATACCACGGTCTGGGGCAATCCAGGCGGCATCTCAGCAAACGCGCTTGCAAACTCCTGCACAATAATTTTGGCTTTTGCAGGAACAGCACTATCAACACCGGCAGCAGATGCATTAGAAGGCAGCTCGCCGTCCTCAGCAGGCTCGTCGACTACAGACACGTTAACAAGGAAGGCACGATTGCCTTTCTCCTTGAGCATAACCTTGAGCTGCATGCGCGTCAACAGAGCAGGGCATTTTGGTGACAAGGGTTTCAGTGCAGGAGCATTAGGGTTGCACTTAAGCTTGCAGCGCTTCCCCCCTGCATGAAACATGACACACTTTTCAGCATCGGAAATCACAGCATTGTGACGCAGCAGCCAGCATTGGCGAAGCACAGCATGCATTTTCTTGCTAGGCAAACAATCACATACAGCTTCACCTCTTCAGAAAGAGATTGTATGCGAATGCGCTCAACTACATAGCCTTTGATGTGTACATCTTCTGTGCCAGCAGCAAGGATATGCCCACTGCATGTGTGAACTTTCAATCCTTTGGCAGCGGCAAATGCAGCATCAATGTAGTTGTGCGTAGCACCACCATCAACAAGCGTCTCTGCAGGATAATCAGCCACATAACCAGGAAAGGTCATGAGCAAAGGCTGTGCTTCATAAGGCAAAGTGCTGAGGCGCATTGGTGCAGCAGGAGGACCGTACCATACCTCAATGTCCCAGGGCGTTGGACCAAGCTGCCGCCTAAGGCTGTTGCCCACCTGAGGAGCAGAGAAGAGGATGGATCCCTTGGCATATGACCTGAGCAGCTGCATACCTCCCAAAAGCTTGCGCCACTTTCCGTCCCAACACAGCCAGAGGTCGAGAAAGGAGCAGCAGCTTTGCATTCAAGGTAGTGCTTCACAAACAGGTCAAGCTTAACAAAAGGAGCATTCAACCAGACATGACGTCCAGCAACACCGCATTGCAGAAATGAATTTGCAGGAGAACTAAAATCAGCACAGTGAGTGTTTACACCATGATCGTCACAACAAGCGTCATAAGTGAATTGTCTGCCTGTCAGGTGCTGGAGATCAAACAGTCAGACGATCAGCACGTCTGTCAGATCAGCACTGATTTTACAGTTACAAGTGCTGTCAGTTACATCAAGAAAAGAAAGAAAAGAAAAGAAAAGTTTATGCTTTTCAGCGATCATAAAGGGAGCCTCCCAAGGCGGCAGCCCGGAGCTATGATCATAGGCCATAGCCCTAAGGGAAAGGAAAAACCCAAACCTAAGGTGGATCCGGCCTGTTCTGTCTGCGTTTGTCTGTCTTCTCCCTTTCTAGTACTCTTCTAGATGTCAAACTCTTGTGAAATGTCAAAACAGAGTGTTCATGTAACTTGGACATAACTTTGTTTGCAGGTCCATGCTCTGCACCAATCTTTGCTAGAGCGTCAGATGTAGTGTGATACTGTGAACCAGACTGTCCTATGATAATCGGTAAAGTGGTAACATTGTAGCCATAGTTCTTGAGAGCTTCCTCCAATGCTTTATGCTGTGCTCTTTTCTTGCAGCTTTTCCTCATATCTTGTATCAGAGCAATATCCTCCTTCCACGATCTTTATGCTTCTTGGATTTCCATTAAGCATCATTGGTGTCAAGGGTGTCATTCTGGATCCAGAGTTGTCATCATGGCGCAGGTATTGCTGTTGCTCTGCTGTTGTCATTTCCACTATCATCATGTCTGGCCTCATCTTGGTCCGTGTGTCTGC
>JAABUK010006044.1_pt1 | contig 18353 bp, 19 predicted proteins | sample 5559141 | NCBI WGS metagenome assembly JAABUK01 (sample SAMN10711869, study PRJNA513367) | rock metagenome | isolation source: Antarctica rocks | place: Antarctica: Victoria Land, Pudding Butte nord | collected 2016-01-03 | reverse complement strand
GGTAACCGCTGCCGGAGGCGTCGGCGAAGGGATGCAGCCAGGTGTCGACGCGACGCTGGACGTGCCCGAACAGGTGGTAGGCCGCGTAGGAGCTGCCGGCGAACAGGCCGAGGCCGATCAGCAGCCAACTGGTGCGCTCGGTGGCGACGTAGAGCATGACCACGAAGATGCCAAAGAACAGCAGCGAGGAGCCGAGGTCCTTCTCGCGCACGAGGACCGCGATGCTCGCGACCCAGGCCAACAGGACGGGGCCGAGATCGCGCGCGCGGGGCAGGTCCAGCCCCGCGACGCGACGGCTGGCCAGCGACAGGACGTCGCGCTTGCTGACCAGGAACGAGGCGAAGAACACCATCAGCAAGATCTTGGCGACCTCGCTGGGCTGCACCGTCATGGGCCCGACCCGGATCCACAGTCGGGCGCCGTTGATCGTCTCACCGATCCCGGGCAGCGCCGGAAGCAACAGCAGGACGAGCCCGGCGGCGGCGCTGGTGTAGGTGTAGCGCGCGAGTCGCGTGTGGTCGCGCACGATCAGCAGGACGGCGAGCAGCGCGCCGACCCCGACCCCGGTCCAGATCAGCTGCAGCGGGGCGTCCGGGCGGGGGACGGCATGCCCGGTCTGGTGCGCGCGCAGCGCGACGCCGAAGTCCAACCGCCGGATGATGACGATCCCCAGCCCGTTGAGCAGCGCGACGCACGGCAGCACGAGCGGATCGGCGTACGGCGCGAAGCGGCGCACCGCGAGGTGGGCGATGCCGAACAGCGCGCCGAGGCCGAGGCCGTAACCGAGTGTGCCGGACGGGATGTGGCCGTCCTGAGCGATGCCCACGGCGGCATAACCCAGTGCGCCGAGCAGGACGGCGAACACCAGGAGCACCAGTTCGGTGCCACGCCGGGTCCGCGGGCCGGCTGGGAGTGACAGCGCGGTCATGGTCTTGCTCCGCTCATACAGCCGGACGACTGGAGTCCGGGTCCTGCAGTCGGCAACCGGGTGGCGGCGGGAGCGGCCGGCGCCGCGGACCGCGACGACACGGGAGTGGGGGTGACCGGGGCAGGAGCGGGAGTCTGGCACTGGTCGATCGAGTTCTGCAGGCGAGCCACGATCCGACGCGCATCTGGTCGGTCAGCGGCCGGGATACCGTCACTGAGCCGGTCCCGGTCGAGCTCGGAGAGGCGGTCCTCCGTCACATCGGTGCGCCCTGCCACGCTGGACAGCGAGAGGCCGGCCACGTGGCCGCGCACACCGCGGAACACCGCGACGGACCGGCCGTCCAGACCGACGAAGTACTGCGAGCGCACGTAGGCCCAGCCGGCGCCGACCCCGCCGAGCAGGACGAGCACCACAAGGGCAATGACCAGTGCGGCCCGCCGCGACGGGCGCCGCGACCGCCGCCCCGCTGCCAGAGGGGTGCTCGCGCCGGGCTGGGTGTCGCGGCCCTCGGCGGTGCGCGCCCGGCTCGCGGCGCTGTCGGCGATGCCCGGCGGGGGGGCCTGGGGGGACTCGGCGGCTGCGCCGGCCACCACCGGGCTGGTCATCAGGCCGTCGTGGGCGCCGGTCTCGACCGCTTCGGCGACGATCACGGTGACGTTGTCCGGGCCGCCGCCGCGCAGGGCGAGCTGCACCAGCCGGTCGACCGCCGCCTGCGGGTCCGCCAGGGCCAGGGCCACCTTGAGGGTGTCCAGGCTGCCGACCGGTCCGGTCAGCCCGTCGCTGCAGAGCAGGTAGCGGTCGCCGGCGCGTACCTCGCGCACCGACAGGTCCAGCTCAATCGTCCGCCTGCCGTCCAGCGCACGAGTGATCATCGAGCGCTGCGGGTGGGTCGTGGCCTCCTCCTCGCTGATGCGCCCCTCGTCCACCAGGGTCTGCACCAGCGTGTGATCATGGGTGATCTGGCTGAGCTCGCCGTCGCGGAGCAGGTAGCAGCGGGAGTCACCAACGTGCAGCAGCCCGAGCCGGTTGCCGGCAGACAGGATGGCCGTGAGCGTGGTGCCCATGCCGTCCAGCGCCGGGTCGCCGTCGACCATGTCGGCGAGGTGCTCGTTGGCGCGCAGGGCAGCCGCCTGGAGAGCGCCCAGGAGGTCCGCCCCTGGGGCGTCCTCGTCCAGCGGCGCCAGGGCGGCGATGGCCACCGCGCTGGCGACCTCCCCGGCCGCATGGCCGCCCATCCCGTCGGCGACGGCGAGCAGACGAGGTCCGGCGTACACGGAGTCCTCGTTGCCGGTACGCAGCAGCCCGGTGTGCGACCGGGCGGCGAAGCGGAGGGCCAGGGTCACCGGCGCAGCTCCAGCACCGTCTTGCCGATGCGGATCTGGGTTCCCAGCGGGACCGCTGTCGGCCGGCTCACCTTCACGTTGGCCAGGTAGGTGCCGTTGGTCGATCCGAGGTCCTCCACCTGCCACGCGCCGTCGCCGGGGACGAGCCGGGCGTGCCGGCTGCTGGCGTAGTCGTCAGTCAGGACCAGGGTCGAGTCGTCGGCGCGGCCCAGCGTCACGGGTGACTCCCCGAGGGTGACCGTGGTCCCGGCCAATGAGCCCTCGGTGACGACGAGCCGACGGGCCGCGCTGCGCCCGGAGGCCCCGGACGCCGCCGCTCCCGGCGCTGCAGCGGGGGCGCCCCCGGCTGCGGCCCGCGCCGGCCGGCCGGCCCTGAGGTCGGTGCGGATGGTGCGCACCGCGATCAGCACGAACAGCCAGAGCAGCACGAGCAGGCCGTACTTCACCAGGGCGACGACCAGGACGCTGCCCATCAACGGCCGGTCCGGAAGGTCATCTCGGTGGCGCCGAGACCGATGTGGTCGCCGTCGTGCAGCGGTGCGGAGCTCACGCGGCGGCCGTTCACACGGGTGCCGTTCGTCGAGCCCAGGTCCACGACGCTCGCACCGGTCTCATCGAGCCGGACCTCGGCGTGCTTGCGGGACACCCCCACGTCGGCCAGCTGAAGGTCAGCCTCCAGGCCGCGGCCGAGGACCAGCACCGGGCCGTCCAGGTCGATGCGGCGAGCCGGCCCGCTCGGTCCACCCACGGGCGGCTCGAGCATCAGGTGCGGCCGAGGGTCGCCGGCGGACTCCTCCTGCGCGCTCGGGGTCACGGAGGAGCCCTCGGCGGGCGGGCCGACGGGCGGGACGGAGCCCGCGAGCTCACCGGGAGCGGAGGCGACCGGCGCCGGCGCCGCGGCCGGTTGACCCGGTTTCGGGGCGGCGGGACCCGAAACGTCGCCCGCAGCACTGCTGCGTACACGAAAGACGCCCGTCTTCAGGCCCTCCACGAGCTCGAAGTGCACGCTCACCTGCCCGACAAAGGACCAGCCCTGCTCCTTCGCGTGCTCGGCCACCATGTCCGCGAGCTCCTTGCGCAGGGGCTCGTCGTACGCCCCGAGCCGGTCAGTGTCGCTGCGGCCGAGCTCGACCACGTAGGTGTTCGGTACGAGCACCCGACCCGCGCTCACGATGGCCTTCTTGTCGTTGGCTTCGCGCTGGAGGGCAGCCGCCACCTCGACGGGCTCAACGACCCCCCCGAAGGCGCGCGCGAAGGAACCCTGGACCAGGCCCTCGAGCCGACGCTCGAAGCGCTGCAGCACTCCCACGCGTTCTCCCTTCCCTGCGCTGACGTGATCGTATCCGCGTCAGCAGTGCCGGTGCGGCGGGTAGGCCGAGTGCTAGCCTGCGAACCTCACTCGGGCGAGTGGCGGAATGGCAGACGCGCACGGTTCAGGTCCGTGTGTCCGAAAGGACGTGGGGGTTCAACTCCCCCCTCGCCCACACCGGGGTTTCCGGCCTTTCTGCGTAGTCAAGCAGGCACAACTGTGTGATCATGGCTGAAACGGCGATGGCCGCCCTGGTTGGGGCGGCCATCGCGTCGTTTCAGGTGCTGCTGGGGGTCCGTGGGCCCTGGTGGCGGGTTCTTCAGGCGGCCGCGGCGGTGTGGGGGCGTGCTTCGCCCTGGTGGGGTGTGTTGCTACTTGGCGCGGCCGTCGCGGCGGTCGCGGGTCTGTTTCTGTCTCTTGGTCTCGGGGGGCGGGTCGCCGGGCGGCCGGTCGGGTTCGGCTTGGGCGTAGTGCGGGACGCCGCCGTTGATGACGAGTTCGATGTTCGTGGTGCGGTCGGGGAGCCAGTCGCGGGTCCACGGGGCGGGGCGGCGGCAACCGCGGGGCTTCTTGGGGGTGTGGTTGGTCATGGTGCCGTCGGTGTCGTTCCAGGTGGCCTTGTCGTAGAAGGCGGCGATCTTGCGGAGGTTCTCGGCGGCGATCATGCAGGCGGTGAACAGGCTGGTCGCGGCGAGGCCCATGGTGCGTCGGTTGCCGGGGCTGTCGATGCCGGTGACGCCGTCGCTCTTGGCGGTGCCGTTGACGCCCTCGACGCTGCTGCGGAGGGAGTGGAACTTGTCGCGCCAGTCCTGGCCCTCGTAGGGGAGGTCCTGGCGGAGCTTGACGTGGGTGCTGTTGTGGGCGAGGACCTGGTGGGTGCGGCACACCTCGGGGATCTCGCCAGCCACGGCGGTGAGGTCGGGGTCCATCTTGAGGCGGTGGCGGGTGGTGGGCATGTTCAGCAGGACGAGGCTGGCGGGTTTGCGGTTGCAGGGGTTGCGCGGGGGCTTGTGGGTGCCGACGACGCCCTCGGCGGGGCAGACCCATTCGGTGTCGTGCGGGTCGGCGCCGGTGCCGCGGCGGCGCATCTCGTAGGGCTCGCGGGCCTTGATCCGGGCGCGGTACAGCCGGTCGTCGATGGTCTTCCTGACCTTGCGGTCGCGGGTCGCCTCGACGAGATCCTTCGGCATGCTCGGGCAGTACCAGGTGCCCTCGACGAGGATCATGCCCTTGTGCGAGCCCTCGAGGCCGTAGTCGATTTCCAAGTAGTCCATGAGGGGTCGGTAGCCCAGGGCCCGGACGGGCAGGGCGTAGGCGTCCCATTTCTGGCTGGTGTAGGCGCGGTCGGCGGCGAGCCACCCGGCGGGGTGCTTCTGCACGTCGGGGCCGTCGGGGTGCGCGAAGCCGGTCCGGTGTCCGGTGGCGGGGTCGGTGTCCAGCGGCAGGCCGGTCTCGGGGTCGACGAGGTGATGGCGGTTCTGGATGTCGCTCAGGACGTCGGTGGCGAACTTGGCGGGGGTGAACCCGGGCCGATGCAGGGTCATTCCGAGGACGAGGAACGGGTACGCCTGGGCGAGGAGCGGGTCGTCGTACCCGACGATCGCGAGTTCGCAGTCGAGGCCGAACTTGTACATGGCCTTGCCGTTGTCGTCGGTAGCCTTGAGGTCTACGCCGACGGTCGTCGGGACGTGGTGGTCCTTGTCGCGTCGCCACCACCACGCGTCGGGGTCGGCGCTGGTCTTGGGGTTGCTGGTGCCGCGGCCCTGGGCCCAGGTCCCGACGAACGTCGCGTCGAGGGCGAGCGAGCCCTTCCATGATCGGCGGACGGCCTTCGGGAGGGTGAGCCAGGTCGCCTCGAGGAGCCGGTTGCAGACCCAGTCCAGCAGCATCCGGCGGTGGGCGGTCTCGGCGGGGCTGCTGGCGAGTTCCCTGACGTTGAACAGCTCGCGGTCGAGTTGCTTGCCGGGGCGGTGCGGCGACGGGTCGATCGGGGCGAGCATCGCCCGTAGGCGTTTGCGGAACTGGCTCTCGGCGTTCTCGGTCTCGACGAGGGCGCGCTGCTTGAACCACTCGGGGTGGTGCGCCTCGACGACCGTCGGGGGCTTGCGGGTGACGCCCATCGCGGCGCGGTCGCAGTCGCTGGTGCGGTGGTAGAGGAAGTCGACGAACTCGGTGATGAGCATGGGCTGGCGTTCGTTGGCGGTGCCGAGGATCGTGACGAGGATGCCCTCGACGGTCAGGCCGGCTACCGGGCGGCCCAGCGTGCGCTTGAGTCGGCGTTCGAAGAACGGGACCAGGCCGCTGTAGCGGACGACCTCGCGGACCCGCCGGATCGTCTCGGCGTGGTCGCGTTCCTTCTCGAACCGTGGCGGCGGGACGTACCCCCGTGGGTAGGGGTCGGCGAGGCGGATGGTGCTCGGGAGGGCGGTCACGCGCCGCTCCTGGCGACGGCGTCCAGGAGCAACCCGGGCGGGGCGGCGGGCAGCCGGCGCAGGTAGCGGTCGAGGACGGCGGCGCTGTCCAGGCCGGCGGCGGCCATGACCGCGTCGACGCGGACCCCGGCGTGGAGCTGGCGGGCGAGCCAGGTAGCGCGCATCCGCTGCGGGCTGAGGACCGGCAGGCGAGGGTCGCCACCCTCCCGGGCCCTGGCGACGAGGTTCGTGATGCCGTTCTTCCCGCCCCGGTTGGGGGCGTCGGGGCGGAACAGGTGCGCAGGTCCGGCAGCGGCCGCCAGGTCGGCCAGCAGGGACCGGTAGCGGGCGCGGGCAGGCACGACCCGGGGACGGGCCCCGCCGACCCGGCAGGTGAGGACCCCGTCCTCCGCCACGTCGACGTCGGTGCCGGTTACGGCGGAGATATCGGCCGTCGCGAGACCGAAGCCGAAGCCGGTGCCGGCGACCGCGAGCATGTCGCTGCACATCGCGGGGGTCCGCTGTGCGCTGGCCCACGCGAGGAGGGTGTCCTCCTCGCAGTGGGTGTACGCCTCGGCGGGGTCGCTGGCCTGCATGGGAGAGCGGGGGTCGCGGGCACCGGAGGCGACGGCGACGCGGGCGATGCGGCTGCGGTAGTTCGCGGTGGTCCCGGCGGACAAGTCCGCGAGGCCGACGACGACCCACCGCAGGGTCCGGTCGGGGTCCAGGAGCGTCGCCTCGGTGACGGGCTGGCCGGTCGCGGACAGCCACGCCGCGTGCCCGGACAGCGCGGACAGGAGCTCGGCTGCGTCGGTCGGGTCGACCGGGTCGGCGGCCCGAGTTAGGTCGCGGACCAGCGCGGTGTGCGGCCTGGCGTGCGGGTCGTCGGGGACGTAGGAATCGACGCGGGCCCTGGCGCCCTGGGGGTCGGCGGCGCGGGAGGGACGGGCTATGGCCTTCGCGTGGGCGCGCCGCTGTCCGGGCGTGGGCACAGTTGTCTCCTCTCGCGTGTCGAGGGTCAGGTCGCCGGCCAGGGCGGCTGCGGCCCGGCTGGCGGCGGTCATGTGCGTCACGCGACGAGCCCACCATTGGCGTTCCCGACCGAACAGGTGCGTCAGTGACGGACCTGCACCGGGACGCCCGACTTCGTACACGCGGTGGTAGACAGCGGCGTGGCCGGGGGTGGGGACGGGCGCCCCCCGAAGCCCTGCGCCACGTGCCGGGCGCCGTTGCCCGACCGGCACGCGACGTGGTGCCGGGACTGCACCGCCGTGCGCGAGCGGGAGCAGAGCCGCCGCAGCAGCGCCTCCCACGTCCAACGGCTCAAGGACGAGATCGCCCGGCTGGAGGCGCTGCTGTCGCCGTCGGAGGTGATCCGGCGGCCCGACGGGACCGTCGTCGTCCCAGCCGACGTCGCCGACCGGCTGCACGACCTCGCCCAGAACGTCGTGCAGGCCGTCAAGTTCGTCCGAGATTTCACGTCCCGAGTCGAGGGGGGCGAGCAGCCGGCGCAGGAGCGGTGGCTGCAGGCCCTCGACGACGAGAAGGAGGTCAGGAAACGGGCGAGGCTGCTCGCGTCGGAGCTCAGCGGCGTCATCGGCTTCCCCAACCCCGGCTGACCGCACCCGCCATGCGCAGGAGTCCCGGACGGCACCGGCCGCGTCTGCGGCCAGGGCAACGTCCGGGCCGCCGGCGCCCGCCGGCCACCAAACGGGGAGACGCCATGCCTGACACCGACCTCGCCCACGGAGCTGGGCTGCTCGGCCAGCGGCACCTCGCCGCGGTCCTCGGGCTCGTCGACCCGCCCCTACTGGACTTCGCCGTCGACCCGGACGTCGACCACGACGCCAGGATGCCCGCGCCGATGGTGCTCCTGACCCTGGCGGGCGTCACTGCCGTGCTCGACGGGCTCGGCAGCCTGGAGGTCCTCGACGGGACGGTCCCCCGCGCGCTGAGGGCAGCCGCCGACCGCGGCGCCGTGCTCAGGCTCAGGCCCCGGCTAGCGAAGGCGCTGTGGGTGTTCTGCGACGCGTTCGCGGACCGCGACCCCAGGCTCGCCGGGGCACGCCGCGGCCTGCGGGTCCACCAGGTCTGAGCGCCGGTCACCCCGCCCGCTCCCTCAGGAAGCGGACCAGCACCGTCGACTCCAGCCACGCCCGCGGGTCGAGGTCCCGCACCGCCGGGACGCCCAGTGCCGCGAGGGACGCCCGGGTCAGCGAGCCGGTCGTCGCCTCCTCGTCGAACACGGCGGCGGCGTGCCAGTCGGGCAGGTCGGTGAGGAGCTCGTCCAGGAGCCAGGCGGCCATCTCGGCGTCGAACCCGCGCGGGTGAAGCCGGGTCCGGTCCCTGAGGTAGAACACGTCGGTGCGGTTCAGCAGCCGGGGCTCGGGCCAGCGGCCGTCCAGTGGTACGACCCGGTCGAGCAGGCCGGGGTCGATGAGGGCGTCCTCCAGGGCGAGGACGGAGCCGTGCCACGCGTCGGCGTACAGGTCCCGCTCGCGCTCGTCGTGGGCGGTGTCGCGGTGGGCGTCCCTGTCGTCCGTGAACTCCTCGGGGTCGGTCACGGTTGGTCCTCGGTCGCTTTTGCGGCGTCGACGAGGTGTTGGACGGACGGCATGCTCAGGCCGAGTTCACGGGCGATCACGCGGTAGGACGCGCCGCCCCTGCTGGCGCGCAGGACCGCCGTGCGGCGTTCCTGGGCTGCGAGGGCGGCCTGCGCTTTCGCGTCGCGCAGGACGTCGTTGCTGACGCGGGCGTCCGCGAGGGCCTCGCGTCCTTGTGGGGTGAGTTCGCGGCGGGTCATCGTCGGGTGTCGTGTCGCAGTTTACGGTTCAAGGGGTTCTCCCGGGTCGTGGTGCGGGAGGGTGGTCGGGTGCTTCCCGGTCCGGTCCCGCAGACGGCTTGTCGCTTGACAAGGCGTTTACGTAACCACGGCTGTTCCGTGCTTGTCAATGGACAAGGACGGCGGTGATGGGGGAAGACGCCTGGGACCTGATGGGGACCGCCGAGGTCGCCGCGCACCTCGGCGTCAGCAGGCAGCGCGTCCTGCAACTCCTGAGCGAGCAGGGCGACTTCCCGCAGCCCGTCGCGCTCCTGCGAATGGGCAAGGTCTGGCACGGCCCGGAGGTACGGGCCTGGGCGGGCCGACGCCGGACGTCAAGGCCCGAGCCGCACCGCGCAGGAACACCTCGCGGCGGCCCGGGTCGCCCGACCCGCTGACGCAGGCGGTCCGGACCGTTCCGCGCCCCACCGTGAACCACACGTACAGGCCGGGCCCGGCTGCACGACGGACGCCCGCCCACCTGTGGCCACCGATCCGTCGCGCCCGACGAGCGTCAGGCCCGAGGCCACAGCGCACTCGACGTCGGCCACGCCCAGCCGGCTCCCACCGGATCGACGACACCGACCCGACCGGCGAACGGTCTCCACTTTGCGCCGGGCTCTGTCAGATTGGTGGGGCAATCAACGAACAGGCTGCGCCGCTGGTGCGATCAGTGCCTTCTTGCCGCTCCCATGACCGGAGGACTTGTGACCCGTCCGAAGGAGCCGAGTGCCTTCACGACCGCGGCTATCGGGTTTGTGGCCGTCCTCGTCGCGTCCGTCGTCCGCGAACTCACCGGCAATTTCCTGCTGGCGCTTCTTGTCGCCGTCGTTCTTGGTTTCGGAGCCCAGGCAGCGATCAGGCTCAGCCGGCGCAAGCCGCGCTGATGACGAGCCCTGCCCCGGCTGCCGCTCGGACAAGGAACGTCGCAGATCACCTGCCAGGGCGGGGAGAAGGCAGGGAAGGCCGGCGGTCCGCCTTTGGGCTGTCCAGGCGAGCTCGAGCCTCTGGGCCCCCGGTTCTGTCACCGGTGCGTGTAGGCGCACCCGGGGCGCCGCTGCGCCGTCAGCCCTCGCCGCTGTCCGTCAGCAGGACCTGCATGGGGACGCCGAGGGTTCGGGCGAGGCGCCACAGCGCCCCCAGGCGCGGCGCCTCGGGGTCCCCCCGTTCGATGCGTTGCAGCGTGTTCCGGCCGACGCCGGACCGGTCTGCGAGGGTTTCCTGCGTGAGGTTCGCCCGTAGCCGTCCGTCTCGGACGCGCTGGCCGACGGCACGGCGGTAGCGGGCCCAGTCGTCGTCTTCGGTCGTGCCCTTTTCGTCCACCCGGGGGACGCCACTTGACAGCCGAGATACGGTCCACCCCGGAAACCGAGCATTTTGCGATCTAGGTCTGGCTGCTGCCTCGACCCGGCCCGCCAACGCGCCCCGTCGCGTCCTTCCCGCGCCGACAGGAGCCGTCCGCCTTGCCCAACCGCACCCTCGCCGCCCTCGCCCTCGCGACCGCCGCGACCGCCGCCGGCTGCTCCGCCGGCCACCCCAGCACCGCGGGCCCATCCGTGACCGCAAGCCAGACGCACACCGTGACCGCGACCGACTTGTCCGCCCTCGCCGACCGCCAGGAGACGAGTGCCCTGCGGCCCGCGACCGGCCCGACCCCGCAGTCCGAGCAGGCACTCAGGGCAACGCTGCCCGCGCCGACGGCGGTCGCCGGGTACGACCGGGCGTCCGTCGGTTCGGCGCTGACGTTCGCGGCCCGGCTCGTCGCGGCGACGCGTCTGGACCGGGGGTATCTGTGCGGCCCACGGGGCGCGGCCCCGGCGTCCGCCCTGGGCACCCCGTTCCTGCGGACGTTCCTGGCGAGGCCCGGGAACGGGATGGCGATCGAGGCGACCATCGGCAGCGCGCGCAAGCGGGACGACTGCGGTGCTCTGCGTTGGGTCGGGCCGGGTGTCGTGCTGGGCAAGCAGGACTGGACCGTCGGGGCCGCCGGCAACGGCGACCTGCTGGTCCAGTGGGCAGGCACCGCCGGGTACGCCCTCGCGGACCCGCAGGGCCACCCCGAGCCGTGGCGCCTGACCGGACACGCCGGGTATCAACTCGCGCGCAGCGGAAGCGGCTGGGCCCTGGCCACGTGGTCCGGCGACACCAACACCAGGATCGACCCCGGCTGGCCGCACGACGTGCCGATCCCGGCCGGGTACCTGCCGGTCCCGGCCGCACCCGCCGGGGACCCCGCGGCGCTCACGGCCGTCCGCGGCGCCGCAGCGAAGTGGGCGCAGGCCATGTCCTCCACCACGACCATCGACTCGGTCATCTCGTACAGCGACACCGGCAAGAGCAAAGACGTGACCGGCACCGACACCGCCGCACCCGCCAGGGGCGACGCCGCGACGACCCTCACCTACGAGAGTGGGAAGCGCACCAGCCGCCTGCTGCACCTCGACCACGGCAGGCGCACCCTCACCCAGCCCATCAGCACGCCGACCGCGATGCCGGGCAGGACCCTGCCGAAGCACCTCGCGTGGCTCGGCAGCGACAACACGACCCCCGGGGACGGCTCCGGCTACAGCGACAGCCCGTTCGTGCTGACCGCCCTGCTCGCCCGAGCGGACAGCGCCGCGCCCGCGGCGTGCCCGAGCGGACTCGCGGCCGCCCGCTGCTACACCGCCCTGACGGTGACAGGGGCCAGCGGCGACCCGCTCGCCGACCTGTTCACCGGGGCGGCGCACCGCGCCGGTCGTCCCTACCAGCAGTTCGACGTCGGCGTGGACGCGCAGGGCCGGCCCGCTTTCGTGGGGGTCCGGCTCACCGTACGGACCCTCGGCACGCCCTTCGCGCACCTCACCGGCACGACCCGGTTCACCGACTACGCCACAACGCCGCCGCCCGCGCCCACCCTGCCGGACCCGGCGACCGTCGCCCCCGCCAACGACGTCGACTACTGACCCCATCACCGTCACCCGCCACGAACCCTCTGGAGCCCACATGCCCCGCCACGCCCGCACCGCCGCCGTCCTGACGCTCCCCCTGCTGCTCACCGCCTGCTCGGGCGGCGGCGGAACCCAGTCGAGCCCGCAGTCCCTCACCGCCGCCGTGTACGACGACGTCCACGCAGGGGAGTTCAGCAAGGCCTGCGCCCTGGTCCTGCCCGCCGCGCTGCAGCGGTTCACCGCCACCGGCGGCGACTGCCAGACCTACCTCGGCAAGAAGTACGACCCGACGGCCCGCGCAGCGTTCGCCGACGTGAAGGTCGACGCGAAGGCCATCCAGGTCAACGGCGACACCGCCGTCGTACCGGAGTCCGCCGTGACGTTCGGCGGCCACCCCAGCAGCGACGGCGACACGAAGGTCGCGCTGCAGGACGGCAAGTGGTTCGTCACCGGCTGACCCGAGCCACCCATCCGATCCCGCCCCACCCCAGGAGCCCCGTGCCCGCCACCCGAACCACCACGATCACCGCCCTGGCGCTGCTCGCCCTCGCCGGCGGGTGCGGCGGGACCAGCGCCCGCAAGCCCCTGCGGGCAGCGACGTTCGGCCTCGCCAGCCCCACCCCTGCATCAAGCGACAGCCCCACCCCGCCCGCCAACCCGAACGCCGCTACCGCGTCCGGCAGACTCGGGAAGTGGACCTCCCGGGTCGACCTGCCCGTGCCCGTCACCGACGGGACGGTCGTCGCGGGCGTCACCCGCAACAACAACCGGGTGCAGGCCGTGGACGCGACGACCGGCCGGGCCTTGTGGGACGTCCGTCTGCCCCTGGCCGCCGGCGCGACCCCCGGGGGCGCCCTGGGCACCGCCGGTCCGGTGCTGCTCGCCGCCCCCGGCGCCCCCCTGGTCGTCAGCCTCACGTCGACGACCCCCGGCAGCGGCCTCACGCCCGCGTCGACCGGCCCAGCGGCGACGGCCCTCGACCCGGGCACCGGCAGGACGCTCTGGACCGCACCCGGGCCGGCGAACCTGCTCGACGGCGCGGCGGTCCTGACCGGCACCACCGGCGTCGACACCGCCGGGAGCACCACGACCGCCCTGGACCCGGTCACCGGCAAGGCCAGGTGGACCCGACCCGGCCAGGCCGTCGGCCTCGACGGCGGCTTCGCGGTCCTCAGCAGCACCGACGCCGGGATCAGCACCGTCCTCACCGGCACCGACACGACCACCGGCCAGGCGTTGTGGTCCAGCGCCGACTGGGCCCGGGGCGCGCAGGGCAGCCGCTCGACCCTGGCCGCGACCGGCGCCGGGCACGCGCTGGTCGAGACGACCCGCAGCGACCTCACCGGCGACACGACGTCCCTGCGGGTCCGGGACCTGCGCACCGGCCAGGCCGTCGGACCCGAGGTTCCGCAACCCAGCAACCCGACCGCCCTGACCGACACGACGACCGGCGTGGCGGTCGTGTACGAGAAGGTCCCCGGACCGACGTCGGATGGGCAGTACGGCCTGGACATGCGCACCGGCAAGGTCCTGTGGCGCCTCACGGCAGACCAGTCCCCGAAGACCGAGCGGGTCGGCGGAGGGCTCGCGTGGGTCGACGGCGCCGACGGGTACGTCGCCCTGGACGACCGCACCGGGCAAGCCACGCGCCCAGGCGCTCGCGGACTACCCCCTGCTCGCGCTGCCCGGCGAGCAGGTCAAGGCCGGGAACACCGGCCTCGTCGCCACGCCACTCCCCCGCTGACGAATCACAGCTTCGCGCCGGTCGGGGGTTGTGCACGCCAACCGGGCGCGAGGCGGCGTGACCAGCAAACGGCAGTGGTTCGTCGCCGCGTAGCGCCCCTGACGGTCCGGCGAGACCACCCAACCGGTACCGCACCCTCCAGAGAAGGAGTCCGTATACCTTCCTGGGGTGCCGCAGGACGCGTGGGATCCGCTGTCCCCTGAGGACGTCGTAGGCCTCGGCAAGTCGTTCGTCGCCGCGGATGGGTTCCTGCGGTTGAACAAGCCAGCGCTCGCCCACCTGATCCAGGTCCTTGGACAGCGACCGGCCACGGGCTTCCGCGACCTGACTGTTCTGCTCGCGCTCCTCACCCGCGCCGGCTTCCGCGGCCCGGCATACATGAGCGGCGCCGAAGGGGCGATCCCCGGCACGGACAGCGAACTCGCCCGGGAGATCGGCGTCGAGCCCAAGACGTTCACCCGGGCCGTCGACGAACTGGTCTACTGGCAGTACCTGGAACGACTGGGCCCGACACGGCCTGCCGGCTACCGGGTGACCCGACCGGTGTGGGAGTGGCTGCAGGCCGAGCAGATGCCCGCGCCGCCCGACATGCTGGACGTCCAGCACCCGTTCGCGAGCACCCGCAAGCGGCGCCCAAGGCCGCGGCAATAAGCCCACGTGCGTTCGCAACCGACGGACCCGGCGGCGTCGTGACAACCAGACTTTGGTCACCGATGACCAGAGTTTGGTCGTGGGCGACCAAGTCTTCGTCTCTGGAAGGCAGCGAGTTTGGTCACCCGTGACCAAACTTCTGGTCGTGGGTGACCAATGTGTCGTCACCGGTGACCACCGACTCGTCACCAGTGACGACACATTGGTCGTGGGTGACCAGCCAAACTGGCTCTGACCTGCGGTTTTAGCGCTGTAAGCAGTGAAGAAGAGAAAAGCCGGAACTGCAAGAAGGCTTGAAGAAAGAAGAGCAATCGGCGCGCGCTGCGCTCGCGCCTCCCCGCAGATGCGCAAACTGCCGGTTCCGGCCGGACCGGCAGGCGCTCATCGCCGGCATTCGCGTAGGGACAGTCCCTGCGGTCCTCATCGGCCTCAAGGTGGGCGACCTCGGGTCCGGACGGCGCCCGGGCACCTAGGGTCGAACCGTGACTTTCGAGCGTGGCCAGCGCGTGCGGATCCCGCACCGCCCCGACCTGCCCGGGCACGTCCTGGTCGAGATGGCGAACCAGGTCGGGGACGGCTGGCTGCTGTTCGTGGAGCAGGCCACCGGCACGTTCGCCAAGGTCGAGCTCACCGCCGCGCAGACTCAGGCCTGCGAGGTCCTGACCGAAGACGGCGCGGGCGACTCGGCGGCGCTGCTCGCCGGGTTGTGGACCGCGTGGATGCGCGCCGTCGGCTCGGGAGCGCGGTCGGCGGTCCTCGCCTCGACGCCGCTGCGGCCCTACGCCCATCAGATGAACGCCGTGTACGGCGCGATGCTCCCGCAGCCCCGCCTTCGGTTCCTGCTCGCGGACGAGCCCGGCACCGGCAATTGGTAAAAACGGGATGACCTATCGAGGTTCTAGCCCCGGCCTTTCAGACCGCTACTGCAACGACGGGGCTAATGGCGACCGGCGTCGGAGCGGTGTACCTGATTGGCGGCGCAATGTTCGAGGGGATCGCAGCGGGGGGCGGGCTGGCGGCCTTCGAGGTCGTTACGCACGTCGGTATGGCGACATTCCCAGGCTGGGGAATTGCAGGAATCGGCTACGGCATGTACCACTTCGGTTGCCGAGGGCGCCATAGGGCAAGACATCGGTGGTAGTCCCTGTGCGCGGGCTGGACGGAGGCGAACGTGAACCGAACGGTGATGGTCCGAAGATGGCGACAGGTTGAGCTCGGGAACACGATTGCTGGCGTTGTCGTCTGCGCAGTTGTTCCGTTCCTTCTCTCACCCCTCGCGACCGTCCTCACGATTGCGGCCATGACGGCGGGGGTTGCCGACACGTGGTACCTCGGCCGTCGGCTGCGTCGTACCGGCCAACTGTTTAGAGACCGATCGTCGTGAAGGGGGAGTTAAACAGTGACAGTCCCAGGATCGCCAACCTAAACGTGCTCGTGCAGGTGCACACGGGTCTGAGTGCAGTCGGGGCCGCTTGGCTGGTCATCGGCGTTGTGACCTCGCCGTCCTATTCGCCGGGCGATTTGTCCGACGGTGGCTTCCCCGGGGTACCGCTGCCCTTGGCGTTCATGGGCGTGAACCTCTTGCTGCGGCGCAAAGGCCTGCGCCTCATCTCAGCCGAGCGCGCTCGGACCGCGCCGGACTGGGTCCCCCCCTCCGCCTCAGATCAGGCTCACGAGGATGCTCTCCGCGCCGCGCGCGCTGCTCTCCTCCGGCGCCGCACTCGATGGCCTGGACTCATGATCGTCCTGGGCTTCGTCGGGTTCTTGGTGGCGCCACCCCTGGACAGCGCCAACGGATCCGGTGGACTTGCCGAAGAACCCAGCTTCCTGGCGTTCCTGGTGATGCTTTCCGGAGTGATCTGGCTGCTGATCGCGATCCTGCGTCACTTGCTGACCAAGCACCGGTCGGGGATCAAGGACGTCCCGAACCGCCGCTGAGGAAGCCGGCTCCAGAGCACCCGTACTAACGAAGAACATTCCGCTTTGCGCCGGTGGACAATGGTTTCACTGCCAGCGACATTTGAGGGGAAGCTCATACAGCCAGGCCGGCAGCACCGGCTGGCCCAGCTTCACCGCCGACTACAGCCCCAACGGCCAGATCCGGCAGCAAAGCTCCAACGCCAGCAACCAGCAGTACACCTACGACAACGCCGGGCGGCTCACCCAAACCAACGACACCCTCACCGCCACCTCGGCCTGCCAGGTCCGCAAGTACGGCTTCAACGACCCCAGCAACACCACCAGCACCGCAACCGCCGCCGACCGGCCGGGCCTGAACTCCGACCGACTCACCCAAGCCAGCTACGACGACTCCACTGGCGCCTGCCAGAGCGCGACCGCAACGATCAGCGCTACGCACAGCTACGACCCGGCCGATCGCCTCACCGACCCCGGCTACGCCTACGACGCCTTCGGGCGCACCACCACCACACCAGCCGGGGCCAGCACCACCAACCAGGACAGCACCGTCAGCTACCACGCCGACGACATGGTCGCCTCCCAGACCACCGGCACCGGCGCCACCGCGACCAGCAAAGCCTGGACGTTGGACCTGACCGGCCGGCTGCTCGCCGAGACCACCACGGGCGACCCCACCGCGGCCAACAACACCACCGCCACCAACCATTACAGCGACGGCGGCGACTCCCCCGCGTGGATCAGCACCGGCGACGGCGCCACCACCCGCAACGTCACCGGGCTGGCCGGCGACCTGGCCGCCATCATCATCACCGACCCGACCGGCGCGAACAGCACCGCCCTGCAACTGGTGAACCTGCACGGCGACGTCGTCGCCACGGCCGACAACAACCCCACTGCCACCGGCACCACCAGCCAGTACGAGTACACCGAGTACGGCGCCCCCCGGCAGAACAACACCACGCCTGGTCGGTACGGCTGGCTCGGCGGCAAACAACGCAGCAGCGACGCCCTCGGCGGCGTCGTCCTCATGGGCGTGCGCCTGTACAACCCCAACTCCGGGCGGTTCCTCTCCGTCGACCCCGTCGCCGGCGGGAGCGCCAACGACTACGACTACACCAACCAAGACCCCGTCAACAACCTCGACCTAGACGGACGGAACTACCAAAGTGAACGCGGAGGCGGCGGCTGCTACTACGCCTGCTACGCCGCACCTCACCCGAGGAGGCACCACAGGTCCGGTGGTTGGCGTCACAGGTTCGGCAGCATCTATCACTCGGTAGGACGTTTTGGTCTTGACGCTGTCGCCGTCGTTCCATACGCCGCTTATCTCGGTTCCTATCACGTTCGCCGTCTGACTCCTCACAGGTACCGATGGGCGGTCTACCCGCTAAAGGGATCTGAGTTCCTGGGTGCGTGGGGAGACAGACTTCTCGATTCAGTCAAGAAACACGGCGGGTTTTCGCCGCGGGAGTCCATCAACGACGAAGGCCCGGGCTCGAGGATCTATTGGAACTTCGCGCACAGCTATACTAAACGTTGGTTCGTTGGGCCTGTTTATCATAATGCACCTGGGTGGCACCACAACCACCTCGACTGGTATTAGCGACGCGAGACAGCTACAGGATGGACGGGCTGGCGGACTTGCCACTGCGGCGAGAAGGAAGGTCACATGCAACAAGCGTTTGCGGGACTGCTAGCTACGAGCTTCGCGGTCGTCCTGTTACTGACGGTGCTGTCGCTTGCCGTGATCTGTTGCCTCAAGGGCAAGTGGTTTGTCGGCATCCTTGCACTTCCGCTTCTCCTGACTGGGGTCCCTGCTATTGCGGCCTGCCGACTGGCACGTCCGGACTCTTGGTGGGCGATGCATCGTTATCAGTTTGCGCGGCAGGAGCAAAGCCGTCAGCGATGGAAGCCGCGCACCAAAGCTCAACAAGCGCTCCTGATTGTCTTAGCGCTCGCCGTGCTAGCTGTTGCGGTTGCTGAATCCACGGTGCTGCCGTAGAGCCGGCAACAGTCTGGGAGCGGCCGTTCCGCTCCGCGGCCCCGGCAGGATTCAGTACGGGTCCCCGGGTCCGGCCTGTGTCCAAAAGGAGGCGAAACCGGCTGAAGGAAGTCTTAGTCATCTTCGGCTTCCGGGCTGAGTTCAGCCGGTGGTACCCCCGACCCAACGTGAGCTTCCCCTGAAACCGTGGAGACTTCTTCATGGTGGATGGGCTGTCTTGCAGGGGCAAGTTCTTGCTGGGCGTGTCGTCGACCTGGTCGCCGGTGAGTTCCTCGCTGAGGATGACTTCCTCAC
>JAABUK010006043.1_pt1 | contig 18354 bp, 6 predicted proteins | sample 5559141 | NCBI WGS metagenome assembly JAABUK01 (sample SAMN10711869, study PRJNA513367) | rock metagenome | isolation source: Antarctica rocks | place: Antarctica: Victoria Land, Pudding Butte nord | collected 2016-01-03 | reverse complement strand
ATTCTACTTTATTATTATTTCTTTATTATTTCTTTATCACTTCTTTTAATCTTATATTTAATTTATTTCTTTATCACTTCTTATCTCATTATTTTTCTTTTATAAAATTAATTTTTTTAATTTATATTAATAATAATTAATTATAATTAATTATAAATATTCATTTATACTTCTTTATTACTTCTTATCTTATTATTTTCTTTTATAAAATTTATTTCTTTAATTTATATTAATTTTAATTAATTATAATTAATTATAAGTACTCTTCTATACTTCTTCATTACTTCTTATCTTACTATTCTCTTTAATAGAATTTATTTCTTTAATTTATATTAATTTTAATTAATTATAATTAATTATAACTCATCATTATTCTATGCTTAGAAATATTAATATAATTTACTCACTAAGTCTTGTCTATTATTCTAAATCTACTTTTAATATATTATTAGAGCCCCCCTTAATGGAGCCGCCAAGACAGTCCAGCTGCGGGTAAAGTACAACTCCGTGTGCTACCTCTCCTAGTCCTTAGCTCTCTGTTTGTCAGCGTCGATCCTGGCTTGGCCGGAAAGATATCACGTGATCGGGGACTCGTCGCGGCGCTGCCCTCTGGCATCTTTGGTGTCATTGTCCGAGACAGCTCACACTTGATCTCGTCGGCTTCTTGGAAATGAAGGAACCTCATCCCACCGGCTCCATCGTCTGTGCTGAGACGTGTCGTAGAAACGAGGACACGCTAGCTCTTCAGTCGCCGAACTAACCCTGTTCACTCTGGCTCCAACATAGCGTCAAAAAACACTTTTGGGAGGATTGATGCACTGCCTCATCTCATCGCCTCTTCACCTTGCAAATCGTGTCATGTGTAGACTGTCCTTGGCGCTGGTGGCCGAAAAATCTCCAACATCTATTACGTGGCCCTCACGATGGTGTGAGGCACTGACTACCACATCCTGTGAATCATCTCGCTGTAAAAGAGGACGTCAGCAGAGGTAAGTGCAGCAGATCGGTGGCTCGACAGGTAAGCCGGAAATGTCATTTCCTGTTCAGTCCAATCAGCACCATTAAATGCGGTTGGCGGGACAGTCCTCTTCATTCGTTTCTGGAGCGGTCGTTGTTATATTCTAACTCCTATCGGGCCTGATCGAATATCCAACGAGGGTGCTTTACCTCTCCTAACGCAACGTCCCTTCTATCTAGTTGTACCTGCGTCATTATAGAGGACAGTTATTTTTCCTACCACTTCCTACAATACCTCTCTGATCTTGTAGTGTACATGGGGTGCGGATGTCCCTAGATCATAGAGAAAGACAGGACAAGGGATCATCTCCTTTCCGGGTTTTGGCTCTCGTTGCAATATCAAGGAAGCCAAAGGTACCGGAAGTCTTGACTGTCGAGTCAGACTGGTTGCAGTGGTCTTAACTTGCGCAGAAACTTCTCTTTGTCTGTGATATCTCGGAAGTGGACCACACAGCGTTGACCATCCGGAACAGGTGCGTCGGTCTTCGAGCGTCCGGAAAAAGTCGACAGGAGAGTGTTGACGCGCTTGGGCTGCGGCTCTGGAGAGCCATGGTGATGTAGTGGCTTGACGTGCAAGACCAACGGCTTTTCGACCTTTTCAGAGTGTTTGGGTTTATTCATCCCCCACACTTCATACTCCACCTCGGCGACTGGACGTCGGTCTTTCCCGTGTGTTGACGTGGGAAACGTGATGGTTTGACACTTGCCTCTTTCGTTGTACCAGAGACTGATGACATGTCTCTCGCATGCGGTGGTGTCGGTCGCGATGTCCTTGAACATTACACTAGCCAGGAGCTTTTTGCCAAATAACACTGCACGGAATTCGTCCCGGTCTTCCTTGTGGGAGAAGATGTACTGCAGATCTGCACACAGCTTGGACGAGCGGTCCGCGCGTGCCCTGCCAAAGTCCTGCTTCTCAGTAAACAGGATGGAGTATGGCTCGTCGGGCGATATTTCTGGGCCTTCGAGACGAGGGATTAAGACAGCCGGAATAGGCCTTGCATCTAGGTCGTAGCGGTGTCTGTACGTGGGCTGTGAGGGTAGGGACTGTGCACTTCCCCGTCGCGTTGCTTCGGAAGACGTGCCCGCTTCTATTGACTGTTCCGACTCGACTGAATCGTCCGTGGAGGGTGCAGTGTACCTCGGACTGGTGCCTGCGTAAATCCAGATACCAGTCTCGGACCTGGAGTACTCCAAGGTACAGATCGTGGGCTCTAGACGTAGTTGAGGACAGCGGATCTTGACCCAGTGGTCTGGGCCTCCAAAACGCAGATAATAGCTGTCGAGGGCGCCCCCAGCCTCTTTCTCGAAGGACGAGGGCTTCAAAGAAGAAGGACCCTCGCTCTGACCGTCATTCGAGGCATTCAGAGACGGTGGCGAGGTCGAATCACTTGTCGCAGGAGGCCTAGGTTTCAGGTGTTCCGGGATTATGGGCAGTGCCGAGTTCTTGAAATCGCTCGCTTTTGCTTGACGGCGGGCAGCGTTGTCAGCAGACTCTGTCAAGGTCTTGAGAAGGCTGACAGCAAAATCCTCGGAATCAGGCGCGATCGAAGGAAGGTCTTTCTGACCTGTCCAGGGAGAAGACTTCTCCTGTCGATTGCCAGGCTTGACCGGAGCCGTGCCAATTTGCGCAGGTGGTTGCACTTCTCGCGGTTCTAAGGTGCTCTCGAGCTGCTTGGCCTTGGATACGATGCTGCGCAGCTTTTCAACCATCTCTGGGGATACATCTCCAGTGGCCTGGATGGGTGTATCCTTGATCATATCCACTAGGTCACGCACGATTCGATCTCTCGGGGACACACCATCGGCTGGGGGCATGCCGATACTGGCCGACTGAGATTGATTGGCTGCTTTCGGCGCTGCTTTCGGCTGTCGTGGATTTCCCTTTGCCGCAAGTTGGTTGGATCTTTTCCCCCATATCATGCGAGCCAGACCTGCTGCACCGCTGGCTTCGGAAAATATACTGGAAGTGTCCGCATCTCTGCCAGGCTTTTGTGGCGATGTTCTGACCTCTTGGTCACGTGAAAGCAACTTCAGCTCCTTATAGAAAGTGTTGCTGGGAAAAGATGCAAAGTCAGCCTCTGAACATGTGCAAATCTTGTGGCGCGCTTACAGCAAGATGTTGGTCTCACGATTCTTTGCTTTGGACATATGACTGTCAACGTGCTGCTGAAATTCTGGGATATTTTTGGGGCCAAGGATCTTCTTTCGCTCGCTTTGGGCGCGGCGACTGGTCTCGGTGATTGCAAAATGTTGTTGAAGTTTATCGCCGGCATCATGAACTCGGTCCTGCAGTTCCATATCATGATAGGACGTGTCCTCGAGTCCCGACGTTTCCAATTTATCAGCCAAGGAGTGCAACTGTCGACCCAACTCTCCAAAGGCAGATATCAGATGCTGCAGATCTGGGTCTTTGGAGGCATCGTTGCAGTACGTAGAGATGGTGAGGCAGTCATTGCCAATATATTTCAGATCTTCCGGGGAGAGATCGAAGGTCGACATGGTATTCGATGCAATGGTAGGCGCGAGTGCGATACTATCGTCCACTCGGTCATCTCGCACACTGGCGCGCAGCCGTGGACGCGATGGCTAAAGTTCCTCCATCTGAGGTATGAGTCTGATGCCCTTGTAACGCGGCGGAAGAGAAGATGGATAACGAGACAAAACTACAGGCAAGCGGACCCCATGACTACATGACCACATCGAGCCTCCCCCACCTTCTTCCACTTCTTCCCAGCAGTCGAAGATTTGATCACTGTAGCCTAACCCCGAGTCCGAAGATGATCGCCAAGGCCGCAGCCTTATGCAGACCCTCGGTAGCGCCGGGGCGGAGCGTGACTCCGGTGAATTGATTGGTTGGGCATGTCTTGGCAAAAGCCAATTGCGACTGTGCCCTGTCCGCCTCGTCCCAAAACCCCACTGAACTGGTTGTTTCGCGGCCTGAGAAACGCCTGATGTGGGTGCAGGGCTCGCGTCATTGGCCTGACCGATGATGAACAGCTCAGCAGCCCTGCGGCCCATCATCTGACTCACGGGGCCCACATTTGTCAGCCAGTTTGGCGCTCGATTTTACCCGCGGTGAATGTCGACTTAACACTTCTCCAAATTCTTCCAGGCTCCTCCCGTGTGGCTGTCTACTACTGTTTGGGCTTTTCGATGATCTGAAAATCTCTGAACTTGGTGCTGTGTAGCGTGCGTGTTTGGCCATCGCAATTACTCCGTCGGTCTAGAAACCGCTACTATGGAGTCACAAGACAACGTTCCTTACATGCGCCCCGGCCTTCTGGCTCGGCTGCAAGATTTCCAGAGAAGTTTCCACTGGTTTGGAGACATGCCACCAGAGGACCTCCATGACATGGTTCGCAGATTTTCTAGAGAACAACGATGACTGTTAATGGTCCTTTAGGGTCCCGGGAAAGCTCGGGTGCTCACTACAGATGCCATTGAAGATGGCAGAAACAACTTTGTTGTTACTCTTGTTGCTTCGTCGGTACGTGGAGCCCACTGAAGTTACCAAGGTACCCCTTCTAAAACCATTCATGCAGGGATTTTTCACCGATTCGTATATAGTAATGCATGCAAATCTTTTCAGCTGGACTAGAGGAACTCATTTTCATTAGCTCTTTGCGACGAACGCAATACTCCCCATGCTAGACTATGTGTACTGGGGAGAAAAGAGAAAACCTGACTACGAGGTGACAATCAACTGTGCTACGTTGCTGGGTTGCATGGTTGGGATGATCGTCTTTGGCATTCTTGGCGACAAGTTCGGGCGGAGAAAGATCTACGGCATTGAGCTCCTGATCCTTATTGCCGGAACTTTTGGCCTGGTCCTGAGCTCCCCAGGCTACGTTTCCCTCGAACAGATCCGAAACTACCAGAGTGATTTCGACATTGATTGGAATCACGTTGGATCCATGAATATCCGCGCGTGGCTGGTGTTCTGGAGATTTGTGGCAGGTATGAAACATCTCTTAAGACCCAAGCAAACGTGCAAACTACTTATCGACAATCAGGTATCGGAATCGGGGGCGACTATCCCCTTTCAGCAGTTCTAGTCAGCGAGTGAGTGGAATATCAGTGCAAATCAAAGGTGAATTAGACAGTGCTAATGCAGACAGGATGGCTCCTCGAAAAGAACGTGGTCGGATGCTGGCGTGGGTGTTCAGTATGCAAGCATTCGGCTATGCTGCAGCATCCGTCACCGCCATAGTCGTGGTGAACATTGTCCGCCGTGTTCATCCGACCGCATCACAGCTAGCAGTCGATCAAATCTGGCGCTGGGTCATGGGCTGGAGCCTGGTCTTTGCATCAGTAGCTGTGGTGATGCGGCTTTTCGTTCCCGAATCTCCGAGATTCACTTTTGATATACTGAATTTCCCGTCCAAGGCGCTCCAGGATGCAGACACCCTGAATCAAGCTGGCGTCCGGGCGAGGCATGCAAAAGAACACGAGGATCGCGCCATTCGCAACTATGTGCACGGAGCAGGTCGCGCCGAAAGTGGCTCCTCCAGCACCCAACTCGAAGAGTTCGAGATCAGAGAACCAGCGAGCGTCGCAGCGAGGAGAAAGGACAACGCGATCACGGTTGCGAGCTTCTGCAAATATCTGTTCAAGGACGGCCACGGTTGGAAGCTCCTGGTCACCACGTCTGCATGGTTCATGCTTGACTTTGCCTTCTTTGGTCTAGGATTCAATTCACCTCAGACCATGTCCAAGCTCTGGCACGGCTTGCTGCCGATATCTTCCTCCGCCGATCCTCCCTCGTGGGATTCCAATTACAACTCGACCCAAATCGACTATTTCAGCAGCAATGCGACAGACCCCCTCAAACCGGACATCTACGCCATACTGATCGAAGACAATTGGCACTCACTCGCCACATCTTCCAGTGGCGCAATCCTAGGGGCGGTGATGCTGATCTGTGTGATCAAGCACTGGAACCGCAAGATGTTACAGTATGTCTGCTTTGGTCTCTTGGCCGCTCTTTTCTTGACCATTGGGCTTTCCTACGCACATACAATCAACGACTACCGAGGCGTCACCATCACCCTATACGCATTGGGTCAACTCTTGTTTTACTTGGGGCCCAATGCCCTGACGTTCATCACCGCCGCCGAGATCTTCCCGACCCAGTTTCGGTGCACGTGTCATGGGATCAGTGCCGCGGCCGGCAAGCTAGGAAGCATCGTCGTGCAGCTCATACTAGCCTTCTCGCAAGTTCCCAATGGTTGCCAGGAACCTTGCGCGTACAACCCGGACATAATGTGTAAGGCGCCCTGCACGATCACGAGCCCCAGAGTCGCATGGCTGGGTTATATTTTGGTCATCTTCATGTTCCCCATGCTGATCGGAATGGGCATCACATGGAGGTGGCTACCAGACCTGCAGGAAACCAAAGGCCCTCACAAGGGCGAAAGTAAATCGTTGGAAGACCTGGCTCGAGAGGGTGGGAAGGTGAGAAGACCTCCGACCGCTGTCCAGACGCCGCAGGGCGGGTGATGCGGTGTCTGTGTCGAACCGCGGTTTGACCTACCCAGCGATAATAATTTCCATCGAAGACTTCTCATCAAGCCGATATATGAAGATTACGTAGGATTTAGCCCCACTATGCGCACGTTCCCACTATGCGCACACCCCCACCAAATCACACCACAACCAATGCATATATGGAGTTGAAATCCGTACTGGAGATAGATTGAATCAACGTTAATCCGTTGAAGTACTAGATTTGTTGGCGGAATCGTATCGGAAGCTTCCGTGGCCTCCCTGACCTCCCTTCCTCCATTTCCACCACCTCCTCCTTGGCAGTAGAATCTTCAACCACAATCACCTCTTCCTGTATTGATATGGTGGGGATCTTCTTCTTACGCCTTTTGGCTTGCTCTTTAAGGCCTATTTGGATCTGCTGTGCAGCATGCCTGGCAAGTCTTGCCTCCTCTTCGACAGCCTTATTTTCCTCTAGCTCTTGAGCTTTCCGGACTCGGGCCTGTTGGTTTTCAATCTTTGTCTGGGCTACTTCTGCAGCCTTGGTCTCCTTTTGTATCTGTCCTTCTTCTTTCTCTATCCTTTTTTGCTCTGCGAGCTTGGCTTTCTCATTCTTTTTGACCACCGTAAACTCTCTAGCTTGCTGTATTTTAGTTGGGCTGAACCATAAGCTCTTTGAATCATCTCTAAGTGCATCAAAAAGTGGCTTGGCACGTGTTCTCTCCTTCTTTTCAATGAACACTGCCCTTCTAAGACCTTTGTTTTCTGCTTCGAGAATAGAATCCTTGGCTGCAAGTTGTTTTAGGGTGATTGAGAGCTTGCGGACTTCTGGCCTAATCACATCGCCAACTGCTGACTTGACAAGGCGATGCACCTTAATCCAGTCGTTATCTAAGAGGGTAGTGGAGCTCAGAGAGCCACTTGAACTAGGCCTTGTTGATCGTCTTTTTCGAAGTTTGCTTAGAACTTGCTCTGGATTGAAAGGGAGTAGGTCTATCTTTAACCACCCACTTGCTATATTCTTTGGACTGAATGCTTATAAATAAGCCGGCCAAAATAAGTTACAGAAGTGTCTCTCATTTAGCTTACGAAGTCCTTGTGTGTTATATATTGTCAGACAGCCTGCGTCTCAGCCTGCGCCTCAGGCTGTCCATCGGCCCAATTGAGCCAATCTCCGGCCTGTCTTGGCCCCATTTCCTTCATACTTAGGCCTCATTTCAGGAGGCATTCTAGATACTTGCTAGATAGTCAATTCTATCACTTTAATTATACTCAATTCGATTCTAACAGATATTTAGATCTATACTAGCTATTTGAATCAATTTATCTGATAGTTATAAGTTCGGAGTTGTTTTCTGCAAAATAACACTTATTTTCTAATTCGTGCCCATTTTTCGACTTAATTAACCTCAATTACAGTTATCAGAATGACGTTCACTATTGTTTCTATATTCTCAGCTATTAAAATGATTATTATTCTTAATTCTTTAAGAGATTAGAATGAATAACTATTTCTAATTTAAAGTAGAATCAGAAATAGTAATATATTGTTATATATCAATATTAATTTAATCTCAGAATTCTTAACACTTATTAAACTCTTAAATTCAAGATTAATAGACATTAATTAAATTATTAAGTCTATTATTAATCTAAATCGGAATAAGAGAGAGATATATAAGTTACTTCGAAATAAATATAAAGCTAAGATGATTATATATAAGAAGAAATGTGTAACACTTAATAATTTATAAAGATTTATTATCGAAATTATTACTCATATAAATTTAATCTTTATTATAAGTCTCAAAATAATATATAAAACTTTTTAAGTTCTTAAAAAGAGATTAATATCAATAAATAAAGCTTATTAATTAAAGCTATTTTAATAATATTAAGTGTTAAAAAAGATCTTAAGAACTTAACAACTTAAGAAGTAATTATAATTATAAAATAAAAAAATATAAACGCGAAGAAGATAAATCTATCTAATATTTAGAATAAGAATTCTTTATATAACTTTATAATAATTATTAAGAATATTAATCTTATCTTTATTAATTTATATAAAATAGCTCTAAAAAGAAATATTTATAGAAATATTAATATATCATTAATATTTAATTTAATTAAGTCATTTTAAAATCATCTTTAAATTAATAAGATCGTCTTTAAAACATTCTTTTATATAACTTTTATAATATTATAAAAAGAATCTGCGAAATCAATTATAATCACTTAATTCTTTATAAAATCACATTTATTTTCTTGTTCTTATCTTTATTTAAAGCTTCATTTCTTCTCTATTTATCTTTATATTATTAAGTAACGCAGATTAATTAAATAAGTTTTAAATGCGAAAATATAAGAGATGATAAATAAGAAAATTGAATAAAATAATGAAATTAAGAAGATAGTAGAAATTATAAGAAGAAGAGCTTAAAATAAAGATAAGAAAAGCTTGAATTTATTATTTAAATTAAGAAAAGAGAATATACAGTCTAAATTATTTATATTAATAATACTGATATTGTTTGCGATAGATTAGAAGAATTATAAACTGCGAGATATATGAATTCTTAATTTAGAGACTAATTCTCATATCTATAATATAATAGCTTAAGCTAGATATATTTAATAGTCTATTTCTTATTTCTTATATCACTGAATCTGTAATCCTTCTCTTAAGAATTTAGTGTTGCCGCGCTTTAGCGTCAAAATTTTGCTGTAGTCTTGGCGTGAGGAATATCAAAAAATCAATTTTTAATACTTCTCACGCCAAGATTGCAGCAAAATTTCAATTTTTAATGTTTCTCACGCCAAGGCTGCAGCAAAATTTTGACGCTAAAGCGCGGTAACGCTAAACCCTCAAGAGAAGGATCACAGATTCAGTGACACAAAGGATATCACTGAATTGGTTACATTTCCTTATTAGGAATAGCGTTGCCGCGATTTAGCGTCAAAATCTGCTGCAGTCTTGACAAAAGGAATATCAAAATTTCAAGACAAATTTTCTTCTTTTTTACTTAATATACTGTGATTCTAACTTTAAAATAGCTTCAAACTTTATATAATTACTCTCAGATCTCTAAAATAGTTAAATCTAATTATCTATAAATTTTAATATTCAAAAATCACTCTTCTCTTTCTTATTTTAATTAAAATCAAGAAAAATTCTTTTAAATTAATTTATCTTACTTTTAACTGTCTATATTAGACTGTAATCAATAGATAAATCTAATTTAATAAGATAAGATTATAAAGAATTTCAAGGGCTATCTAATAATACTATTTATAGTCTTCTAAATATAATAGTCAGCTTAATATAGACAATTAAAGATAAAAATAATATGAAAAAGTGTTATAAGATTTTGATGTTTCTTCTGTTAAGACTGCAGCAAATTTAACGCTAAAACGCGACAATACTATTCTTAATAAGGAAATGTAATCAATTCAGTAACACAAGAAATAGAAACAAATACTTAAGTTGCAGAAACTAATCTAGTTTATAGAGAAGCTGTAAAAGTATTAGATGCGTATTATAATCGTTAATTTTAATACAGCTCTCACATTCTAAGATCTAATTAGAAGGCGTAATTCTAACGCGTTAAGCTCGCATATAAGTCTTAGACATTTCGTCATATTATATATATAATAAAATAGTTAGATTTCTATTATTCAGTCTATAATCATCTCTCGCGTATAATTATTCTTTATAGCTGTAGTAACTTATAATATTATTCTCCGATTTATTAAGTTAATTATTCTTAATTAATAGTTAGCTATTACTTTTAATTAAAGATCTCTTTATTATTTAAAGAACTCATCAATATCTCTTTCTTAAATAATAACTTAGAAATGTTGTTTCTCTTCTCATCTTTTACTTACTTTTTAAGACTATCTTCTAATTATTTAGATCTTAACTTATCAGCGTTTCTTAAGTAATAATTATTGAGAATTTTCTTTAAATTCTTAAGATTCTTAATTAGATAATAAATGAAATTCTTTAAATAACTTATTTATTATATTCTCATCTTAAGACATTTGCTTACTCTCTTAATATTAATAATATTCTCTACTTCTTATTCCGCATTTGTTTTTATTTCCGTAATAATAGAAGAAGATATAAAGTATTTTTATTTTGATAAGAGATTCTCTGAATTTCTGAATAATAATGCGATATAAAAGATAGAGTAAATCTTTATAAATGCAGATAATTTGAGTTTATACGCGTCTCTCAGCTTCTTTAATATTTTATATAAATCGATCTATTTTATGTTTAACTTCTTATAAGATTTGATTATATAAATATTTTTTATTAATAATTATATCTTCTCTTCTTTCTTAAATATTATTAATTAATAATGCTTATTAATCTATTTCTTCTATCTCTTTTAAGTTTAAGTTAAATAATTCTTTATTCAGCTTTATATTTTAGTTATTAACTCTATTAAACTTTAAGTCTTTTATAGCTTAATTTATTATTTAATTATTTTCGACTTCTCTATTATATTAAAGCTTATTTATGATTTATATTCTTTATTAATTATAAATAAAGATAGTTAAGTCGATTTGAATATAACTGTATTAATCGCGAATTTCATACTTAATAATAATTCCGCTTAATTCTTCTAATTAAAGTTCACGTAATTACGCAGATAATACTTTATTTCTGTATTCGCGACTTCTATCTATCTATTTATTTATAAATAGAACGCTGTAAATAACTTTGCGATAATACTCAAAATCTTATATAGATATAATTATATTATGCTCGCGAATTAAGAATCTCTATCTAATATAATTATGCTAGATAGATTATGAATTCTTCACACATTCTTATATAATATTCTGACTAGATTTTTCGCGATTATACTCTTATCAATAATTGTACAGATAATATAATGTCTTTCTTTCGTTAATTGATTTATTATATTGAGAATTATATTAAATCTCTTTAATTCTGATAATTTTATTATAAATTTTATGAAGATATTCTTTTAAGATATATTAGAAATTAGAAGAGATTATAACTCTTCTTTTGAGCGCTATCTTCTTGCTTTTAATCTTTAATAAATATAATAGTTTCTTAGATATCGCTTCACTACTCTTATCAGCTTAAGAAATTAATACAATTTTTAAATTAATCGCAGTATCTTTAATTCTCTTATATATTCAATCTCTTAACTTTTATAAATCTATTAAATTACTTATATTCGCAGATCTTCTAACTTTATAGAAATCGCTAATCTATCTTAAAAGTAGATTAGATCTTCTTACTTCTTATATAAACTTATCTAATATCTATTATAAACGTCTTCAATCTTATTTTATAAGATCTCATAAATCTTCTTTAAATTCTAATTATTTCTATTTATCTGCTTAATATTCTTATTTAGTGTGCGAATCTCTTATATAATATATATTACTTTATAGTTCTTCTAAACTTCTTTAAATAGTATCTCTAACGTTAATAATATTTAATATAAATTAGAATTGTTCTTTGTTCTAAAAATATTCTTCTCTTATTAAATTAAGATATTAATCTTTTTATTGATTGTCTCTGATCGATAGATAACTTTAAAATTGAATTGTGTTAGAAACTCTGCTTATCTTGTTTATTATCTTATTAACTTTTTTGTTAATATGAAATACTTTAGAGTCTTATAATTTATGAGTATTTAGATAATATCTTCTTTAATACTTTATAGCTCTAATTCTTATTCTTTAAAATATCGAATTATTACTAATAATTCCTTATTATATATAACGTAATTTCTTTCGGCCGAGCTCATATTATTTGAGTAGTAAACAATTAAATATAGTTCTTTATCTAATCCTTTTTATAAGAGAATTTCTTTAATAATATAATTACTTGTGTTATATTTCACGTAAGTTTTCTTTCTTAAATTGAAATATTGAAGAATAGAATCAGATATTATTAGCTTCTTCAACTTCTTAAATATTTCTGTGCAAGATTTATTTTATATTAATGAGATATCTTTTCTTAAGAGATTATTTAATAGTCTCGTTATCTAATTAAAATCCTTGCAAAATTGTCAATAATAATTAATAAATCTAAGGAATTATTATATTACTTATACATTCTCTAATCTAAATATCTTTCACTTCTAAATCATCTTAATTTAAGCTGAGTTTAATTACATTTCATTTACATCTATTAATAGATCTAAGAATTTGATCTCTATAATATAAAAGTTACATTTCTTAATATTCACTTAAAATTCTACTTTCTTTAAAATCTTTAATATCTTCTTAATATACTATTTATATTCTTCTTGTGTATTACTAAATATCAGAATATTATTCTAATATAATATCACGAATCATTCTAATATATTTAGAAATATATTATTTATATATCTCTCATTAATTAAGAGCGTTAAGCTTAATTTAAAAGGCATCACTAAATAATAATAGTTTTTATATATTGTGCTGAATATCGTTAAATCATTATCTCTAATTATGATTATTCTAATATAATGAAACGCTTAATAAATATTCATCTTTATTAGAAACTTCGCGTTAATAAGCTATTTTAATATCTCATCAATTCTGAATATTAAATATTCGTTCTTCTTTATAAGAATGTTTAAATCTTAATAATTCATATAGAATTAAAGCTCTTTATTCAGCTTTCAAATTAATAGAATTGAGAATGTGAATAACGCATCACTTAATTCAATAAATCTCTTCTTAAGATTCTTCTCAATATATCTCTTAATCACATTAAGTTCCGCGGGATTTATTTATCAATAGAATTATCTTCTGAATAGTTCAGCGTTATTCTATAATTCTATTTAATAATCATATTGATTTTAATGCGGAGAAAGAGTATCTAATATCTTTTTTAAAAAGATATAAATATATTCTCAAAATTTAGAAGAAATTATCTCTTATAAATTCTCTTCGATCTTCTTATTATTCTTTTTTTACTTCTCAATATTCTTGAGAATAATTATAATAATCTCCGCTCTAGATTTCTTAATTAACTCTTTAAAAGCTATTAGACTTATCATCTTTATATTCTTAGAATTAAAAGAGATTAAACTTTTATTAAAATCTATATTATTTCTTTATTTTTAAGATTTTTAAAACTTCTTCTTCTTTATAAAGAATATTCTCTTAACTTCAATCTTTTCACGCCGCAGAATTCTAATAAACAACTGTTTTATCTTTTATTCAGATCTATTTAAATCTGAGTAGATCTGTTTAAAATTGTCTTCACATATCTATTTATAATTAGACATATCTCTTTTTATTTAAAAATGATTAGATATATTCTTTTGAAACTTCTTCTTATTTCTCGACATTTCGTTATATTGTATATATAATAAAATAGTTGGATTTCTATTATTATATTAATAATATTTCAATTTGAAATTCATAATATTAGTAATAGAATTAAGTATATAACTGTGTAATCTCATTCACTTCTTCTCTAAAATAATAGAATATATCGCCTAAATTATGTAGAAGATCTGTAATATCTATTAATATCTTATAATTATTATGAGCATATAAATCGTCTGCGTTATAATAAGATACTTTCTTTCTGCAAAATCTATTAATAAAATCTTCTTAATTAGATTTACTAATCCAATTTACAGTCTTTTATATAGATTCTTAATTAGTTAATAATTCATCATTATTATAAGTTGATAGTCAGTATTTATTAATATAGACACGTTTAGAGAACTCGTCTTTTCTTTACTTAATAGAATATTTATTAGAAATAGAGACTTCATTCAGTCTTTAATTATTGTAGAGATGACAGTTAATAATATTCATAATTAACGCTTTTATCTTAGCTTATTTATAGTTATTTCTGCGCTTATAAACTTATTTACAGCGTCTTTATAATAAATTATTCTTTTTCTGATTTCTTTAAAATATCAGAATTATCTTTCTCAATTATTATTAAGCTTAAGTAGTTTCTGATTATATATTCTAACTATAGATATTTATAATATTAAAACTTCTCATAATTAATTTTCGATATATAAGTGAATATCATTTTCGTGAGCTAAGTATTATAGCTTCAAATCAGCAGTTGACAGACTGAGCTCAAACTGTCGAAACGCAGTAGAAGATTAAGACATTAGATCCCGCTTATATAATATATCTTTCAGAACTATAACAGAATCAGATCTGATGAAATATAACTTATTAAAATAATTAGAAGCGAAATATTAAGAGAGTGTTTAAGAGTGCTTAAGAGAAGTACTTAAAAGTAAGTGCTTAAGAGTGCTTGAGAAGAGTACTCAGAAGTATTGTGCACGACTTATTAATAATAATTATATAAATAATTGTTTATCTTATAATTCTATAATCTTATTCTTCTTCTGTAATTAACTTATATTATTAATTATAATTTATCTTTAACTTCTTTATATAAGAATAGTAATTTCTATTCACAATCTTCTCATATCTGAATCTTATTATAATTAGACTTAACAGTTTCTAACATTTTAACTATCTATTATCGAATATCAGTCACTTAATTATAATAAATATTATTATCTAAACATATCTCACTTTAAATATAAACAATCTTAGAAAGATATCGTCGATATAAATTAAGTCTCTCTTAAAATTAATATCTTAGATACGTTTTATAAAGATAAAAAGAAACTTAAAGTCTTTCTAACTTAAGTTAATATATATATTCGATTTAATATTAAGAGACTATTTATATTCAAAGTTAAAATGACTTTCGCAGTCACTTATCTTAAAGATAGAGTCTTCGATTAATTTAAATTCTATTTAATAAATCACTTAGAAAAGATGATTGAGAATAAAAAAAATAAAAATAAAAGAATCTTTATCAATTATTTATATTTTAAGGAGTGTATTAGACAAATATATAAGAGAGTAAATGAAGAACGAATAACTGAATGAAAAGTTTAAAAACTTCGATAAATAGATTCAGTTATAAAGTACGCCTTCAAATTCTAATAGATTATATTAAGAATTAAATAGAATAATACAACACTTATAATTAAATATTATCTGAGACTAAAGAATTTAGTTAAGAATAAATTAGCTTAAATAAAAAGATTAGATAAGCTAGAAAGTTTAATTAGCACGTCTATTAAAATAGATAATCGTTTATACAAAAGATAAATAAAAAAAGATTAAGAATGATCTTAAATATTTAATAAATATCGCAAAGAAGAATATCAGCTTAAACAAGTTCGATATCTTAGAAAGATGAACTTAAACATCATCAATTAAAGAAAGTTCGAAAAAAGATTTAGTCGAGATAAACTCTCTTTAACTTAATAAAAGAAAAGAATAAAAAAGAACTTATATCTCTACTATAAAAAACTCGAACATTAAATAAATAATTATTCAAATAAATAATAGCTACACGCAATCTCCGAAGAATCAATAATAGAAAAGCTTAATAATATCTAGAATATTAACTGCGCGAATATCAAAATATCAATATTAAAAACGATTGTTAAACCGCTCAAATAGATTCGCGATTAAAAACTTAAAGAATCATCTTATATTTATATATTCTAAATCGTTTATTATAATAATAACTGCGTTATTTATAGATTAATAAGAACAACTTAAAATGATATCTTAAGAAACTTAAATAGAAGAAAGCATAACAATCACTAAATACTATCTTTAAGATATCTTAGAAATAAATATTAAATAGTCTTAAATATAATAAAGACTATATAAAAATGATTATTAAGTTCTAGAAAAGAGTGTAATACACGAATAAAGATTGTGAGTTGAAATTTTAATATTAATATAAAATATATATATTTAAAGCTATATTCTAAAGAAATAAAACAAAATTATAATTATAAATATATCACACTAAGAAATGCTCAGATCAGAACTTAAAACAAATTCATTATTATTAAGAAAGTAATTTACAAGAAGAAAAAAACTTGTACAAGATTAATATCTCGAAATATCTTAAAGAGATATAGAGTATTAATATAATACAAGTTATATTAACTAAGATTAAGTTAATAATTAAAGTCGTGTATAATAAGAAATATAGAACTTCTCATAAGCTCTATAAATATTTCGTCTATAATAAACCCGAATATCATTTTAAGAATAAAGAACACACTCACTTCAGAAATCTTTAATTTAAAGAGATAAAAAATGAGAAGACTCTTTAAGTTAAAGATCTGATAAAGAATCTATTCTTAAATCTCAAAAACTAATAACAACTAATATTAATTACGCTCGATATTTAATCTTATATATATAAATAAACAAATAAAAAGCGAAAATTATAATAAATTTTAAAGCTATCAAAAATTATATCTCTTTAATATATATTACCCGAGCATGTCTAATCACCCGAAAGAAGAATAAACTTTATTATCTAACTTTAATAGATGAAAGTCTTATAAAACAGAATTAAGATTAAGTAAAAGCGAAAATCTATTTACTCGATCTTAATATTTAATAGCACACAGAAAAAGTGATGCTGAATATTATAACAATTAAATATAATATCATCTTAAATATTTCATAACTAAAAGCTTATAATCTAATTATTAGTTAAAAATAAAGAATTATTAGCTTTCCTAACTGCGATTACAGTATAACTAATAATATAACAGATCGATCTTAATTAATCACAATTAATAAAGACATCTCAACAATCTCTTTTATAAAGATCGTATAAATAAAACCTGATTATCGATACTTAATAGAAATCACGAAAGAATCTGTGAAATACTCATCGAAATATAACGAATTTAAATATTTATTTATTAAGAATAAAAGCGTATCTATATTATCTAAGTATCAACTTTAAGATTATAAGATATCTTTAAAATCTAATAAGAAATTCATCTACAGATCTATCTATTCTCTTTCTAAGAAAGAACTTAAGATCTTATAAAAATATCTTGATAAAAATTAGAAGAAGAGATTTATTTAATTCTCTACTTTATCTATAGAATATTCAATTCTATTTATTTTAAAACTCAATAATGAAATATATTTATATATAAATTATTATTAACTAAATAATATCATGATCAAGAATCGATATATATTATCTTTAATCTCAAAGTTATATAATCACATTTATGAAGTAAAGTGATTTATTACACTTAACTTATAAGAAGCGTATAATTTAGTAAGAATAAAGAAGAAAGAGAAATGGAAAATAATATTTCGAACTCATTATAATTATTATAAGTATCTAATCATACTCTTTAAATTAATAAACGCTCTAATCTTCTTTCAATCTCTAATAAATGATATTCTGAGAAAATATTTAAATCAGTTCTATATTATATATTTAGACGATATTCTTATATACTCGAAAATTAAGAAATAATATATTAAATATATTCGGAAGATGCTTCACGCTCTTCAGATAAAAAATCTGTTGATAAAGATTGAGAAGTGCGAGTTTCATAAGTAAAGTATTAAGTTTCTCAGATTCATTCTAACAGTTATAAAAATTCAGATAAATAAATTCAAGATAACAATCATACTTAATTAATCGCAATCTATATTGATAAAGAAATTATAATCATTTCTCGAATTCGTCAATTTCTATCGAAGATTTATTATAGATTATTTAAAAATAATCATCTTATTAATATAAATAACTTAGAAGAAAGTATTCTTTATCTAAGAAATAGAAGTAGAGTCTTTATTTTAGAAGCTGAAATAAAAGTTTATAATAGTCTTAATTCTTATAATATTTAACTTTAAGAAATAAATTATGCTTAAGATGAATATATCAGATTATATCATTAATATATGCATAAATCAATCTAATAACGAAGAATGATTAAGACTTATTATCTTCTATTTTAGAAAAAAGAT
>JAABUK010006042.1_pt1 | contig 18354 bp, 21 predicted proteins | sample 5559141 | NCBI WGS metagenome assembly JAABUK01 (sample SAMN10711869, study PRJNA513367) | rock metagenome | isolation source: Antarctica rocks | place: Antarctica: Victoria Land, Pudding Butte nord | collected 2016-01-03 | reverse complement strand
ACCTGCAAAGAGAATCCAGGGTTCACCGAGAGAAAAGCGTGTATCTGGTTGATCTGTCCAACGTTCTTAAGTGACTTTTTCGGTAACTCTAGTATTTCTGAATCATCATGTATTCTCAATATATTTGAAGGGCTCAAGTACGAAAGCTTTGTAGTCGTATCATCTGGAACTATAGTAGGTTGATTATTTTGATTTCTGAGATTCATATTCAGCTATCGATTGTAGTAAAAGATCTTTTGAGGTCACTGAAAAGTGCCCCATTAGCGCTATCCCCTGCGTCACCGAATGGGCAACATGCCTTATTGGGAGTAGTGGCTTGGCCGAAATTTTGCTGCAGCCTTGGCACGAAGAACATCAAAAAATCGATTGCCCATTCAGTGACGCAGGGGATAGTACGTAGTTATTTTCCAAGTCTAATAAATAAAATCGCCCTAGATTCCTGAAATGCAGAAGACCCAGTAACAACTATCACAACAACAATCGATGAGACTGAGTTAATGGTGAGGCATGGTCACCCTCATCAGAAGCGGCAAGTTCTGATTGTAGATTGATCAACATTTCAGGAAGACAAGACGAGTTGCAACTGATATCTCCTTACTGCAAGCCAATCCACGGAACAGAAAAGGCGAGATGAAGATGCAGCACCCTAGCATCTTGCACAGACGCAATGTCTTACTCGACCTCCTCTCGATCATCGCGCGCCGACCCTCCTATCACTGCGTCCACCACCACCACCACCACCACCACCAACCCTTCTGGCATGTACCGATCCGCAATGCATCCACAAGCAAAACAGCACCATCGCCCCAAACAACTCCTCCAACCCCCACATCACCGCCCGAACCATCACCTCCCATTCCCAATGCCCGTCCCAAAGTACCCCTTCGCATGCTCCTGGACCGAAACCCCAGCAACACTTCCACCATCTCCAAAATCCCTATCCCTAAAGGCGAGCGCGGCGAGAAATTCGTCCCTTCCCCCCTCTCCCGACCACTCGGCCTCCCCTACCCACCGATGCCCGGCCAGAACGGCCCGCACTCCCACATGACCTTGCGCGAGCGCCACAACGCCTTTGTCGACCGGGACAACGTCCGAGCTCGGCGACGCGTGCTCGTGAGGAGCTTCTTGCGACCATATTTCCAAGAGTGGAAGCGCTTGGAGCATTTTAAGGGGAAGAGCTTTGTGGGTGGTGACCGGTTGTTTAGGGGCGAGAGGGCGCTTTGGTTTCCGAATCTTTGGGGGTGGACGCTCGCGAAGGATGGGGCGGGGGGGAAGGACACGACGCCCGTGTTGAAGGGGAAGATTAGTCTGGTCGGGGTCCAGAGTGGGATTTGGGCTGAGGAGCAGGTCCGAACTTTTCTGGGGGAGAAGGAGAATCCGGAATTGCAGAGGCTGGTGATGGAGAATAGCAGGCTGGTGCAAAAGGTTGAGGTGAACATTCAGGATCATTGGTTCCGGGCTCTGCTTGTGAAGCTGTTTAAGAACAATTTGAGGAAGAGTCGGCCTGAATCGGATTGGGGCAAATATTTTACTGTGAGGTTGAATAGGGATACCGGTAAAGGGCTTACAGAGGGCATCCGAGATGCGATGGGCTTGCTCAACTCACAGGTGGGCTATGTGTATCTGGTTGACACAGAATGTCGGATCCGCTGGGCGGGGAGCGGGCACGCCTGGGAGGGTGAGAACAAGAATCTCAACGCAGGCCTGATGAGATTGGTGCAAGAAGCGCGAGAAGGTAAAGCGCCGGCGAAGAGGCCAGCTCCGCGTGCAGAAGTGGTCCGAGAGGGTGACCTGCAGGAAGAAGTTGAGAAAGCTTTGGCATGATACCCATGATCAGATATCGTACCGTCATTCAACTTCCCGCATGCCATGCTTTGCAACTCAAGGACAGTATGGGTCCAAGTATCCATTCACAAAACGCCCCTGCCTTGGTCACGAAAAGAACAAAAAAACAAGCACACAAACTGCAATGAAACTCCCAAGTATTATCCCATCCCTCCTCCTCTTCGCCCCAATTCTGTTAACCAACCTGTTAATTCCCGGCACCTGGGTCGCCGCGCCCACAATCCTCCGATTAATACTCGCCAACGTCTCCCTTTGAATCCCAAAACTCTCATTCACCGCATGCGCCTGGCTGAGCACACTATCCATCATATTATGACTATTGTCAATCCTCCCCCTTTCTTGCAGCATGTACTCGGCCTCTGCTTCGGCGGGGTTCGAGGAGCGGTAGGCGTCGATGTCGGAGCGGACGTTGGAGAGGAGGTGTTGGCGGTCACGGGACTCGGAGATGGAAGACTTGAGGCGCTTGAGCTCGCGCTTATGGTCGAGCAGGACTTCGCGGTGGCGGGAGAGGTTGTTTTGCTTGAGCGCGGAGGCTGTGAGGGCGGATTCGGAGTCGAGGAGGCGAGTTAGCTGGGCTATGAGGGCGTCGCGCTGGAATTGGTGGGTGTATTAGAGGTTGTAATAAGAGGGACTTCCATTTGTCGCGACTTACCTTGTCTAATAGCTCTTGAATTTGTGCTTCTGTCCGTTGTTCTTCTTCGGACGGTTTCTGGGGCAGATTCGACATGGAGGCATATTGGGAATATTTATGGAATAGTGTTTCTGTCTGTCCAGCACGGTGTTAATCATGCTGATAACAAGAAACTCGTAAACTACCTACCTGGCTTTCCAGGCTTCTAGCCTGCTGTCGTAATTGCGCCCATCCTGTGCCTGTCGAGGCAGACATGATGAGAGCGGGCAGATGCAATGCCACGGTTTGAGGGGAAAGGGGCGAAATCAGACCAACAAGATCTCAGGCTCAATGCATAACTTGAGAACTTGCAGATCCTCCACGCAGCTCATATCGAATCCAAGACATCTCCTGGACTCCAAGCCTAAGCTTCGCGGAGTTCCAAGAATCCATGCCAAGACCTCCTGGTCACAGCATCGGCGAAACCATCTTCCAGTCACTAACTTAGCGTCGTCGAAAACCCACATTGAATTTCGCAACTGCGCCCATATATGAAGCGGATAGTTTGGCTCATAAAATCTCACCACCAATTCCCGTCAGCATGGTAAGCCGCAAGAGCCAGCGTCTGCTCTGCTGCGAATAATAACCTGGAATTAGTCGTCCTCCGCGAAGGTCAAAACCGGCCAACTCTGGGGCAAAGGCAAAGACGACTTGAAAATGCAACTCGAAGAATTCAAGACCGAACTTGGCCAACTGAGAACACAAAAGATCGCTGGCGGTGCCTCATCAAAGCTTACCCGAATGTACGTCCTAAATTCGACCTTGCCGCCGCTTTAAAGTCCCTCTGGATGCATACTGATACACATCTTTAAAGTCACGACCTCCGCAAATCGATCGCCAAGGTCCTGACCGTGATCAACGCGAACCAACGATCACAGCTCCGCCTGTTCTACAAGAAGAAGAAGTATCTACCGTTGGATCTGCGACCGAAACAGACAAGAGCGATTAGGAGGAGGTTGAGTAAGAAGGAGGCGGGGTTGGTGACTGAGAAACAGAAGAAGAGGCACATGCATTTTCCGATGAGGAAGTATGCTGTCAAGGCGGAGGCTTAGGTGTGGATGGGTTACAAGGGGAGATGTTGACAGTCGAGGGATACGTGGTTCGTGGGAATCGAGGATCTCGGCAGGTGCACGAAATTCTCGGGAATGAAGAGCATGGCAGGGAGATTGCATCTTCGAAACCAATGACAAATTCTTCATCGACTCACATCTGCTTGGTCTCTTTACTGCGAATCTCGCAGATCTTTTCCGTCTCCAATCCAGTCACAAGTCTTCCGATCCAACAACAGCAAAAACATCCTCACAAACACACCTCACAACCTGCGTCTGCAAATACTGAGGCCAATGCCTCATCCTCACCAAATCCGCACTAATACTCCCACACCTGACACATTTCCTTACCCTCCCCAAGCCCTTCCTCCTCATAATCCTCTTCCTGTGCACATCCACCACAAAATCCCTCTTGAAGCCCTTCGTCTTCCTATCCCCCCTGATCCCCAACCAACTATAATCCTCCATGTACAGACTCAACCGATCAATCTTCGCCCGCGTCATCGGCAGCACATTCTGCAATATCCTCGGCACGACATCTTGTAGTATTTCTGGAATTTGCCCATGAGACAAGATAAAGCGCTCCGTATCCGCTTTGTCTCGGCCAGACATCCCGCTCACCTGGTAGAACTGCTGTACCATCTTATCGACGCCACTGAGCAGCTGCTCCAGCGGCTCCATCTTCAGAGGTGATGCCTCAATCAGCTCTGCCATGCGCGAGAAAGCAGGTGCCGCTTCAGGCGAAAGCGTCGTCTTCGGATCCTGGGTAGCGCGCACGAAGCCGCGGAGGATACGGGCGATCATTTTGAGGTAGGAGCGCGGCCAGATGGAGACGAGGAGGAGTTTTGTCGTTGCTTGTGAGTCTGCTGCTGGTTGTGATTCTTTCTCAGGAGCTGGAGCCGAGTTGGTGTTTTGATCGGCCATTTCGAATAGGTCGTCTACGATTAGTTTGCACAGGTCTAACGTCCATCGGATATTGTTGCATGCGATCTCGCAGACTTCGGGGTCTTTCCACTCGACTCCACCATTCTGGGTGATGGATGAGAATATGCGCATGAAATTCGAGGCGCAAGAGCGAATGTTGAGGCAGAGCCAGCTAAGCATTGATGCATGGCTGCGTTGGTCTTTCGATAGGTCGTGTCCGAGGGATGCAAGCAAGCTGAGGACGCGCGCTACGATGGGCTTTGAGGTATTGTTCGTCAGCTCTGGGCCGAGAATGAAGTCTCGGTCGTTGAAGAGGTCTTTGAAGGTCGATTGCATCAATTCGGGGAAGAGCATCGGGTCAAGGTGTTGGTTGACTAGAAGCATTATGTCGTTCCATGAGACCTGTGAGTAGAAGGAGCGGGCAAAGGATAGAATGATTGCGGCGATAGCTGCTTCAATTATCGCAGGATCGCTTGAATTGTAAGCTAGACCGCTGGGATGCTCGACGTGCGTTAATTGTATCTTTCCACCGTCTGAAAAGCTGGCTGCTACGCAGGCATTAGGCGAGACGGACAGTTTCAATCCACGAGAGTAAGAAGGAAAAACGAATCCAGTCTGAGCCAAGCTGGTTACCTCGGCGCAATCGTTGGCCATATAGAGGGGAGCAAGAGAGTTAGGATCATATAAAGCGAGCGACCCATCTGCACCGGCAAGGGCTAGGTGCTCACCACCATCAAGTTTCTGCACAGTAGTGATGATCTGGTTGATGTGGACGTCTTCAAGTCGTTGCAAGTCTGTTCTGCGACTGAGCGTGCTCTTGCTAGCTTTTGACTGCATAGAATCAAAATTCGGATGGAGTTTGCATTCTGAGGAGACGACATGCCATCTTCTGACAGTTGTAATGCCGAGCTGACCATCATTGACCATCCCCATAGGGTTTATCACAGGAGTGTAGAACGCCACGATTGTTGGTGGCAGCTGCAGAGCCTTCTCAATGTCCGAGGTTGGAACAACCTGCAGGTGAGACAAGAAATGTGAGCTTGCATCGAAGAGCAGAGACTCGTCGTTTGAGCTATTCTGATCCGTGGGACTTCTGTATGAAATCGAAGCCCTGACATTTCGACTGCTTATCTTAGGGCCTGAGACCATTTGAGGATCTTGCCTTGGATCTGGCATGTCGATTGTCACAACGTACACCAGTAGCTGACGACTAGAATCCTGCGCTGCAATCAAAAGCTTGTTTTCTGCTTTTTGTTATTCAGAATCAGGCAACAGTTAGACTCTTCATACCTTGAGTAGGAGCAATTGCTGCATGGGTGAGGAGGCAACCAGTCGCAGTTAAGCTCCTCAATCCAGCGCTCGCGATAGCCCATCGGCTGTCAGGTCGCTGATAATGGAGAGCAAGCATTCCTTTCCTCGTGATTACAACGACTCCTCGCGGCCAAAAGGGTCCCATAGGTTTGCGTTTGGCTGCCATATACGTCCATCTGCCCTGATCTTTCGATGCCTGCATGAAGGTCGGATACTGTACATTCGGTCAGCATCGTACAATCTACGGTTTGGACCATGACTTTCTTCATCACCTACCTGGCGGTCAATGTTGAGCCAGTAGAGGGTCAATATTTGGCCTAGTTCATCTTCCCGATCCAGCGTTGCTGGACGTACTACCGCAGTCTCGTTCAAAGCCATGGAGGAAGCATTGACGATAGTGATTCTTCCGGCAGCGTCCGCCAGAGCGAGGTCAGCACCCGACTGACTCCATTCCAACTGCAAAAAAGGATGCTGGTTGTCTCCGTTAGCACTGAGATCGATGGAAAGTTCCTTGCTCAGGTCCCATTTTCTTTCCGAGGCCGAGAAAAGAAGATGCCTGATGTTGACGGAGACGGCATTCGGTGAAAGTGATGCAACACATCCTAGCCTTGACCATGCCAGTCTGGCCCTGCGCAGCTAGTAACTATACTGCATGAGCAGGTGCTATGCGAATGGACTCACTGCTCGGTTGACGATCGATGTAGGTCGTCAATATACTGTGCAAGTCCATCAACGGCAAGAGATTGTATGGGAAGATTGAGCGCGACACTGTCTTCTAATGTGCCCGCATCTCCAAAGAGGTCATCGACGTCCACATCTTGCCCATTCATGATTTAGGTCGAACACGGTATACAAAGAAGGCTGTTGGAAGAACTGTAAGTTCATTGAGACAGGATGAAGGTCTACCATGACAGCAGCGGCCTCGCATACTCAGGAGCGATTGTCATGAAAAGACCGTCCTGCATGTCTGTTAATCAAGTCATGTTGCAGACCAGTCAAGTGCCAACATCTTGACGCGAGTCTTAGACCCGAACGATCACGACTGTGATAGAACATATGTGGAGCTTGCTCTGCTGCTTACTCGGAGTTTGAACGAGGACCCAGGTTGCCAAGCATTGCTGGCCTCCCGGGCAACGTGTTTACCCTGAATGGAGATAGCCCCAGAACCACCACACATCAGTCGATTGGGATATGATCTCCATTTCCCATTCCGCTGGCAAAGCCGCTCTAAATTCAAGTAGAGTCTGCCTGGGACAGTAGCATTCGCAAGCTTTGTCGCTGCCATTCCTTCACAGACGGCCACTCTTCACAGAACCAATAGTCACCAGGCGCAGCCAGAACAGTGAAGTGCTGCAGGCGGACAGCAAAGGAGACTAGCTGGTTAATGAAACTCCACTCTCCAACCCAGCCTTCACTATTCTCCGGAGCACGACATCTCTCCCTCTTCTTACAGTATCGCTACAGTCTCAGGCAGCCAAGGCCATAGCCCGACGACGCGACCATCCTTGCGGCTGTCCGAGACAATTGCGACCGACGGGTACCTCCCAGTGTCGATGCAGCAACCCGCCCCATAGGTTGCAGATGCAACCACGACTCGCGACCATGCGCGACAATATCTCTGACCTCTCCTCCGACCTCAGCTCTGCTCCTTCCTCGCCTATCGCTCCTCCAGACTTCTATCGCACTCCTGAACCATCCCAAGATCTAGCAGTGTCTGCAAATGTTGGAGAAGACATGCAGCCCGCACGTAAGCGAAGGAAAGTCGAACCCAAACCTCGAATAACGCAACATCTGGACCTCACATCTGATGCCTCACAATCCTACTATGACCGGCAGAGTTCCCTTGCAGTCCTTCTGAAAACACTGAGAAAACGCCGAAAAATTGTGGTTGTTGCAGGTGCTGGCATTTCGGTTTCCGCGGGGATCCCCGATTTTCGTTCGTCGCACGGACTATTCCAAAGTTTGAAGCATAAGCATAAGCTAAAGGCTTCTGGCAAAGGACTCTTCGATGCGTCAGTTTACAAGGATGACGCCTCAACCTCTTCTTTCCATGACATGGTCCGCGATCTATCTTCGATGGCGTCTAAAGCAAAGCCCACACTTTTCCACCGCCTACTGGCAAGGCTATCCCGCGAGGGTCGCCTTCTCCGGTTGTATACACAGAACATCGATGGAATTGATACCTCGCTTCCGCCACTTGCAACTAAAGTTCCCTTGAACCACAAAGCACCCTGGCCGCAGACAATCCAACTGCATGGCGGACTGGAGATGATGATGTGCCAGAAATGCCAACACACTTCAGCATTTCAACCACAGCTGTTTCAGGGCGCAACCCCTTCCCCGTGTCCTAGATGCATGGAGGCAGATAGCGTGCGGACACATCATGCTGGCAAACGGAGCCACGGGATCGGCAAACTTAGACCCAGGATAGTCCTATACAACGAGCACAATCCGGATGAGGATGCTATTGGTGCTGTCGTAACATCAGACTTGCGTACCCGGCCAGATGCCATCATCGTCGTTGGTACTAGCATGAAGATACCGGGTGTCAAGCGTATTGTCAGAGAAATGTGTGGAGTTGTCAGAAGCAGGCAAAATGGGGTTTCAGTATGGATCAACCAAGAGCCCGAGCCGGTAGCGAAAGAGTTCGAGGATTGTTGGGATTTGGTCGTCAAAGGGAATTCTGATGAGGTGGCCAGGCAGATCAATTTGAAGGACTGGGATGACAATAGTGAAGAGTCTTCTTCAGAATACACCTCAAGCGAGGTGGAACGGGTGCAAGCTAGGCAAGGGTCGATCGAGGTGGTCGTTCCGCACAGTCCATCGAACCAGAAGGTCAATCCCCTCCTCGCAGGTATCTTGACTCCTCCAACAAGTCATGACGATGAAATGAGCGATCGTGGTCAAAGTCTGAAGATTCCAATCTCGATAACTATTCAGATGCCGAAAATGGTGAACCCCGCCAGCAAGGGCCGGTCGATACTGGACGTGCTAAGCAAAGAGAACACACCAAAATCTGCTGGGCGGCCCAAGGGATCGCTGAATCAGAAAGCCAAGAGCAATAGTGGTATTACCAGACAGACGCGGCTCGCTGGAAAGGTTACAAAGACCAAGGATTTATCCAAGGACGCTGCGAAGCACAAGCCTCTAGCAGACCAGGCTTCGTTGTCTGAACGACCAAGCCAGCTTGTCATTTTTCCGAACTTGTCTCAAGATATATCCTCAAAATCATCACCAGCAGAAGAATCACCGAAGACCATCACGGGGAGGACTCCAAACACGATTTCTCCGCCGGGTCGTCTTCCGTCCGGAATGGAGGATTTATTGCATTAGTATCAGCATAGCGACGGCAGGGGCGGCTGGAAAGGCTCGAAGATATATCCCAGATCTACCAAGCCAGTGTAGGTAGACCTATCAGCACGTGTACTTGTGACAGCTTGAAAATACCATGCTTCGTCGAAGGTAGCATCTGAAGCCGTCCAGGGAATGTGGAAGAGTGGTGCATCGTCCATTTGGTGTCTCGTATCCAATACTCCGCTGAAGCCAACTGCTGCGAACAAGACGACGTCCTCGGGCAGTTGGCGACGCGGACAGCAAATCTAGATCGCGCGAACGGGACCTTCCTCCCAAAGCAGAGCTGCTCGGCGTCCAAGCCACGCGGCATGCATGTCGTTCCATGGAAGTGTCAGCGCAGGCAGCGTGTGCGAGCACTGGGACGTGCTCGGTCGTCCGTACTCTGCACAGCCGGAGTCGATCTGGCGCAGGGACCAGCTGTGGCGTGTGGCGCAGTCGGCGCTAGAGCGGCGATGGATCTGGCCGAACTATCGATAAGCGATCCCCCGCCCGCATCCCAAGCGTCCTCCAAAACCGGATTTCAATCCACACACTCATCCTTCAACCACCAGTCCCTGGTCGGAACGATGCATCCTCGATGCATCCTCGAATCATCCTCCCGCAATCCCAGACCCGTGAAGCCGTCAGGAGTAGCTCGCACCGCCACACATCGCCACCTCGTCACCGCCAAAGTCGATCTCCGTCATCTCCAGTCCTCGCGCCCTGCAGAAATATCGGAAGTCAGGCCTCATCAATTGCCAGATCGCCATGGATCACCCTGGTCGAGCTCGGTGGAATTGCTCTTCTGAACGGCTGGTTAGCAGCAAGATGCGGGGCATTCATTACGGCTCATACAGGCTGGGGCAATCAGGCTCGCCCCGGCCTTGGCTGTGTCAATTGGATATATGACCCAAACCTCCCCTCTACCTGATCGTCACCACTTCCACCCTTAAAGTCTGCTCGGTGCGATAAGCTCATCTCTCATTCCGTGGTATTCTCCTCCTCCCGACAGTCGATCTCCCTACTGCTGCTATTTGCTCGCCTCTCGACTTAGCACAGCCACACTACCAGCAGGATTGTCCGTACAGATTCTACCAAAGCTTTCACATTCACTTTCAGCGCCTTTTCACGATGCACGCTTACCTGCCATGTCTCGTCGGTGTGATGCTTGGAGCGGTGCCCGGAGCTTGGAGTCAATCCGTTAATCCACTCAGCCAGCTCGTCTCTCAAGCTCTTTCCCTTGTCACCGTGGTCGGGTCCCAGTTAAGTGCGCAAGCCACAGCTACCCGCGCTTCAACAACATCTACTTCGGCCTCTTCTTCATCGCCAACATCCACTCAAGCATCTTCGACCAGCTCATCTACCTTAACGACATCTTCCGCAACTTCAACCATTACGTCAACCGAGCTGACGACTTCTTCACAACCTGCATCGAACACTGCCGAAGCTGCCGCCGCTTCGTCATCTGCAGCGGCTGCTGTGGCTGCTGCAAACACCACAAACGGTAAGAATCGAACAACAGCTATCGTTCTTGGAGTTGTACTCGGTCTCCTGGCTCTCGCCGCACTCATTGGACTGCTCCTCTTCTGCTTGCGGCGCCGTCGTCGACAACGCGCCGTAGGTTCACGACGATCGCTATCTTCCGAAGACGTAGGAGGTGCATCTTGGGGAAAAGAACCTCTTTCGCATTCGAGCACTTATGGAAATACAGCGCCAAGTCGGCTATCTACACATGAGCGTCATCATACTCCAGTCGGAGCTGCAGCACCTCTCATGGCCGAGAAAGCTGTACATAGACGCGATGCACACGGTGCTCTGGGGAACAGCACTCCGATTCCGCATCACGGTGTGCAAAAGTTTCAACCAGATCTGATGGCCGGAGCTCCGGTTGGGCAAGCAGCGCATCATAACGCTTCGGATCATATCCCACTCAGCTCGCACTCTCGATCAAACGCCGCAGCAGCCGGCTTAGGTGGTGCAGCACTGGGAGGATTGGCCGCAAAACACCATCACGACAAGCATGACGAACGGGACTTTGGTCATCATGCGAACGATCATGATCAAAATATTTCCCGCAAGCCGATTGGTGGCGGTCTCGGCCACGGCGGGACTGGTAGTTCACCCCAATTGGGAATTGCGAACGATGTGGCACCTGGGTATCAAGGTGGCCATTCCGGCTCGCCTCGTCCTCGCATGCCAACCTCTGCCGAGCCTTTGGGAATGAGTGGCTCCACCCTCCCCGGCACTTCCCCTGGAAGTGCCACTCCACCTGCCTACAACAGCACAGGCAATCCTCTATCCTCGCATCCTCCGTTCGAAGAAAACAACCACAAACACAGCACCGGCCACGAGCCCCTCATGGCAGGTGCAGCCGGTGTTGGAGCCGGAGCTCTAGGAGGCGCAGCCCTTGCCAAGCACCACCATGATGAAAACCGCGTCTCAGATTCCTCCCTAACCGGCCGGCGTAGCTGGGATCCCAACCGACAGCCTCAGCATCCTCAATCCATTCTAGCAAACGCCGCCAACAGACGCAGCACCGGCTCAACTAATCCGTATGTACAAGCCAGAAGTCCCGGCCGAAGAGCGAGATTCAGCAATGACGTGGTAGACCCAGACCACCAGCCGTCGGAAGGAAACGGCTTCCATGACGACCTCCCCCAAAATAGTCCCTACCCAAAATTGGAAACAAGCCACAGCCCACAAGAGCTCATCAGGCCCATCTCACACGAACACGTCCGCAATGGAAGCCCACGGTACAGCAACAACAATCATATGCCAGGCGGCTGGCGCGGAAGTGGCGAATCCGATCGTGCAAGTAATCATCGTGGGAGCTTTAGCAACGACATCACGAATACCAGGCCCCTCATCGCCACTCAATCAGCAGATCCAATGCAGTCGAGGAAAAGTAATCCATCGCTGAGCGATTTGAGGCAAGAGGAAGAAGATGGTTGGTATAGGGGCAGGTACATGGGTGATGACATCAGACCTGCGCCGACAGCGGCGCCGGAGAGGGAGCCGGAGAGGTTTTATGCGAATGCGAACGCGAACAGGAGGAGTGGGGTGGCGGTTGGGCAGGCTATGTAGACGTTCTGAGACTTTATTTTGCATCCAGCTTCGTGGTAGGGTTCTAAATAGCTGCGGCGTTATGACGTGCACGAATGTAGATGATCTTGTACAGATTCCTCCCTATTTACCCAGATACTTCCTTTGCTTCTTTTTCTCAGTCAAAGTGGGGAGAGAGTTCGCAGGAGCTTAGGAACTTTTCGGCCTTTCGCAACAGCAGATCTGCTAGTCAGGGCCTTCTTCATCTCTCATCTAACATCTCCGCCATTCTCCTCCTAACTTCAGTAGGCTTTCATGTAGTCTAACTAGTTAGCCAGCATTTCATCCCTTCACCCTCTCTCTCTCTCTCTCTCTCTCTCTCTCTCTCTCTCTCTCTCTCTCTCTCTCTCACACAAGCGCAGTGATCCAAGCTGGTGCGCCAGTTGCGACCTGAATGAATGAATGAGTGAGTGAGTGAGTGAGTAACTAACGAACCTGGTCATCAGCAACAGCTATTCAACAAATATCTTCCGCCGCTACCTCGGCCCCTCGATATTGAAAACTCGCTGGATTTTACAACACACGCAAGGAATTGTGCTCAGTGTTCTGTCTAGTTAAAGACTAACTAACCAACTACTTAACTAAGTTAGTTGGAGGAATGCCAGCAGGCTGGCAAAAAAGGGGGAATAATCAAACGATGGAGAGATTTTTCTCTACTCTCGTATTGTACAATTTTCAATGTCGTCTCTGCGGTGGGGTGGGGTGGGTTGGGTGAAATCGACACACACACACACGCAATTCTGATCGCCTTCTCAGTATCTATAATGTTTGCGGCAGACATGCACATCCGCTTCAATAGAAACTAACTGTACAGCAACGGCTGACGGTACTGACTTATTTTGAACGGTAGAGCCGAATACGAGTGAATTTCTCTTGAAGTGTGGAAATATGCTATGCTATGCTATGGTACCCATGGTGCTTTGCCTCAGTATTAATCTCTTTGTTAGACGAGAATCTCGGGGTGAGAAGATTAAATACTCGACAGCTTTGAATGGGACCGAGTTGTTCGTAGAACGTTCCATGGGACTACATGACCAAACAGGATCGGGCCGGGTCTCCTTCAGAGAGCTTGGTTGACTGTGTTTTCCCAGGCATGAGTTTTGGCGCCGGCACCCTTTGGGATTCTCCACAATATATGTTTGTTCGTTACGCAGAGCAAGATTCAAAGGTGGCTCACCCGAATAAGAGACTGAAGAGACATCAACTCCGGCGTCTAACAAGAGGTTGACGCAGTCTGGGTGTTCTTTTAATGCTGCACAGTGGTGCAAGGCAGTGAAGCCAAGGGAGAGAGAATGCAGGGATTAGTTCCCACTCCTCAACATGAGTCTGAACTGATTCGTACGACCAACAGCTGCTGCAAAGTGGAGTTTCGACATTCTGATTGCATCCTTCGTGTTAGGGTCGGCCCCAAAAGCGAGTAGGATGTATAGTAATTTTTCGTTGTGATGCATTATATTCGCACTCTATGGAGTCTTCCCCAAGGTGTTCTTGACATCAACTTCGTGCCCGTGATCCAACAGGAAAACCACCATCGACTCATCTTCTCTACGAGTAGCACAATGTAGAGCCGTGTCGCCGTTGTCATCACTTGCATCCATCGGTGTTCCCGCCGCCACGAGCATCCCGATGGTCACTTCGTGCGAACGCTCCGCGACAAGGTCTGGGTCTCTAAGCCATGCCGAGAAGAGACTCTGTCGGTATGCCTCCAAGACCAGATCTCTCAAGCGACCTTGTTTGTTGCCATGATATGCTGCAATGACCAATTGCACGAAAGGGATGATCACCTCGCGCAAATTGGTGGTAGCTAACACCAGAGCTTTTCGAGTAAGTATCACCACTTTATCGACCCCAGTCCCCTCTGCAGCCAAAGGCAGCTCCAATAGTTCTTTCAACCCAAGCACCCTGCCTTGAGAGACTGCTCCAGACGGGAAGCCGACACCGACTCTCAAGTATCCGTCGCGCGTTTCCAATAAGGTAAAGCTGCAGCTTAATAAAAAGTCGCGATGATTCTTGGGATACATAAGGTATAGGGTGTGTTCTCCTGGCGAATCGGACGTGACACGCAAATTTAAATCTGCTGATGAAGGGGTTAGTGATCTAACCCTACACTTGTTCTGGTCCAGGGATCAAGACTAACAGGTAGCTAGATATTTAAAGTAGTCCCGAAAGCTGGAGGAAGTTTGGTCGATTACGAGAGCATTAGATGACACGGTCGGTGTGTATCTGGGGACTGCAGGCGAAGCGTATGGACCTGGAGCAGGAGGCGTCGCTGCCGACGCCGGCGTGCAGACTGAGACGTCATTGGGAGTCTCCGGGGTTGATGCTGTAGGCAACCCTCAATCGATTGACCCGATATCTCTGGGGGGCGATTCGAGATACCTGAACGATATGTAGGAACGTCGTGTCGCGATGTCTCCTTCCTGACCTTCTCGGCCGCAATCGCGACTCGATTGAAGTAGACAGCACTTTCCTTGCCTTCTTTCTTGCGCTTCTGAACGCGACGCGAAACATATTTCCATTCTGAGCCTTTGAGATGTTTGCGGAGATTCCACTTCCGAAACCGACTTTCGTATTGGCCCTTGCTGTTGAAGCTTGTTAGGCCTAAGCAAGGGGGTAGGTCATGGGACCCGAACCTTGCATCGAAGCCATAGTTCTGCTTCATATGTGCCATGACCTCCACGAGTGTCATATTCTTCGCGAAGTACAAATCGCGAATGGTACCTTCATGGGACTGCCATGCTGCCTCCATGTTCTTGCTACCTGTAGGCATTCTGGTCCTCTGGCAATAGCCAGGCGAGGCGAGAAGGAGTAGGTAAGACGTGTGTGATCCATGGCTAAACGGTAGCAGCAGGTTCTATTATACGTTTATCCCGTATCATCAGGCTGGAACTTTTGCACGGTTGAATCAAGGGCCAGGAGGAGTGGAGCGCAGATGATTGGACAAATCCCAAATCTTTCATCTTTGAAAGCTGTGTTCGCCAGGAGCCCCATTATTGGCAGATCCCAGATTCTGCAGCTCTAAGTTTGGGGAGCCGTCCCCGCATACACGAATCAGAGTCCTTGTTAGAACATCCCAAACTCTTCAGCTTCAACCTTCGGTAGCTGTCACTTGAGATGCAGCATACCTAATCTCAACAGCGATGCTTCGTATCGGTCTAAATCCTTTCTGAGATCACTCGAATCATTGGGAAAATCCAGAATCTACCTACACCCCAGCTTCAACTCCTTCACACCATTGGTCGTTTCCATAATCGAGGTCGAAGCAGAATGCCACACCAGGATTGCTGGCTCACATGTAGTAGAGTTCCGGCAGGGATGAACGATTTTCTTCTCCCGCCTTGAACCTGCTGTGTGCTTCGACAAGGAAAGTCTGATCAACTTGACGCCTCTCTGGGGGACGTGATGGATACAAAAGGGCAGGAAGATCCCAATGTTGATGGTGTTTCTTTCGTCTCTGTCACATACCCATCTCATTTGATCTCCTTCCATCTGCTTCCAAAGTGTCTTCGTCCATCAGCTTCGCTTCAAAGCTCCTAGCACTCTCTCGATCGAAGGCGGTGTCCGGAGATAGAGCTTTCCCCAAAGCTAGCATGGCGTAAGCTTTCCCATATTTCCGTGTCTGGTGCATCACAACTGACAGCCTCATAGTCCCGCCAAGTCTGCACCAGGTCCTAAGAGTCCCAATGCCCAAGACACAACCAACAACGTTCCCTCCAACGCCCACGAGAAGTCTCCCATGATGGACCGCTTCCTGAAGGAGACTGCAAAGGACGGATATTTCAGTGGCCTTGGTGGGGACAAGCCTGAGCATGAGAACAGTAGAGGCAAGCCGAAGCTCTGAGAAGCAGGAGCTCGACGTCCTTGTTAGGCGGTTATTGGAGGATATGACACATGATCTCCTTGTCTCTCTCCCATATGAGTGCCAACCAAGACATATACGTATCTACCGTGTTCGTTGATCTTGTGTAGTGGAAGTGTCACGGCAATAGTACCTATTGCTTCATCTGTCGTTTGTATGTCTCGACTAGGATAGACTGTCTGCTTCTGCCCCGTCCACCTCTGGTACAGCCCTCATTTGTTGTTCGACATTCATCCCGCGATCTCCTGTCCGCTGTTATCTCTTAAGCGCCAGATCAATCTTATCCCAGCATATTGAAGCAGAAACCCGACCAGATCCTCAGCCGTCTCATCGTGCATGACCAGCTCCGGTCCCAAACCCACCGTCTAATGACCCGTCCGCACTCTAAGCGCCGAGCTTACGTCTCAATTGTCGTAATCGGCGCGAAGCTTGTATCGACTACCTTGCCAACCTTGAGATCAAGCTTGACAGTACCTACCACAGATACCGACAGCTCCAGCAGCCAACGCTCCATCTCGATTGAAAATTTGTCGATACCCCTAAGCAGTCGATACAGGTGCGTAGTTCACAGGAACCCACAGGCTGGCGGAGCAGAAGCCTTCTTCGTCCCGCTGCTGAAATTCTCTGTCACAGTGAACCCAATCCAGAACCGTCCTTGCGTGGGCAAAACCAAAAGGCGCCAAATTTCGGTTCATACTAGGTTCGGGACCCGTGGCAGCCGCCAGACTTTTGTCGTCGTCGTCGTCACTGAATACTTCGCATGGTTTGTTGTCTCTGAACAGGCAAAGGTCAGGATGGGAGGTTTTTGCTTTTGCGGGCAGGGCAGTGGGATGGCAGCCTGAAGGAGTCGTGGAATTTTTGGTTGTGGGCGAGGGGGGCGGGGGGGCTTGGCAGGAAATGAGTTTCGATCGCAGTGCATTGTGCTGCTACCTTTTCCGGTAACTAAGGAGTCTACAAATAGAGACGTTCGGGGGGGGCTTCGAGGTCTGGAGAAAGCTCAGGCTTCGAGGTCTGGAGAAAGCTCAGGCTTCGGGGTCTGGAGAAAGCTCAGGCTTCGGGGTCTGGAGAAAGCTCAGGCTTCGGGGTCTGGAGAAAGCTCAGGCTTCGGCATCGTGGACATTAAGACGCTGAAATACGGTATGGAGGGAGGAATAGAAGCCATGCTTAGGATACGGTCAGGGGTCTACACACATGAGTGGTGCTCGCTCCCTGGGAGGAGCAAGCATGACATGTGAGCAGAGTGATTGAAAGATGTAAGAATTCATAAATCCGACGATGCATGGTGGATCTTTGGATGTCCAGGTTGCATGCTGTAACTGCATAGATATGTATATCCAGTTGAGCTGGATAAAACCTGCAAATAGATAAGGGTATCTCTTCGAACAATTGTTCGAGTAAACGCCACGCAAATCGAGATTCATGATTCATAAGAATGGTGATGGTCGTCAGATTAGGGGTACGAACAGGAGGAGCACCGTCATCAATTCTAGCACTGTCCTCCCTGGCTTCCTGGGTGATGATGATGATCCATTTTGGTAGCCGAAAGGGGAGCCATTCGAAGAGTCGTTGGTGGTTTGTGGAATGGAGGATGCAGTTCTAGTTGGTGTTGACGATGATGACGCCGTCGTCGATGACTCTGCGGCTTTCGTTGGTCGTACGATCGTAGTAGTAGACGTAGTTTTGGTATGGGATGATGTTGATTCCTCCGAAGATGAGGTCTCACTCGACGTCGACAATGATTTCGACGTTAATGCCGTTGTCGACGAAACGTGAACCACAAACGAGCTTGACGGAACCGCTGAGGAATATGTCCCAGTCGTCGCACTCAACGCACCTCCACCAGACGGACCCCCATCCAGTCCCAACGCCTGATTCCAAGCATCTGCCGCCTGCTGTCCGGAGTAGCCTGAAAATGACCACCTCGCCCTGTCGCACGCATTTATCGCATTTCTGCTGGCTTCACACTCATCTTGTCGTAATCGTTTGCATATATCCGATTCCAGGGTCGCAATGTCGAGGGATGAGGAGAAGGGGAATGCATCGGTATTGCTCGGTATGAACGAGTATTGCGACTCGTCGTAGATGATTCCGGGGTTGGAGCAGGCTCCGAAGTTGTAGGAAGGTGACGACATCGCGACGGTAGACACAGAGCTTTACGCACGCAGCTTGACGTTTGAGCTGGATTTAATAACGAGAGTACTGCTGGCGCAGACGTCGATGTGGCCGACGATCGAGCGTTACATACTCGAAGGAGCCAGGTG
>JAABUK010006041.1_pt1 | contig 18357 bp, 17 predicted proteins | sample 5559141 | NCBI WGS metagenome assembly JAABUK01 (sample SAMN10711869, study PRJNA513367) | rock metagenome | isolation source: Antarctica rocks | place: Antarctica: Victoria Land, Pudding Butte nord | collected 2016-01-03 | reverse complement strand
TGCCAGTCCCGGGCTGCGATCGCCTGGCGCTTGTCCTGCTTCTTGCGCCCCTCGCCCACGCCCAGCAGCACCTTGGCCACGCCGCGGTCGTTGAAATGGATCTGCAGGGGCACGATGGTGAGCCCGTCGCGGGTCGAGGCGCCGATCAATTCGCCGATCTGCTTCTTCTTCAGCAGCAGCTTGCGCGGCGCCCGCGGCTCGAAGCGGGAGAGCACGCCGCCCTGGTATTCCGGGATGTAGCAGTTGAAGAGATACAGCTCCCCTTCCCGCTCCCCGGCCCAGGCCTCGGTCAGCGTGGCGCGCCCATGCCGGAGCGATTTGACCTCCGGTCCCCGCAGCACCATGCCGGCTTCCATCGTCTGCTTGATGGTGTAGTCGAAGCGCGCCTTGCGGTTCTGCGAGGCGATGCCGTGCGAGATCAGGCCCGACTTCTTCTTGGTTTTGGGGTCGGCCATTCGTTTAGTTCAGCAGTCCCGCATCCTGCATGGCGCTGCGGACCTGGGCGCGCGTGGCCGGGGATACCGGGGCCAGCGGCAGGCGGCAGTGGTCGGTGCCGTGGCCGAGCAGGCTGGCGGCATACTTGACCGGGCCGGGGCTGGTTTCGACGAACAGCGCGTCGTGCAGCGGCAGCAGCCGGTCCTGGATGGCCATGGCGCGCTCCGTCTCGCCGCCCTGCCAGGCGCGGTGCATCTCGGCGCAGAGCCGGGGCGCCACGTTGGCCGTCACGCTGATGCAGCCCTGGCCCCCGGCCGCCAGGAAGGCGAGTGCCGTATGGTCCTCGCCGGACATCTGGCAGAAGGCGGGGCCGCAAGCGCGGCGGGTGTGCAGCGGACGGGCCAGGTTCGCGGTTGCGTCCTTCACGCCGACGATGTTCGGGTGCCGGGCCAGCCGGCCCATGGTGTCCACGCTCATGTCCACCACGCTGCGGGGCGGGACGTTGTAGAGAATGACCGGCAGGTCCACCGCGTCGGCGATGGCGGAGAAATGCAGGAACATGCCTTCCTGCGTCGGCTTGTTGTAGTAGGGCGTGACCACGAGGGCGGCCGCGGCGCCGGCCTGCTTGGCGTGCCGGACCAGCTCGATGGCTTCGGCCGTGCTGTTCGACCCGGCGCCCGCGATCACCGGCACCCGCCCGGCCGAGACCTCGACGGCGATCTCCACCACGCGCTGATGTTCCGCATGGCTCAGCGTGGGGCTCTCGCCCGTGGTGCCGACGGGCACGATGCCATCGGTGCCCTGCCCGATCTGCCAATCCACGAAGGCGCGGAACGCCTCCTCGTCCAGCGCGCCATCGGCTCGCATGGGCGTGACCAGCGCGACGTATGATCCCTTGAACATCTGTGACGTGTCCCGACGCAAACCGGGAACCTATGCATGTGGGGGATGCGCCGCAAGGCCATCCCGCGGTAGCATGGGGGATGCGCGCTGCCGTGCTCCTGCTGACGCTGCTGTGGCCCGGCCTGGTGCAGGCCCAGAACGACCGCATGCTGGCAGCCGTGCGGGCGGAGCACTGGGCGGAGGCGGACGCGCTGGCCGCAGCGGAGGCGGACCCGCTGGCCCGCAAGCTGGTGCTGTACTTCCGGCTGCTGACGCCGGGCGCGGCCCGCTCGGTCGAGCTCGCCGGCTTTCTGTCGGGGAACCCGGACTGGCCGCAGCAGGGCGTGCTGTCCCGGCGGCTGGCCGAGGCGCTGCTGGCCGACCGGGACGACCGCGCAGTGCTGGAGATTTGCCAGCGGCGCCCGCCCGAGGCCGCCCCGTCCCTGCTGCGCTGCGCCGACGTCGCCGCGCGCGCCGGCCAGTCGCAGGAGGCCGATGCGCGCCGGGCTTGGCTGCTGGGCATCAACGATGCCTCGGCGGAGGCCGCCTTCATGCGCCAATGGGGCCGCGTGCTGACGCCGGAGGACCAGTGGCGCCGTTTCGACCGGCTGGCCTGGACCGATTCCGGCGCTCCCGGCGGCCCCGCCTCGCGCCAGGCCGTGCGGCTCGACCAGGCCTACCGCCCGCTGGCGGAAGCCCGGCTCGCGCTCCGGCGGAACGACCCGGTAGCGCCCGCCTTGGCCAACATCCTGCCGGAGCCGGCGCGGGGCGACCCCGGCCTCGTGCTCGACCTCGCGCGCTGGTACCGGCGCGCCGGGCAGGACCACGACGCCGCCCGGGTGTGGCTCGAGCGCGCCGGCGCGGCCGAGCAGGCGGCGCCGCCCGAGCGGCAGTCCGCGTTCTGGGAGGAGCGCACCCTGATCGCCCGACGGCTGCTGCGGGTCCGCGAGGACGCGCTGGCCTATGCGATCGCCGGCGCTCCGGGCACCGCGGCCATCGAGCCGGTGATCGAGCCGGTGATCGATGCCGCGTTCCTGGCGGGCTGGATCGCGCTGCGGCGGCTGAACCAGCCGGCGGCGGCGGTGCGGCACTTCACGGCGCTGGCGGCGCTGTCGCCGGCCGCGATCACCCAAGGGCGGGCGCAGTATTGGCTCGGCCGCGCCCTCGCCGCCGCCGGCCATGCGGAGCCGGCGCGCGCGGCGTTCGCCCTCGCGGCGGATTGGCCCACGACCTTTTACGGCCAGCTTGCGGCGCTGGCGCTGAACGAGGGCGACGAAGGGCTGAGCCGGCGCATCCAGGCCATCACGGACCCGGCCTGGACCCCGGCGCGCGCGCTGGATTTCGGCGGGCGCGAACTGGCGCGGGCGGCGACGTTGCTGGCCATGCGGGGCGAGCCGCGCCGGGCCCGCGCGTTCCTGGCGCGGCTCGACGAGCTGGCGGGCGACCCGATGGACCGGGGGCTGGGCGCTCGTTTCGCGATGGGGCTCGGCCTGCCGGAACAGGCCGTGGCGGCGGCGCGCCGGGCCGGGCGGGATGGGCTGATGCTGCCCGGCGCCGGCTGGCCCGCCGCGGTCGAGCCGCCGCCGGGGCCGGTGGAGCGCGCGGTGGCGCTCGGGCTGATCCGCCAGGAGAGCAGCTTCGACGCGCAGGCGCTCAGCCCGGCCGGGGCGCGGGGCCTGATGCAACTCATGCCGGCCACCGCCGCCTTCGTGGCGCGGCGGCTGAACGAGGCGGCCAACCCCGCCGCGCTGATCGAGGACGCGGGCCTGAACATGCGGCTGGGGACGGCCTATCTGCAGCGCCTGCTGGACCAGTACGGCGGCGTGCTGCCCCTGGCGCTCGCGGCCTACAACGCGGGGCCGGGCCGGGTGGCCGACTGGACCGCGACGCACGGGGACCCCCGCTCCGGCCAGGTGGACCTCATCGACTGGATCGAGCTGATCCCCTTCGGGGAGACGCGCAACTACGTGCAGCGCGTGGTGGAGAACGTGATGATCTACCGGGCGCAGCAGGGCGTGACCGCGCCGCATCCGGTGGCCCGCTGGGCGGGCGCGGCGGAGTGATCGGCGCCGATTTGCGCAGGGCGGCGGCCCTGCTGCTGGACGCGTTGCGCGCGCATGGCGTCACGCTCGCGACCGCGGAAAGCTGCACGGGCGGGCTGATCGCGGCCGCGCTGACCGAGATCGCCGGGTCGTCGGACGTGGTCGAGCGGGGGTTCGTGACCTATTCCAACGCGGCGAAGTCGGAGTTGCTCGGCGTGCCGCCCGAGTTGATCGCGGCGCATGGGGCGGTAAGCGAGCCGGTGGCGGCGGCAATGGCGGCGGGGGCGCTGCGGCGCTCGCGGGCGGGGATCGCGGTGTCCGTCACTGGCGTGGCCGGGCCGGGGGGCGGCAGCGCGGAGAAGCCGGTGGGGACCGTGTGGTTCGGCTGCGCGCAGCATGGGAGCGCCGTTCACACCGAGCGAGTGGTGTTCCCTGGCGACCGTTCGGCCGTGCGGGTGGCCACGGTGCTGCACGCGTTCGCGCTGTTCCGCCGGGCGATCCCCGGGTAGGCCTTCGCCCGCTATTGCTGCGGGCGGGCCGCACGGCGGGCGGCGCGCCGGGCTTTGGCGTGCTCGCGGATGTCGTCCATGGTGACGTAGCCTTTGCGGTCCCGATCGATCGCGCTGAAATCGCGGGCGACGGCGTTTATGTGGCCCGCGCGGGCTTGCGCCAGGGTCAGGCGGCCGTCATGCGTCGTGTTCGCCGCGTCGAAGCGCTGCGCCATCGTGCGGTGTGCGCGGGGCCGGATGGGAGCGGGGGCGGGGGCGCCCGGCGCTTGCGCGTCGGTGCGCGCCGGGGTGCCGGTGGAGCCCGTCAGCGGCGAGATCGTTTGCGCCGCGGCCGTGCCGGTCAGCAAGGCCATGGCGAGCAGGAGGGTCGGGACGCGCATCGAAAACTGCTCCTTGTTAAGCCGCCACAGCGTGGCGGATGGCGGCGACTGCTTCCAGCACGCCGGCATGGTCCACGTCTAGATGCGTGCAGGCGCGGCCCCGGTGCTTTCCCATGACCGAGATCAGCACCCCCGCCTCGCGCACGCGGGCGGCCAGCTCGGCGCCGGTCAGCCCGGTGCCCTCGGTGTTGAAGAACACCAGGTTCGTCTCCGGTAGCTCGACCGTGATCCCCGGGATTTGCGCCAGGCCGCGGGCCAGCACGCGGGCGTTCTCATGGTCGTCCGCCAGGCGGTCGATATTGTGGTCGAGCGCGTAGAGGCAGGCGGCGGCCGACATGCCGGATTGACGCAAGGAGCCGCCCACGCGCTGCTTCCAGCGCCAGGCCGCGCCGATGAACTCCTCCGATCCGGCCAGCACGGCCCCGAGCGGCGCACCCAGCCCCTTGGTGAAATCGAGCCATACGGAGTCGTAGCCCGCCGCCATCTCGGCTGCCGGCACGCCCGCGGCCACGACCGCGTTCATCAGCCGTGCGCCATCCATGTGCGTGACCATGCCGTGGGCATGCGCCATCTCGGCCACCGCGTTCAGCCGCTCCAGCGGCCAGACCCGGCCGCCACCGAGATTAGCGGTCTGCTCCACCTCCACCATGCGCTGCGGCGGCGCGTAGCGGGATTGCGGGCGGATTGCGGCTTCCAGCGCCTCGGTGCCGAACTGGCCGTGTTCGCCGGGCAGGCCGGTCACCTGCACGCCGGCCAGCGCCCAGGGCGCGCCGCCCTCGGCGCTGCTGATATGCGCGCTGGGGTGGGCAAGGATTTCGTCGCCGGGGCGGCATTGGGTGAGGATGGCGACCTCGTTGCACATGGTGCCAGAGGGCATGAACACCGCCGCCTGCTTGCCGAGCAGGGCGGCCATGCGGTCGCAGAGCGCCGTCGTCGTGGGGTCGGAGCCGTGCTGCTCGTCGCCAAGCTCGGCCTCCACCATCGCCTGTTTCATGGCGCGGGAGGGTTTCGTTTGGGTGTCGGAGTACAGGTTCACCCGCACGGGCACGGTGGTGTCGAAGCGTGGCGGGGCGTGGACCATGGGGCGACCTGCTTATGACTTGACGGGAACGGGCGATGGCGTGCCGGCGGGCGCGCCATAGACGTCGCGGGCGCGCTTGAGGAAGGCGTTGACCATGCGGCGCACGGCCTCGTTGAACACGACGCCGATGGCGGCCTGCAGCAGCCGGCTCTTGAACTCGAAATCGACCCAGAAGCCCACCCGGCTGCCAGCCGGGTCGGGGTCGAAGGTCCATTGGTTGTTGAGGTAGCGGAACGGGCCGTTCTCGTACTTGACCTGGACCTTGTGCGGGCGCTCGAGCGAAACCCGGCTGGTGAAGGTTTCGCGGAACGGGCCGAAGCCGATGGTGAGGTCGGCCACCAGCTCGGTTTCGGTGTGGGTCCGCACGCGGGCACCGACGCACCAGGGCAGGAACTGCGGATATTTGCCGACGTCGGCGACCAGGTCGTACATCTGCTCGGGCGTGTAGGAGAGCGTGCGCTTCTCGGCGTGGGTGGGCACTAGAGCACGATCCGTGCTGTTAGGCGCACGGCTCGCGCTCTAGCCGTTGTCTTTACGAGCATGTTCATCCGACGGGTGATCCCGTGTGGTCGGATCATGCTCTAAGCGCTGGCCGTGGCGCGCTGGCGGGCTGCACGCAACTGCGCGAAGTCGGCGTCGGCATGGTAGGAGCTACGGGTGAGCGGGGTGGCGGACACCATCAGGAAGCCCTTGGCGCGCGCCATGGCGGCATAGTCGGCAAAGTCCTCGGGGGGCACGAAGCGACCCACGGCGGCGTGCTTGACGGTGGGCTGCAAGTATTGGCCGAGGGTAAGGAAGTCCACGTCAGCCACGCGCAGGTCGTCCATGACTTGCAGGATTTCGGGCTTCTGCTCGCCCAAGCCGACCATGAGGCCGGACTTGGTGAAGATGGTGGGGTCGAGCAGCTTCACCTGGTCGAGCAGGCGCAGCGACTGGTAGTAACGGGCGCCGGGCCGGATAGTGGGGTAGAGGCGCGGCACGGTTTCGAGGTTGTGGTTGAACACGTCCGGCCGGGCATCGGCGACGATCTCGAGGGCGCCGGGCTTGCGGAGGAAGTCGGGGGTCAGCACCTCGATCGTGGTCTCGGGTGCTGCGGCGCGAAGCGCGCGGATGACGGCGGCGAAGTGGGCGGCGCCGCCATCGCGGAGGTCGTCGCGGTCGACCGAGGTGATGACCACGTGGCGGAGGCCGAGCTTGGCGACGGCGTCGGCGACGCGGCCGGGCTCGCCCGCGTCGAGCGCCTCGGGCTGGCCAGTGCGGACGTTGCAGAAGCTGCAGGCACGGGTGCAGGTGTCGCCCATGATCATCATGGTGGCGTGGCGCTGCGACCAGCACTCGCCGATGTTCGGGCAGGCGGCTTCCTCGCAGACGGTGACGAGGCGGTTCTCGCGCATGAGGGCGCGGGTCTCGTGGTAGATGGGGTGGTTGGGCGCGCGAACGCGGATCCAGTCCGGCTTGCGCTGGATCGGGTTGTCCGGGCGGTGCACCTTTTCCGGGTGGCGCGGCGCCAGCCGGTGGTCGATCAGGACGCGGGTTGCCATGGGCTAGAAGTGGATGGCTGGGGGGATTCCGTCAACGCCTAGAAATGGATGGCGCGGCCATACGCCCCCAGCACCGCCTCGTGCATCGTCTCCGACACGGTCGGGTGCGGGAAGACGGTGTTCATCAGCTCCTTTTCGGTGGTCTCGAGGGTGCGGGCTATGGTGTAGCCCTGGATCAACTCCGTCACCTCGGCGCCGATCATGTGGGCGCCCAGCAGCTCGCCGGTCTGGGCGTTGAACACGGTCTTGACCATGCCTTCCGGCTCGCCCATGGCGATAGCCTTGCCGTTGCCGATGAACGGGAAGCGGCCGACCTTCACATCGTGGCCGGCCGCCTTGGCGCGGGCCTCGGTCATGCCCACCGAGGCGATCTGCGGGCGGCTGTAGGTGCAGCCGGGGATGTTGCCGATGTCGAGCGGATGCACATCGTTCTGCCGGGCGATGGCTTCAACGCAGATGACGCCCTCATGGCTCGCCTTGTGGGCCAGCCAGGGCGCGCCGGTGACGTCGCCGATGGCGTACACGCCGGGCTCGCCGGTGCGGCAATATTCGTCGATGACAATATGGCTGCGCTCCACTTTGACGCCGGTGCCCTCTAGGCCCAGGTCCTCGACGTTGCCGACGATGCCGACGGCCGAGATCACCCGGTCCACCGTCATCTCCTGCGTCGTGCCGCCCGCCTCGATGGTGGCCGTCACGTTGTCCCCGCCCTTGCGCACCGCGGTGACCTTGGCAGCGGTGAGGATCTTGATGCCCTGCTTCTCGAAGGCCTTCTGGGCGAAGGCGCTGATCTCCTCGTCCTCGACCGGCAGGATGCGGTCGAGCACCTCCACCACCGTCACCTCGGCGCCCATGTTGCGGTAGAAGCTCGCGAACTCGATGCCGATGGCGCCGGAGCCGATGACCAGCAGGGATTTCGGCATGCTGGGCGGCACCATCGCCTCGCGGTAGGTCCAGATCAGCTTGCCGTCGCCCTCGAGGCCGGGCAGCTGGCGGGCGCGGGCGCCGGTGGCCAGGATGATGTGCGGCGCGGTCAGGGTGGCCGCCGCCTTGCCGCTCACCGCGAGGGTGTTCTTGCCGGCGAGCTTCGCCTGCCCGTCGAACACGGCGACCTTGTTCTTCTTCAGCAGGTGGCCGACGCCCGACGCCAGCTGCTTGGCGATGCCGCGAGAGCGCTTGACCACCTTGGCGAGGTCGAAGCGGACGTTGTCGGCGGCGAAGCCGAACTCGTCGAGGTGGCGCAGCAGGTGGTTGATCTCCGACGAGCGCAGCAGCGCCTTGGTGGGGATGCAGCCCCAGTTGAGGCAGATGCCGCCGAGGTGCTCGCGCTCGACCACGGCGGCCTTCATGCCGAGCTGGGCGGCGCGGATGGCGGCAACGTAGCCGCCGGGCCCGCCACCGACGACGATCAGGTCGAACTTGGTTTCCATGGCCGTCTTTCGTTAGAGCATCAGGCTGAGCGGGTCTTCCATCACGGTCTTGAACACCGCCATCCATTCGGCGCCGAGCGCGCCGTCCGCCACCCGGTGGTCCACGCTCAACGTGCAGGTCATCACCGTGGCGACCGCGAGCGCGCCGTCTTTGACCACGGGGCGCTTCTCGCCGGCGCCGACCGCCAGGATGGCGGCCTGGGGCGGGTTGATGATGGCGGTGAACTGCTTGGTGCCGAACATGCCGAGGTTGGAGATGCTGAAGGTGCCGCCCTGGAACTCCTCGGGCTTCAGCTTGCCTGACTTGGCGCGGGCGCCGAGGTCTTTCATCTCCGCGCTGATGGTGGCCAGACCCTTGCGGTCGGCATGGCGGATGATGGGGGTGATCAATCCGTCCGGCATGGAGACGGCCACGCTGATGTCCACGTCGTCGTACAGCACCATGCTGTCCTCGGTGTAGCTGGCGTTCAGCTTCGGCACCCGGCGGAGCGTGGCCGCGGCCGCTTTGATGACCAGGTCGTTGACCGAGAGCTTGAACGCGCCCGGCCCGTCCTTGGGCGCGCGGGCGTTGAGATCGGCGCGCAGCTTGAGCAGGGTGTCGATCTCGATATCGAGGGTGACGAAGAAGTTGGGGACGAGCTGGTGGCTCTCCAGCAGTCGGCGGGAGATCACTTTGCGCATGGTGGAGTTCGGCACCAGCGTGTGGGGCGCGGTGATGGCGGGCGGCTTGGCGGCGGACGACGGCGCGGCGGCCGGGCTGGCGGGAGCCGGGACCTCGCGGGCGCCGGCCTGCGGCTCCATGCGGTCAGGTTCAGCGGGGCGGTCGGGCTTGGCGGGCGCGCCTTGGGCGGCTTGGATGTCGGCGCGGATGATGCGGCCGTTGGGTCCGCTGCCTTTCAGGGCCGAGAGGTCGATGCCGGCCTGCTTGGCCATGCGCCGGGCCAGCGGCGAGGCGAAGACGCGGGACTGATCGTGGCCGTTCGCGGCCGGCTGGGGCGGGGACGCGGGCGCGGGCTTCGGCGCCTCGGCCTTTGGCACCTCGGTCTTTGCTTCCGCAGCGGGTGCGGGGGCTGGCGGGGCCGCCGACGCGGGAGGGGCCGGCGGCGCCGAGGCGCTCTCGCCCTCCTCGACCAGCACGGCAATCGGCGCGTTTACCTTCACGCCGGCGGTGCCATCGGGGACCAGGATTTTGCCCAGCACGCCCTCGTCCACCGCTTCCACCTCCATGGTGGCCTTGTCGGTCTCGATCTCGGCGATGACGTCGCCGGCTTTGACGGCCTCGCCCTCCTTCTTGAGCCAGCGGGCCAGGGTGCCCTCGGTCATCGTCGGCGAGAGCGCGGGCATCAGGATATTGGTTGCCATGCTGCGGACCCCCTAGACGATCTTCTTCACGGCATCGACCACCCAATCCGGCTGCGGCAGGGCCAGCTTCTCGAGGTTGGCGGCATAGGGCAGCGGCACGTCGAGCCCGGCGACCCGCACCGGCGGCGCATCCAGCCAGTCGAAGCAGTGCTCCATCATCTGCATGGCGATCTCGGCGCCGATGCCGGCGAAGGGCCAGCCTTCCTCCACGGTGACGAGCCGGCTGGTCTTCTTGACGCTTTCGACCACGGTCGCGGTGTCCATCGGGCGCAGGCTGCGCAGGTTGACCACCTCCGCCTCGATCCCCTGCCCGGCCAAGGTCTCGGCCGCCTTGAGCGCCACGCCGACCATGACGCTGTAGGCGACGATGGTCACGTGCGTCCCTGCCCGCTCGATCTTGGCCTTGCCGATCGGCAGCACGAAGTCCTCCGCGGTCGGGCACTCGAAGGTCTGGCCGTAGAGGATTTCGTTCTCGAGCACGATGACCGGGTTGGGGTCGCGGATGGCGGCGCGCAGCAGGCCCTTGGCGTCGGCCGAGGACCAGGGGGCGACCACCTTCAGGCCGGGGCAGTGCGCGTACCAGCTGGCGTAGTCCTGGCTGTGCTGCGCGCCGACGCGGGAGGCGGCGCCGTTGGGGCCGCGGAACACGATGGGGCAGCCCATCTGGCCGCCGGACATATAGAGCGTCTTGGAGGCGGAGTTGATGATCTGGTCGATCGCCTGCATGGCGAAGTTGAAGGTCATGAATTCGACGATCGGCCGCAGCCCGTCCATCGCGGCGCCCACCGCCATGCCGGTGAAGCCGTGCTCGGTGATGGGGGTGTCGATGATGCGCTTGGGGCCGAACTCGTCCAGGAGGCCCTGGCTGATCTTGTAGGCGCCCTGGTATTGCGCGACCTCCTCGCCGATGAGGAACGCGCGGTCGTCGGCGCGCAACTCGGCGGCCATGGCGTCGCGGAGGGCCTCGCGGACCGTGGTGGGCCGGGTCGGGCCCCAATCCTTCTCCGGGCCCGGGGTGGCGAGAGGCTGGGCGGCGAGCGGCTGGGCGGCGAGAGGCTGGGCGGCCGGGGCGGGCGCGGTCTGCACGGGCGCGGTCTGCACGGGGGCGGCAGGCGGCGCCTCGGCCTTCGGCGTGGATGCCGCCGCCGGGGCGGAGGCGGGGGCGGTCGCGCCGCCCTCCCCGGCCAGCTCGGCGATGGGCGTGTTCACGGCCACGCCGTCCGTGCCTTCCTCGACCAGGATGCGGGCGAGCTTGCCTTCATCGACGGCCTCCACCTCCATGGTGGCCTTGTCGGTCTCGATCTCGGCGATCACATCGCCGGCGCGGATGTCCTCGCCGACCTTCTTCAGCCAGCGGGCCAGCTTGCCCTCGGTCATGGTCGGCGACAGCGCCGGCATCAGGATTTGCGTGGACACCGCTCAGCTCTCCACCAGGATATCGGTCCATAGCTCGGCGGGGTCGGGCTCGGGGCTGCTCTGGGCGAAGTCGGCCGCGTCCTGCACGCGAGCCTTCACCTCGTCGTCGATGCGCTTGAACTCGGCCTCGGCGACGCCGAAGGCTTCCAGCAAGTGCCGGGCGGCCTCGATGCAGTCGCGCTCCGTGCGCATCTTCTGCACCTCCTCGCGGGTGCGATACTTGGCCGGGTCGGACATGGAGTGGCCGCGGTAGCGGTAGGTCTTGACCTCGAGCAGGTAAGGTCCGTTGCCGGCCCGGCAGTGCGCCACCGCCTGGTCGGCGGCGCCCTTGACGGCAGCCACGTCCATGCCGTCCACCTGCATGCCGGGGATGCCCCAGGGCGCGGCGTTGCGCGACAGGTCGCGGGAGGCGGAGGCGCGCTCGACGCTGGTGCCCATGCCATATTTGTTGTTCTCGATGACGTAGATGCAGGGCAGCTTCATCAGGGCGGCGAGGTTGAAGCTTTCGAACACCTGGCCCTGGTTGCTGGCGCCCTCGCCGAAATAGGTGGCGCAGACGCGGTCGTTGCCGCGATACCAGTTGGCCATGGCCAGGCCGGTACCGAGGCTGACCTGGGCGCCGACGATGCCGTGGCCGCCGAAGAAGCGGCGCTCCTTGCTGAACATGTGCATGGAGCCGCCCTTGCCGCGGGAATAACCGCCGCTGCGGCCGGTCAGCTCGGCCATGACCCCGCGCGGCTCCATGCCGGTGGCCAGCATGTGGCCATGGTCGCGGTAGGAGGTGATGACCTGGTCGCCCTCGCCGAGCGCAGACTGGATGCCGACCACGACGGCTTCCTGGCCAATGTAGAGGTGGCAGAAGCCGCCGATCAGGCCCATGCCGTAGAGCTGTCCGGCCTTTTCCTCGAAGCGCCGGATCAGCAGCATGTCGCCGTAGGCCTTCATGAGCTGCTGCTGCGTCATTGCGCCGTCGCGACCCTTGCCGCGCTTGCGAGTGTCGGCTGCCTGGGCCATGCGATCTGCTTCCCCTGTCTGCCCCCGACACCTAGCCTCGCCAGGCCGCGACGACAAGGGCGCGGGCCGCGGCCTAAAAGAGCTTACGTCCGGGGCCGTAGGGGATGACGATGTCGGCCGGGTCGGCGACATTCAGCATGGAGCGGGCGCGTTCGTCGAGCGTATCGGGGTCGAGACGCTGCGAGCGCAGCCCGGCCACGCGGCGCTCCCAAGCCTCGCGCTCCTGGGTCGTGCGCGCGAGTTCGGCTTGCACGGACTTCAGCTGTTCCTGGCGCAGCGCGTAGGCCTGCAGGCCGCGCTCGCCCTGGGTGGCGTTCCAACCGAAGTAGCCGACCAGAGCGAGAAACAGCGCCGGCGCGATGGTCGCTTGCAGGCCACGTTTCAGTGTCCGACCCCAGCCCATGCCGCGCTCCGCCTCGATGCCGCGAGGCTACACGAGCTTAGGGCGGTATGCATCTGTTATCGGCGCAGGATCGTCCGTCCGGCGTAGCGCGCGGCCGGCCCGAGCTCCGCCTCGATGCGGATCAGCTGGTTGTATTTGGCAGTACGGTCGCTGCGGGCCAGGCTGCCAGTCTTGATCTGGCCGCAGTTGGAGGCGACGGCGAGGTCGGCGATGGTGTTGTCCTCGGTCTCGCCGGAGCGATGGCTCATGACGGTGGAAAAACCCGCGCGCTGCGCCAATTCGATGGCTTCGAGCGACTCCGAGAGGGTGCCGATCTGGTTCACCTTGACCAGGATGGAGTTGGCCGTTCCCGTCTCGATGCCGCGGCGCAGGCGTTCGGTGTTGGTGACGAACAGGTCGTCGCCCACCAGCTGCACGCGAGCGCCCAGCACCTCGGTCATGTGCTTCCAGCCGTCCCAGTCGTCCTCGGCGCAGCCGTCCTCGATGGAGACGATGGGGAAGCGGTCGCAGAGGGCGGCGAGGTAGGCCACCATGCCGGCGGCGTCGAGCCGCTTGCCCTCGCCTTCCATGTTGTACTCGCCGCCTTGGAAAAACTCGGTGCTGGCGCAGTCCAGGGCGAAGGTGACGTCCTCGCCGGGTCGGTAGCCGGCCTGTTCGCAGGCGCGGCTGATGAACGACAGGGCTTCCTCGGCCGATTTCAGGTTGGGCGCGAAGCCGCCCTCGTCGCCCACGTTGGTGTTGTGCCCGGCGTCGTGCAACTGTTTCTTGAGCGCCTGGAAAATCTCGGAGCCCATGCGGACCGCGTCGGCGAAGGTGGCGGCGCCGACCGGCTGGACCATGAACTCCTGCACGTCGATCGGGTTGTCGGCGTGCTTGCCGCCGTTGACGATGTTCATCATCGGCACTGGCAGGGTGCGGGCGAACACGCCGCCGACATGGCGGTAGAGCGGCACGCCGAGGTCGACGGCGGCGGCCTTGGCGGCCGCGAGCGACACGGCGAGGATGGCGTTGGCGCCCAGGCGCGACTTGTTGGGGGTGCCGTCGAGGTCGATCATGATGTCGTCGAGCTTGAGCTGCTCGCGCGGGTCCATGCCGCCGATGGCGTCGAAGATCTCGCCCTCGATGTTGGCGCAGGCCTGGCGGACGCCCTTGCCGCCGTAGCGGGCCTTGTCGCCATCGCGCAGCTCGACCGCCTCGTGCGCGCCGGTGCTGGCGCCGGAGGGGACGGCGGCCCGGCCGATGGCGCCGCTGTCGAGCACGACGTCGGCTTCGACGGTCGGATTGCCCCGGCTGTCGAGGATTTCGCGGGCGACGATGTCGGCGATGGCGCTCATGGCGAACCCGTGCGGTTATGGCGCCGGCTGAGTAACATCAAGGCCTCAGAACGGGAAGGCAGCCTGCAGCTTCATCAGCTCGTCGAGCGCCTTGAGGCGGGTGATCAACGTGGGCATGGCCCGCAGCGCGATCATGTTGGGCCCGTCGCTGGGGGCGGCGTCGGGGTCGGCGTGGGTTTCGATGAACAGGGCGGCGGCGCCTACCGCCAGGGCGGCGCGGGCCAAGGCGGGGGCGAATTCGCGCTGGCCGCCGGAGGAGCCGCCGTGGCCGCCGGGCTGCTGGACGGAGTGGGTGACGTCGAACACCACGGGGTAGCCGGTGCGGGCCATGATGGGCAGCGCGCGGAAGTCCGAGATCAGGGTGTTGTAGCCGAAGCTGGCGCCGCGCTCGGTCAGCAGGATGCTTTCGTTGCCGGTGCCGGCGATCTTGGCGGCGACGTGGGCCATGTCCCAAGGCGCGAGGAACTGGCCCTTCTTGACGTTGACGGTGCGGCCGGTCTCGCCGGCGGCGAGCAGCAGGTCGGTCTGGCGGCATAGGAAGGCGGGGATCTGCAGCACGTCGACCGCCTCGGCGGCGGGCTCGCACTGTTCGGGGCCGTGCACGTCGGTGAGCACGGGGATGCGGAAGCGCTCGCGAACGGCGGCGAGGATGGCGAGGCCGGCGGCCATGCCGACGCCGCGGGCGCCGCCGCCGCTGGTGCGGTTGGCCTTGTCGAAGCTGCTTTTGTAGATCAGCCCGATGCCGGCCTGCTGCGCCATGTCGCGCAGCGCCTCGGCCATCTCGAAGGCGTGCTGCTCGGATTCGATCTGGCAGGGCCCGGCAATCAGCACGAACGGACGGTCGTTGCCGATCTCGAGGTCGCGGACACGCACGATTTTGGCTTCAGACAAGGCGGGCCTGCTTTACGGTTGCCTCGATGAACCCGGCGAACAGCGGGTGCGGGTCGAGCGGTTTCGATTTCAGCTCGGGGTGATACTGCACGCCGATGAACCAGGGATGCCCGGGCAGCTCGATGGTCTCCGGCAGCACGCCGTCGGGCGACATGCCCGCGAACCGCATGCCGGTCGCTTCCAGCGTGGCCCGGAAGTTCACGTTCACCTCGTAGCGGTGGCGGTGGCGTTCCTGGATGCTGGTCGACCGGTAGATGGCGCTGATCAGCGAGTCGCCCGCCAGCACCGCGGGATAGGCGCCGAGGCGCATGGTGCCGCCGAGGTCGCCGCCCTCGGCCCGGCGCTCGAGCGCGTTGCCGCGGGACCACTCGGTCAGCAGACCGACGACCGGGGTGGCGCAGGGGCCGAACTCGCTGCTGGAAGCTTCCGGCAGGTCGGCCATGTTGCGGGCGCATTCGATGACGGCCATCTGCATGCCGAAGCAGATGCCGAAGAACGGCACCCGGCGCTCGCGGGCGAAGCGGACGGCGGCGATCATCCCGGGGGTGCCGCGCTCGCCGAAGCCGCCGGGCACGAGGATGCCGTGCACGCCCTCGAGGCGGGAGACGGCGTCGGGCGTCTCGAACACCTGGCTGTCCACCCAGTCGAGCCGGACGCGGACTCGGTTGGCGACGCCGCCATGGATCAGCGCCTCGGCCAGGCTTTTGTAGCTGTCGAGCAGGCTGGTGTACTTGCCCACCACCGCGATCCGCACCTCGCCCTCGGGCGCGCGGACGATGTCGACGATGCGCTGCCAGGGCGAGAGGTCGGGCGCGGTCTCGAACGGCAGGCCGAAATGGCGCAGCACTTCGCGGTCCATGCCCTCCTCGTGGTAGCTGATCGGCACGGCGTAGATGGTGTCCACGTCGAGGGCGGCGATCACGGCCTGCTGGCGCACGTTGCAGAAGTTGGCGATCTTGCGCCGCTCGCCGTCGGGGATTTGCCGGTCGCAGCGGCAGAGCAGCATGTGCGGCTGGATGCCGGCGTTCTGCAGCTCCTTCACCGAATGCTGGGTGGGCTTGGTCTTCAGCTCGCCGGCGCTGGGGATGTAGGGCACGAGGGTGAGGTGGACGAACATGGTGTGCGCCGGACCCAGCTCGTTGCCGAGCTGGCGGATGGCTTCCAGGAACGGCAGGCTCTCGATGTCGCCGACGGTGCCGCCGATTTCGATCAGGGCGAAATCGACCGCTTCCGTGCCGCCGGTGATGGCCTCCTTCAAGGCGTCGGTGATGTGCGGGATCACCTGGACGGTGGCGCCCAGATAGTCGCCGCGGCGCTCGCGGGCGATCACTTCGGAGTAGATGCGGCCGGTGGTGGCGTTGTCGGTCTGTTGGGCGTGCACGCCGGTGAAGCGTTCGTAGTGGCCGAGGTCGAGGTCGGTTTCCGCGCCGTCGTCGGTCACGAACACCTCGCCGTGCTGGGTGGGGCTCATCGTGCCGGGATCGACGTTCAAATAGGGGTCGAGCTTGCGCAGGCGGACGGAGTAGCCCCGCGCCTGCAGCAGCGTGCCGAGCGCGGCGGAGGCCACGCCCTTGCCGAGGGAGGAAACCACGCCGCCGGTGATGAAGACGAACCGCGTCATGGGCAGCCCTGATACATCAAGGCGCGGCCCGGCGGATACACCCCAGCACGCAGGTCAGCCAGCACGCGGGTTTAGTTGGTCGGCACGGCGGGTCCACGCGGCGCCGGGGCGGTGTTGCCGGCCGGGGCGCTGCCGGCCGGGGCGCTAGCGGGCGGCGGGCTGTCGAGCAAGGAACGGCCGCCACCCACGGTGCCGCGGTTCAGCAGGGCCAGGGTGAGCGAGAGGGCGAAGAACACCGTGCCCAGGATTGCGGTGGTGCGGGTGAGCAGGTTGGTGGTGCCGCGGCCGGACATGAAGCCGCCCATGCCCTGCGTGGTGCCGATGCCCAGTCCGCCGCCCTCGCTGCGCTGGATGAGCACGACGCCGATCAGCGCGAGGGTGACGAAGAGGTGGACGATGAGCAGGACGGTGGTCATGGGGGCGGGTTCTAGCCGGGGGCCGCCCGGTTGGAAAGCGCGTCGCGCGCGGCAGCCCTGGCGATGGCCAGGAAGTCGGCGGCGACCAGGCTCGCGCCGCCCACCAGGGCGCCGCCCACGCCGGGGAGCGCCAGCAGCGCCGCGGCACCGGCCGGCTTGACCGAGCCGCCGTAGAGGATGCGGACGCCGGCGCCCCCCTCGCCCAAGGTGGCGACCAACTGCTCGCGGATGCAGCGGTGCATGGCGACCACGTCGTCCTCCGATGCGCTGCGGCCGGTGCCGATGGCCCAGACCGGCTCGTAGGCGACCACACCGGGGAAGCCCGGCGGCACCGAACCGTCGACCTGCGCGGCCACCACGGGCTCGGCGTTGCCGCTCAGGCGCTGCTGCTCGGTTTCGCCCACACAGACGATCGGCGTGAGGCCAGCCGCGATCGCCGCCTGCGCCTTCTGCCGCACGAGGCCGTTCGACTCGCCGTAGCCGAGCCGCCGCTCGGAGTGGCCGACGATGACCCAGGCGGCGCCGGCGTCGCGCAGCATGGGGGCGGAGACGTCGCCGGTGCGGGCGCCGGCGGGTTCGGGGTGGCAGTCCTGGCCGCCGACAACGACCGGGCTGCCGTGCAGGGCGGCGGCGACCGCGGCGAGCACGGTGGCGGGCGGGCAGACCAGGAGGTCGCAGGCCAGGCCGTCGGCGCCGTCACGGAGCACCGCCGCCAGGGCCGCCGCCTCGGCCTGCAGCCCGTTCATCTTCCAGTTTCCGGCAATCAGCTGGCGCATCCGTCGTTCCCTTCCCGTCCCGCCCTTCCCGTCCCGTCGTATAGTCCTACTCCGGCCCGGTCTGGCAATCCCGCGTCTGGCAATCCCGCGTCTAGCAAATCCCGCGTATGGCAAATCCCGCCGCTCCTCCTTATGGTGCGCCGCCGCAGTCCTTGGAAAACCCGCCGCATGCTCGCCTTGTTCCGCCGCTTCCTCAGCACCTGGGCCGCCAAGGCCTTCTTCATCGTGCTGGTCGGATCCTTCGCGCTGTGGGGCGTGGCCGATGTCCTCCGCAACCTGGGCGGGGACCACGCGCTGGCCACCATCGGCGACCGCAAGATCGAAGTACCGGAGTTCCAGGACGCGTTCCGCCGGCAACTGGCGCAGGTCAGCCGCATGCTGGGCGGGCGCACCGAACCCACCCCGGCGATCCGCAAGGCTGTTGCCGAGCAGGTGCTGGACCGGATCGTGGTGCAGAGCAGCATCGCCGCCGAGGTGCGCCGCATGGGGCTTGCGGTGCCGGACGAGGCGTTGCGCCGGGCCGTGTTCGAGATCCCCGCCTTCCGCGGTCCGTCCGGCAGCTTCGACCGCAACGCCTTCGATGCGGTGCTGCGCACCAACAACCTATCCGAGCCGCGCTTCCTCGAGCTGATGCGCGCCGACCTGGGCCAGCGGCAGCTGATGGAGGCGGTGCAGGCCGGCGTGGCGCCGCCCGAGGTGCTGCTGCGCGAGGTGTTCGCCTTCCAGCGCGAGACGCGGGTGGCGGAGGTGGTCGAGCTGCCGTTCAGCGCCGCGCCCGACCCCGCCGCGCCGAGCGAGGACGACCTCAAGCGCGCCTACGAGAA
>JAABUK010006040.1_pt1 | contig 18361 bp, 14 predicted proteins | sample 5559141 | NCBI WGS metagenome assembly JAABUK01 (sample SAMN10711869, study PRJNA513367) | rock metagenome | isolation source: Antarctica rocks | place: Antarctica: Victoria Land, Pudding Butte nord | collected 2016-01-03 | reverse complement strand
GCAATCCAAAATTTCTTTGAAGGAATTAATCAAAACTATAAACTACAACTATCAACATTACTTACCCTGAAATTCCAATTCTTTGATGATAAAAATTCACTAATTTACCCCTTGTGAAGTATAACTTCCTCAGCTTATTATTTTGTAGACGCTACCATCCTGGCTAAAGCAGCTAAAATTTTAGGCAAAAAGACCGATGAAATAAAATACACTGCTTTGGCCTCAAAGATTAAAAATGCCATTAATGCCAAATACCTTAATAAGAATACCGGAATTTATAATAAAGGAATTCAAACTGAACTAAGCGTTCCACTTTGCTGGGGAATTGTGCCGGAGGAACTGAAAAGCAAAGTAGCCGCTAATTTGTCTAAAAGAGTGGAGGCAGATAATTTTCACCTTGATGTAGGCATCCTGGGAGCTAAAGCTATATTGAACGCGCTTAGTGATAATGGTTATGCTGATGATGCTTATAAAATAGCCTCGCAGGAAACATTTCCGTCGTGGGGATGGTGGATAGTAAACAATGCTTCTACATTATACGAAAACTGGAATATTGATGCTACATCAGACATCTCATTGAATCATATTATGTTTGGCGAAATTGGCGCGTGGCTCTATAAAGGTATCGGCGGTATTAAACCTGATGAACAAAATCCAGGTTTTAAAAATATATTATTAGCACCGCATTTCGTAGCAGGACTGGATAATTTTGAAGCTTCACATGACGGCCCTTATGGAAAAATCATTTCATCTTGGAAAAAAGAAAACAATGCAATTATATATATGGTTACTATACCTGCTAATTCAACAGCTGATATTTCAATTCCGGTTATGATCAACCAGCAGGTGTACTACAATGGAAAGTTATTAACTGACATACCCGGTTCCATTCGTTTTACCGGAACTGTTAATATGACAAGGCATTGTAAGGTTCAAGCAGGTAATTATCGTTTTGAAATAAAGTGAATGACTTTTAAGAAGCTTTAATGTGGAAATTAAAAAGCTAAATTGATTATTTTAAAATCATATCTCAATAAATTATTAAAACAAGTTTTAAATTAATGCATGATGCAAGAGAATCTTTTTAATAAAAATGCAAAATCGGGCTCAGCAGGTTTAATTATAACTAAGCCTCATCAAAAAATACTTAGTAAACAACAGCAAACTTTTAATAAGCTTATTAAAAGAATTGAAAAGTTAAGATCAGATCTTGTACGGGTACATACTTCTTTAGATGAAAAACTAGACTTTTATGTTAAGCATATCCATCCCTTAGAGCAACAGTTAACAGAATTGAATAAAGAGATAATAAAGCTGCTTTTCTCATTTTTTAATAATAAAAAATTATTATCTAAAAAGGAAAGGAAAAATTTAGGTGGCGTAATAGCCGGTCAGCTTGATGAAATTTTTCAGCTTAAAGAAGGCGAGCCAGAAGACGAGCTTAAAGAAATATTCAAAGCTGTACAAGGAATAAGTTACGAAAAAGCTGTTGAGCAGGATTTTAATGTTATGAAGGATGGTATGGAATCTATATTCGAAGAGTTTGGCTTTGAAATGAATCTTGATGGTTTACATAGCAAGATGACACCAGAGGAAATGATACGGAAAACAATTGAAATTGAAGAGGAATTAAAACAACAGGCCCATGAAAAAGAGCACAGGCAAACAGCTAAGAAAAAGACTAAAAAGGAGCTGGAAAAAGAAGAAAAAGCTAAGCTGATAGAAGAGGCAAGAGCAAGAAATATCAGCAGCATTTATAAACAGCTGGCTAAAATACTGCATCCTGATCTCGAGCAGGATGAAAAGCTGAAACTGCAGAAAGAGGAGTTAATGAAGCAGCTAACGATTGCTTATGAAAATAATGATCTGCATACCTTGCTAAAACTGGAGCTCACCTGGATACAAAATGAAGAAAACAATTTTGATAAGCTTACAGATGAGAAGCTTGGCATTTATAACGAAGTGCTTAAAGAACAAATAAGAGAGCTGGAAGACGAATTAGTGGAAGTATATGATCATCCCAGGTACCAGTCGCTGGGAAAATTTAGTATGTTTCCGGATGAGATGAGAAGTATAAATTTGAAGCATGAAAAAGAACTGGCGGAAACTGATAATAAACATATGACCTTACAGATTGAAAAACTGAAAGGAACTGAAAAGCAAGCGCTGTCATTGGTTAAAGAATTAATACATGAGTTTGAGTTCAAAATAAAATTTAATAAGGGTTTTTCAAAGTTTGTAAATGATCGCGATTTTTTTTAATGTATAATATTACCGTATTGTGATTGCCGGTTTATAAGGATATTATACGCAACCCATGTAATTCAATTAATCACCTGTTATTGGAAATAGTTTGATTATTTTGCCGGATGATTACTCCGGAATTTAATCTTAAGAATAACAATGGATAATTTAGATGTCCAGGCACCATCTGTTGCAATCAAAACAACTCAGTTGGGAATTGCAATAAGTATCGTTTTAATTTTTATTAAAGGCTTAGCGGGTCATTTCGGACATTCGTATGCGTTAGTGGCAGATGCTACAGAATCAGGTGCCGACATCTTGAGCTCGGCATTACTATGGCTGGCATTGCGCATCGCCTTGAAAGCAGCTGATGAAGAACATCCATACGGTCATGGAAAAGCGGAGCCTTTAGCAGCCATTGTTGTTGCGTTGTTTTTGATTGCAGCTGCGGTTTGGATTGGTTATCATTCTATAATATTTATACATACACCACACGAATTGCCAAAAAGTTTTACGCTTTGGATCCTGCTTCTTGTAATCGGTATAAAAGAAAGCATGTTTCGTTATGTGCTTAATATAGGAAAGAAAATCAATAGCCAAGCGGTTAAAGCAGATGCATACCATCACAGAAGTGATGTCATTACATCAGTAGCTGCTTTTATCGGAATTTCAGTTGCACTGATCGGAGGCAAAGGGTATGAAGGTGCTGATGACTGGGCCGCCCTTGTAGCGTCAGTATTGATTTTATATAACGCTACCGGAATCATCAGGCCTGCCCTGGCAGAAATCATGGATGCCGCTCCTTCTAATGAAATTGTAAACCAAGTAAGGAATATTGCAGAACGTGTACCGCAGGTGAAGTTCACCGAAAAATGTTTCGTTAGAAAAATGGGATTTGAATATTACGTAGATATTCATATTGGGGTAGATGGCAATTTAACTGTTACTGAAGGACATAGCATTGCTCATTTAGTTAAAGATGCACTTCTGAAAAGTAAGCTGAGGGTTACGGATGTGTTGGTGCATGTGGAACCATATAATGGTTAATTGTTAATGGTTAATTGTTAACGGATAGTGGTTAACAATTATCGTTATAAATTTTAGGAAACTTTCCGTTAACAATTAACCATTAACAATTATTTCAACGCATTCTTCAATTGAGATGCCGCAAACGCCTGCGCTTGCTTTGCTTCAGGAACTACAGACGCCATTCCAAAAAATTCATGGGTAACTCCAATGTATAATTTATAAGTAGTAGTAACGCCTGCAGCCTGTAATTTGTCTGCCAGCGTTTTACCTTCACTCTGCAAAGGGTCTATCTCCGCTCCGATAATAGTTGTTGGAGGCAATCCGGATAAGTTAGCCTTTACTAATGAAATCCATGGTAGTGCTGCTTCTGCTGGTGAGTTTAAATAATGCATAAGAAACCAGGATAGTGCTGGTGTATTCAGCGGTTTTGCATTAGCATACTGGATCTTGGAAGGGGTATTAAGATCATTGCTGGCAACAGGATAAACAGATAATATATGCAATGGCTTTCTAACGCTGCTATCTCTGGCCATCATACTTACTGTAACTGCAAGGTTACCTCCGGCACTTTCACCTGCAACAGCCATGTGCGTGGAATCTCCTTTAAACGTACTTGCATTCTTCAGAGCCCATTTATAAGCCATGTAAGAATCTAAGTGCGCTGTCGGGAATTTAAATTCAGGACCTTTGCGGTATTCAACAGAAACCACAATAGCATCTACCTGCTCAGACAGGGCCTGGGCGGATGTATTATAAGTATCAATGGTTGCTATTACCCAACCACCGCCAGGATAATAAACAATAACAGGATAGGAGGCTTTTCCTGTTTTTGGAGTATAAATTCTCACATGAATCTGTCCGCCTGAAACTGGGATTTCTTTACCCATAGTGTCAACGTTCATAGGAGGAGTGGGAATATTATAGTTCCTCATAACACGCATAGCAGCTTCAGCAGCTCCCGGTTGCATACGTGCCTGCTGAGGTGTAAGCGATGTTATAGGAATAGGAGCAATAGTATCTAAAGTTTCTATAACGGTTTGCATCTGAGGTGTTAATGTTGGTCCCCATGCTGGTTTTGGGCCTTTTGGCATAATCTTATCCTGATCATCAGTAGTTTTGCTTTTAGTACATGCTACACCAAATAATAACAAAGAGAATGTGATAATACCCATCATTCCTGTACGTAAATTTCTTTTCTTGTCTTTAACAGACGAAATAATTGATTGATTCATAAATGTTTTAATTGTAATTAATGATTTGATTTAATGTATTGTATTTTCAAATCGGCATGATGTGTATAGCGGGTTACATATCTATATAAAAATTATGCCAATAGTAGATACTGCATTTTAAGGGTGATTATTATAGAACGAAATTATACTCCTTAAATTATAATGAAACATTCATATTTAGCCATAACCTGATGATATTTATATATTCATCCGATGCCAGGGGAAGGGCAAACAGCTGTTCAAACGCAAACCAGCCAATCTCCGAATGTTCATTACTGCAATTCTTTGGTTCACCACCCATCCAATCCGTTATAAAATAAATATGCAATAGCATTGTTTCTCCTGAAACTTTATCAGCAATTTCAATTGAATCATACAGGTTATAAAGGGTGGGGATGATTCCTAATTCTTCCTGTAGCTCTCTCTTCAAAGTATCCGGTGGATCTTCATCATGTTCTGAGTGACCGCCAAAAATATCCCATACACTTTCGTACCAGTCAGAAGATTCAGATCTTTTACCGAATAAAAATTGACGATTTCTTACAACAAACGCGGCTGAAGAAAATTTTTGAGATGTCATAGTAAATTCCAAAATAATATATAAATTTAAATGCTTGCTTTCCTCTTTAAGTCAAGACGATGTTCGAGGCGTGTCCATGTAACTTTCAGGCAAGCCGTTGACTTCCGAAGTCTCAAATTTCACCAGCTTTTAATACAATAGCAGACTTCGAAAGTCTTAACTAAAGCCATCTTCAAAACGGATGAAATTATAAAGCTTAAGAGATAGCTTATCCCTTCAAGACTTTCGAAGTCAACGCTTGTAAGATAAGCTGGTGAAATTCCAGACTTCGAAAGTCACTTTAAATATATTTTTTAGAACCTTTACAATTATATAATTTTAATCAACCATATGTCTGCATTGTAATGTTTCGTATTCCAACGATTTTGTTTGCCTGGATCTGCATTCTGTAACTATTATTTAAATCTTCAATTTTTATGAGAAGCTTGGTATCCTTAGCGATAGTTATGTTGATGACTATCATAACTCTTGCGCAAAACAAAACGATCACAGGGAAAGTTACTGATGAAAATGGCTCAGTATTATCGGGTGTTTCCGTTGTTGTTAATGGTGAAAAAAGAGGTACTGCCACTACTAATACAGGGCAGTATGCTATTACGGTTCTTCCCGGTAACAAAACACTGGTTTTTTCTTCTGTAGGATTCGCTAACCGGCTTATACCAATAGGATCTCAAACATCTATAGATGTACAGCTGGCGGCAGAAAACAAAGGACTGAATGAAGTGGTGGTCGTTGGTTACGGCACCAAAACAGCGCGTGAAAACACCGGGGCGATAGGTAAAATTTCCGGTGAAAAGATCAGCAGCGAGCCCTTACCAACTTTCACCGAAGCACTTGCAGGCAAAACTGCCGGCGTGCAGATCAGTATGAATGGCGGCGCACTGGCAGATCCGACAGCAATCCAGATACGTGGTATCAATTCCATTACATCTTCTTCTCAACCTTTGATTGTAATAGATGGAATAGCTCAGATTGCCAACGACAACACTAATGGATTAAGAACCGGTGCCGGTACCAGGTTTGATCCGCTTGCCATGCTCAATCCTAATGATATAGAATCTATTGAAGTGCTGAAAGATGCCGGGTCGGCAGTGATATACGGCTCACGCGCTTCCAATGGCGTAATACTGGTAACAACTAAAAAAGGTAAAAAGGGATCAGTGAAAGTATCCCTCGATTCTAAAGTAGGCTGGTCGCAAGCATCAACAAAACCATCTGAATTAAATGCCGATGAGTATACGCTGATCACCAATGAAAAAGCCGCCAATAAGTATGGCGTAGGTTCTGCAAATGCAGTGCTTGCAAAGCCAAGTGACATTGACAATAATGGAGTTCCTGATAATACAGACTGGATCGGAATGTTGTATGGAACGGGGATGATGTATGATAATACCATTTCCTTTTCTGGAGGCGCTGATAAGCTTTCCATATACGGCTCAGCACGCTATTTAAACCAGGAAGGAGTTGTAAAACCAAACAAGATAACGATGGGACAAGGCAGGCTGAATATGGACTTCACTCCAAAAACCTGGTTCAAAAGCGGGCTTAGCCTTTCTTACAGCAGAACGCTGAACAACGGCGTACTAACGGAAGGCTATGTTCAGGGAGTAAACATTTCAGGCTGGCAGGCACCGCCGAATGTTTCACCTTTTAATCCCAACGGCCCCCGCACATATAACTTAACAGTAGGAACTGGCGGTGGCTATTTAGGATTGGGAAATAATATTACCGCTATTGGTGGCAGTAATATCATGTCGCAGTCAGGAGGTTATTTCAATATGATTGCAATGACAGACCTTACCCGCAATGACAACACCGCACAGGATGTGCGCGCTAATATCTATGGTGAGATTCAACCTGTAAAAGGACTTACTTTCACTTCCAAATTCGGTGTTCAGTATTTGTCTAATCTGGAGAACCAGTTCACTCCGAATATTATTGGCTTCTGGGGAGTTCCTTATAACGGACTAGTTACTTATCTTAATTCAAACTGGTCGCAATGGGTATGGCAGAACTATGCAACGTATAATAAACTCATAGCTTCCAATCATAAGATATCTGCTGTAATAGGTGCTGAGTACCAGCATAACAAGTACCAATGGTACCAGGCAGGAGCAGTAAATTTTGCTGATCCTTTTTACAGTGAAATAATAAACGGTGCGTTTACAAATATTCAACCGGGACAAACAACCACTTATGATCAAACGCATGGCGATCAGAACAGCTCTGCATTGATGTCATATTTCGGTCGCGCCAGTTATTCTTACAAAACAAAATATATAGTGGAGCTTTCATTGAGGTCTGACACCTATTCCGCTTTTGGAGAGAACCATCAGCGGGGATATTTTCCCAGCATTTCCCTGGGATGGGAACTTACCAAGGAAAAATTTATGGAGGATATCAGCTGGCTTAAATATTTAAAATTGCGTGGTAGCTATGGTGAAGTGGGAAATTCAAGGATCAGGAATCCTTATGCATCACAAACATTGTATGCAGGATCGGCGTACGGAACTATGAATGGTTTTAATATTAGCCAGGTAGGCAATCCTAACCTGCGCTGGGAAAGTTCTAAAAAAGCCGATATAGGCTTTGATGCAACATTGCTTGATAATAAGTTTAATGTAGTAGTTGATTATTTCAACAACAATATCGACAACATGATTCTCAGTGCACCGGTGTTGTCTACAGTAGGAGTTCCTAGCAGCTCCGTGTATACGAATATCGGTAACATGCGTAACCGTGGTATTGAACTCACTTTAAATACTTCTCCTGTTGTTACCAAAAATTTTAAATGGAGCACTTCAATTAATTACACACGTATCTGGAATAAAGTAATGGCTCTTGTTTCTTCAAACAAAAACGCAGACATCATTCAAGGTAGCAGCGTGGCAAGTGTAGGAAAGCCCCTGGGTACATTTTTGCTGGTGCGCTGGGCAGGTGTGAACCCTGCAAACGGTGATCCTATGTGGTATGCAAAGGACGGCTCTGTTAAGGAATACCACCTGGGTGCAACAGGTTCTGGTGTATGGACTGATGAAAAAGGCACCACCGTTTCACCAGCCTCTGTTTCAAAAGACGGTGTTTACTCAGATAAGGGTGGCCTTCCTACCTGGATGGGTGGCTGGGATAATACATTTACTTATAAACAATTCGACCTGGGCATTACCCTGATATATTCCGGTGGCAATTATATTTATAACTCCACAAGGGCTACCATGCTTAGTAATGTTGTTCAAAATAATTTTAAAATAATACTGAACCGCTGGACAACCCCCGGGCAACAAACCGATATCCCTAAACTGTACCTCCAGGACAACCAGGGTAACACTGCTTCCACCAGGTTTTTAGAAAAAGGAGATTTTGCAAGAATAAGAACTATCAGCCTTGGATATACGCTTAATAAGTCTATTTTAAACAGGATAGGCTTTGAGCAGACAAGAATGTACGCCCAGGCTTTCAACCTCTTCCTGTTTACAAAATACACTGGTCTTGACCCTGATGTGAACAGTTCTTCCCGCAGCAATACCAGTAATGCAACAACAGCCAATAATATCCAACTCGGAATAGATGCGCTGGCAACGCCACAGTCGAAAAGTATTACTATAGGATTGAACCTTTCTTTTTAAATCGATTAATTTATTTATACGATGCAATTCAAATATATAATTACAGGAGTATTAATTGTCATTCTTTCTTCTGCTGCATGTACCAAAAAGAACTTGTTTGATCAACCTCTTGACGCGGTTTCTACAGCAACGGTATTCAGCTCACCTGAAAGAATTGATAAAGCATCTACAGGCATGTACAGCGCGCTTCAAAACATCAATTGGGGATGTGGACGCAATTTTATATACACAGATGTTCAGGGATTGGATGCCAATCCTTCTTCATTCTTCGGTAATATTGGATTCTTTAATCAGATGCGGCCCGATGAAGGAACCATTACCAGTGCATGGATAGCCGCTTATACTACCATCTATACGGCCAATCTTTTTGTGAAAAATTTTATGCCGGTCATGAATACGGTGACTCTGGAAAAAGCAAACCAATATCTGGGAGAAGCAAAGTTTATCCGTGCTTACAATTATTTTTATTTGGTAAATTTATGGGCACAAACTTATTCAGATCCGATTAACGGTGCGTCCAAAAATCTTGGTGTTCCACTTATTCTTGAAGCTTCCGATGATCCGTTTTCTTCAACAACACAGATACCCCGATCTACCGTTAAAGAAGTATATGACCAGATTGAAAAAGATTTACTGGATGCTGAAACAAAGCTGCCTTTGTCATATACCGGCGATGCTTACACGAATGTGGCTCGTGCAACAAAAGGAGCGGCCAGGGGCTTGTTGATGCGGATGTATCTTTATGAAGGTAACTGGGCAAAAGCAATAAGCTTTGCTGATGCGATTATCAATTCAAATCTTTATGTACTAAATGCTGCTCCTGAAATTCCATTTCGAAATTATACAACAAAAGAGTCAATCTTTTCAGTAGCATTTTCCGGATCCAATAACCCGGACAGGAATAATTCATTAGCCGCTCATTACAGCCCTTCAGTAAGAGGTGATATTTCTTTAAGCACTGCCTTTATCAACCTTATGGATACGCTTATTGACCTTCGGTATAAAAACCTGGTAATAAAAACAATTAAAGGAACCGGAACCGCAGCCACCCAGTATTTCTGGACAATCAAATATACCAGCTTTGCTGATTGGGCCCCGGTATTACGATATCCTGAAGTGTTGCTTGTTAAAGCGGAAGCTTTGGCCAGGCAGGGTGCAGCAGGTGACCCTGCGAATGTTACGGCGCTGACCCTGCTCAACCAGGTTCGTACCAGGTCTAAGGCAAGCTCTTTAACAGTTACAACCAACCAGCAACTTATTAATGTGATATTAACAGAACGGCGCATAGAACTGGCCTTTGAAGGACAGTCGTACTTTGATCTTCAAAGAACACAGCAAGACATCCCTGCACACGCCAGCATACAAAATCCGCAGCCTTATGGAACCACGTATCGTGTGTTGCCCATACCGCAGCGTGATATTAATATTATGCCTACTTTAGAACAAAATAAGGGGTACTAAAAGAAAGGTATGAGGTATCAGGTATGAGGTATAAGGGGACGATTTGTTTATCTGAAAGCTATAGCAATTTGTAATTAATTAAAATCTTTCATGAAAAAATTATTCATTACAGCACTTACGTTATGCAGTTTGAACAATGCTTTTTCCCAGTCGCCTGTTATTATTCAGAAAGACCCGGAGATTGAGCAGATGTTAAAAGAAGTATCGGCAGATTCTTTACAGGCTTATATTAAAACAATGGTTGGCTTTGGCACCCGCAATACACTCAGCACACAAAGAGAAGCCCACCGTGGAATTGGTGCTGCAAAGAGATGGGTGTTAAGTAAATTCAACCAGTTTGCAAAACAATCCAACGGAAGACTGACGGCTATTATTGATAGCACCACTTATCAGCCTGATGGCAAAAGAGTAGACACTGTTATTAACCTTGGAAATGTAGTAGCTACCTTAAAAGGTGCTGACCCAAAAGATAACCGTATATTCCTCATCAGCGGCCACCTCGATAATATGCGCTCGAATGTTATGGACCGCACAGGCGATGCTCCTGGTGCGAATGATGATGGCAGTGGTTCTGCAGCAGTAATTGAATGCGCACGTATCATGAGCAAGCATTCATTTCCTGCAACGGTTATTTTTATTACAGTAAGCGGGGAAGAGCAGGGTTTGCTGGGTGCTAATTACATGGCTACCAAATCAAAGAAAATGGGATTGAATATTGAAGCCGATTTAAATAATGATATTATGGGCAGCAATAACAGCAGCGAAACCAATATCATCAACAATACACAGATAAGGGTTTTCAGCGAAGGCCTGCCTTTTTATGAACTGGAAAAGAACGCCATCAATATACGACAGCTAGGATTGGAGAATGATGGTAAATCCAGGCAGCTGGCACGATATGTAAAAGAAGTGGGAGAGCGCTATGTTGAAAATTTACAGATTGTCATGATCTATCGTAATGACCGGTTTTTGCGCGGCGGGGATCATACCCCTTATGTAGAAAATGGTTATGCTGCAGTGCGTATTACCGAGATGAACGAAAATTATTACCGGCAGCACCAGAACGTTAGAACAGAGAACGGAATTAATTACGGTGATTTACCCGAACACATTGACTATGAGTACCTGCGAAAAAATACAGGAATGAATTTAGTTAACCTTTCTAATCTTGCAAAGGCGCCCGCTATGCCGGAAGACGTGACGATAGAAGTGAGAAATCTTAGCAATTATACTTCTCTGTCTTGGAAAGCGCCACTAACGGGTTTGGTTAAGGGCTATTATGTTGTGATGAGAGAAACTACCAGTCCGGTATGGCAAAAAAAAATTTTTACTGCCGATACTACTATCAGGTTACCGTATTCAAAAGACAATTATTTTTTTGCTGTTCAGTCTCTAAACAACACAGGCAATGAGAGCCTGCCTGTTGTTCCGAGGGTTCCTGCACGGCAACCGCAACAAGCACAGCCCGCACAATTGCCGGTGAGGAAATAATAAATGGCTTTACAATTAATCTGGTGTCCCCAGCCACCGTAAAATTTGCTATCAGCAGTCAGGGAGAACATTTACTTGTATTGATTTTTTGATAGCTGATAGCTGACTGCTGATAGCAAACTATCTGAATCTTTACGGTTAGCTTAACAATGTCTCAAACAACCCGTTATTTTGTCGTTTTCACACACTGCTTAAAGTAAATATGCATATTACTTTTGTAATGATTAGCGTAAATAAATTTATTTTTTCTTAAAATTAAAAACATGCAAAAAATAACTCCCTTCCTGTGGTTTAACAACAATGCCGAAGAGGCAATGAATCATTATACTTCCATCTTTAAAGACTCAAGAATCGTTGGTGTCAGTCGCTATGGAGATGCCGGACCAGGGCCGAAAGGAACGGTGATGACAGGGACTTTTGAAATTGAAGGACAACAATTTTATGTGTTGAATGGTGGACCGCAATTTAAATTTACAGAAGCCATATCGCTTTTTGTTAATTGTGAAACGCAGGATGAAGTGGATGAATTATGGGCGAAACTTTCTGAAGGAGGAGAGGAGAGCCGGTGCGGCTGGCTGAAAGATAAGTTTGGTTTATCCTGGCAAATAGTACCTGCTATTTTAGGAAAGTTATTAAACAGCCCCGACAAGGAAAAATCTAAAAGGGCCATGCAGGCGATGATGCAGATGGGTAAGCTGGATATAGCAGCTTTACAGAAAGCCTATGACGGGGAATAGATTGTCAATAAATTTTAAATGTCTAAGGCAGAATTTCCTATTCAGACGATGACTTCCAAGGATTGTGAACTTTGGAAGTCCTGGATCGCTGATGTTTCCGAAACTTATAACACAGACACTGACTTCCGAGATCTTGGATATAGGCATCTTATCCAACAAACGCAGACTTCGAAAGTCTTGGATAAGATATCTTCAAAACGGCTGAAATTTAAAAAGCCTGATGAGACGGCGTATCCGTTCAAGACTTTCGAAGTCTGAATCCTTGGTGTAAGATATCGATCTTCAAGACTTCGGAAGTCAGCGTCTGTTTTGTAAGTTTCAGAATTTACTTCTATTCAAATTAATTCGATATTAAAGATATAAGTCTTAAATAAGGCAAAGGTTGCATTCAAGACTATCGAAGTCAGGAAGACTCCGGAAGTCGTTCAAACACTTAGCAGTTTTAGGAGGAGCCGCCAAAAGTTGTTTGCAATTTTTATCTTTATCCTATGATAGCATATGTAAACAACCGGTTTATAGAAGAAGGGCTGGCAACAATTGGGATCAATGATATTTCCATCCAGCGTGGCTATGGCCTTTTTGACTACTTCCGCACAAGCAACCACTTTCCCTTATACCTTGATGATTATTTGGACAGGTTTTTTAATTCGGCTGAAATATTACGGTTAAAGCCGCCTCATACAAAAGCGGAACTGAAAATTATTATCGATGAAATGATTCGTCGTAATAATATCACTGATTCGGGTTTCCGGTTGCTTTTAACAGGTGGTTATTCAACCGATAATTTTGAACCGGCAGCACCAAATTTTATGATCCTTCAGCAGCCAATCTATTTACCCCCGGCTGAGAAATTTCAAAAAGGATATAGCCTGATATTGCACGAATACATGCGTGACGTTCCTTATGCAAAATCCATCAATTATTTAATGAGCATTTATTTGCTTGAGAAGATCAGGCAACACAATGCTGATGACGTACTATATTATACAAACAATTACATTTTAGAATTACCACGGTCAAATATCTTTATAGTTACTAAAGATAACGGTGTTGTTACGCCTTCACTTAATGTTTTGCAGGGAATCACACGTAAAAGAGTATTGGAACTGGCAGGCACACTGTATAAGACTGAAGAAAGAAACATTACGGTAGATGAGATGAAGAATGCAGCGGAGGTATTTATAACAAGCACTACAAAACGAATTTTACCTGTTACCAAAATAGATAATAAGCCAATAGGAGAGGGCACGCCAGGAAAAATAACCAGGCAGCTGCTCAGGCTTTGTATTGAAATGGAAGAAAACATTTTAAGTAAAGCAGCTTCTGTGATTTGATGTTTTTTAAACATCACAAAAATAAGATTACAATGTTAAACCAGGAAGCTCTAATGAAGGTTATATGTTGAGGCTCAGAGCTCAAACCTTTTTGTGGGTGCTTACCTTCAAACTCGTAATTTTAAATAACAATTCCTTTGTGCCTTCGCGCCTTAGTGGCTTAAAATTCAGACAAACCAATGACCAATAAAGAATATGATGCAGTTGTAGTTGGATCAGGGCCAAACGGATTGGCAGCCGCTATTACACTTCAAAAAGCCGGACTCTCCGTATTACTACTGGAGGCAATGGATACTGTTGGTGGCGGGCTGCGAACAAAAGAACTGACATTGCCAGGATTTAAACATGACGTATGTTCCGCCATTCACCCAATGGCTGCAGGCTCACCGTTTTTTCAACAGCTTCCCTTAAAGGAGCATGGACTGAAATATATTTATCCGGAGGTTGCTGCCGCTCATCCTTTCGATGATGGTACCGCTGCCGCATTAATTAAATCAGTGGAAGAAACAGCGCAATCATTAGGAAAAGATGAAAAAACTTATTTAAACATTATAAAGCCTTTAGTGAGAGATTGGCCTTCCCTGGCTCCTGACGTACTAGGACCATTACAGTTTCCGCATAACCCCTTGGCGCTTGCAAAGTTTGGTCCTAATGCTTTAACCACCGCGGCATTTCTTTCAAAACGTTTTCAAACAAAAGAAGCTAAGGGTTTGTGGGGAGGCATGGCAGCACATGCCCTTCAGCCATTAACTAATATAGCCACCTCGGCTATAGCACTTGTTTTAATGACTACAGGGCACTTAAAAGGATGGCCTGTACCAAAGGGAGGCTCTCAATCTATTTCAGATGCACTGGGTTCCTATTTTAAATCGGTAGGCGGTACTATAGAAACAAATTTTAATGTGGAAAATAGGGACCAGCTTCCAAAATCACGCGCTATACTTTTTGACGTTACACCAAAGCAGCTGTTAAAAATAACGGGTGATAAATTCTCATCAATTTATAAATGGCAGTTAAACAGGTACCGCTATGGAATGGGTGTATTTAAAATAGACTGGGCGCTTAAGGAACCTATTCCCTTTACTGCCGCAAGATGCAGGCAGGCGGGCACTATTCATATCGGAAACACTTTTAACGAAATTGCAAATTCAGAACTACAAACATCTAACGGCAAAATTGTTGATAAACCTTTTGTGTTGCTGGCACAGCAAAGCTTGTTTGATGCATCAAGAGCTCCTGCAGGCAGGCATACCGCATGGGCATACTGCCATGTGCCCAATGGATCGCAGGTTGATATGACCCAGGCTATAGAGAAACAGGTGGAACGTTTTGCACCGGGTTTTCAGGAAACAATATTGGCAAAAAATACAATGAACACTTTCCAGATTCAACAATATAATCCCAATTATATAGGTGGTGATATCAATGGTGGTATTCTTGACATTACTCAATTATATACCAGGCCGGTAATAAAATTGTCACCTTACCGCACTTCTGCTAAAGGTATTTATATTTGTTCCTCATCAACTCCGCCCGGTGGCGGCGTACACGGCATGTGCGGATACTACGCTGCAAAAAGAGCGCTTAAAGATGTATTCAATCTAAAAGAAACGATTGGCTTATCGCAAGGGTAAGATGCATAAGAAATTATATTCAGTTCCTTAAAAATAAAATAAAGAAATGCCTTCATCCAACATCAGCACAAACGTTCCCGGCGAGACAAAGGAAGCCATTGATGCTAATTATGACACCAATGCAAAACAAACTTATTTTACCAGGCTCACTGAAGATTGGTGGGCAGTGATAATTGGTGGAATATTAATCGCTGCAATTTTACTATTTGCATTGTCATTACCAGGATTCAAATTTACACTGCCTGCTTACCAATGGGCAGATTGGAATGACTTATCCGGAAAGGTGCTGGCTATTAATAACCTTTTACTGATTGTTGGTATTGGTGTAATATTTCTAATCGTTTCCTCCATCTCCATCTCTTTATCAGGTGGTAATCCAGGCCGGTTCGCCAGGGGCTTTGCATTGGTGTTTGTGCTGGCGATTATTTCCCTTGTTATAGCCGGCAACAAAACTATCAGTTACTACGGTATCGAATATGTGGTATTCGCATTACTTGCCGGATTATTGATTGGTAACTTTACAACACTGCCTCCATGGTTGAAGGAAGCAGCACGTTCTGAATTTTTTATTAAGACCGGCCTGGTTATCCTCGGCACCAGTATATTATTCACTGACATTATACAAGCTGGCATACCCGGCATATTGCAGGCAGTAATCGTTGTTTCAGTGGTATGGTTTTTCTCCATGTGGCTTTCCAGGTTGTTAAAAGTAGATGATGAATTTGGAGTGATACTCGCTTCAGCAGTTTCAATCTGCGGCGTATCGGCAGCTATCGTTGCAGCTGGGGCCATCAAAGGTGACAAGAAAAAATTATCCTACGTTACATCATTAGTATTGCTGGTTGCCATCCCGATGCTCATTATAATGCCTTATGTGATTAAGAAGTTTAATGTGCCTGAAGTGGTTGCTGGTGCATGGCTTGGTGGAACATTAGATACCACCGCTTCCGTAACAGCCGCGGCTCAATTAGTAGGACCGCTGGCCATCAAAGCAGGTGTAATAGTGAAGTTTTCTCAGAATGTGCTGATCGGCGTCGCTGCTATCTTTATTGCAGCATGGTGGACCTTAAAGAAAAATCCTTCGGCGCAGGCTTCCACAGAAGGTAAGGGCTTAGGGATTGTATGGGAACGGTTTCCCAAATTTGTACTTGGTTTTTTATTTGCCTCATTATTATTTTCATTCATGATCGCTCCCGAAACTACAAAACAGGTGTCAGGTATACTCAACAGCCTGCGTACTGTTTGGTTTGCGCTTGCGTTCGTAGCTATTGGTTTGGAAGCCAGATTCTCAGACCTTGTTAAAATACAGGGTGGACGGCCTGCACTGGCATTTATCGGCGCTCAAGTATTTAATATTGCCTGGACATTATTATGGGCTTATTTATTATTTGGCGGGATACTATTTCCTGCACCGGATATTAAGTGATTATAATTTAATATCGTTGATTTAGCATTTTGCGTCATGCCTTCGTTCGGGTTAGGAACGGTCGCGGTAGAAAAAATTAATTATTATAGGTTGTTCCGGTCAGGAACAGCATGTAAGTTGTTAACAGGCAAAGTAACATTCAAAGAGTACATTCAAAATATAATCATTCCTCTATCAACACATGCTGTTCCTGACCGGAACAGTCTATCATTTTATTATATTCTACTAACATTTCGTTCCTAACCGGAATGAAGACATGACGCAAAATCTTTTATTCATCGGCATTGATTTAAGCATTGTTATTTCGTGTGGTTATATTCTTTAATTCAGTTATTTTTTGATCAGCATTCATAGTAACTGTATTCCATTCACTTCGTAGTTCTTTCTACTACGGAAAAGTTTAATATTACTTTCTTCATTTTCAATTGATTTGGAAGGTTGTCTTACCCCGCTTACTGTTCTTGTACCACGTGGCTTCGGCATATTTGCAGGGTAAATTTCAGCTGAATTGAAAGGAAAGTATATATAAATAAAGTAAATAACAATGGTAATCAAATCAATTGATAGCGCAATAGAACAAGGCTACTGGCATCGTTTCACAAGGGAAAACTTATGAACTTGACAAAAAACAATGATTGTAGTTAAATGTTAATAAAAACTCCTTTGGTACTTAATAATTTAAGATTAGGAGGTGTGTGATGGAGACTTAAATTAAGAGTAATTATCCCCCAACTTGCATCTGTATTCTTTGCTATATAGTTGTGCAGACAAGCCAATTCTTTTTCCAATTTCTACAATTGTAATCCGTGCATTCATTTGCAATTCTTGAATGATTTTCCAGTTGAATTCATCCAAACCTTTATTTACAAGTTCTTTTGCCATAATAAACATTGAAAGTAAGGCAAATGGATATAAAAAACATAAAATCTAAAGCGATAAAAATCGGAAGTGCCAATAGCTTTACCCTAATTAAAAAAGCTTAATCGCGTTATTAATACAAAAGAAATTAGATACAAATGAAGATTTGAAATATACTTTTTCTTTCTTGCTGGTAACTATTTACCCATTCAAATAAGACAACGACAATGGGAAAGCGAATTAAAGCATCTTCAATAAAACGTATGCTTTTGATAAATGGACAATCAATGTCGTTGACATAACAAGGTTAAAGTGTTCTTTTATATGTGAAATTACAAATTGATTAAAAGTCTTAGAGTCCCTTGTGGGGTTTCCTTTGTGTTCTTTGTGGTTAAATGAAGTCTATGATTCCAGGAGTATTTTAACCACAAGGAACACAAAGGAAATCCCACAAGGAGCACAAGGGATTCCTGCTACATACGAAATCATTGAAGTCAACGACATTGAATGGACAATAAAGGAAATCTTCCAGCACCTAGTTGATGTAGAAAGAATATTATGTTACCGGGCATTACTCATTGCAAGAAATGATCCATCAGCAACTCCCGATTTTGATGAAAAATTTATTTCTGGTAACTCAAAAGCAAATGACAGAAATCTGTGTGAGATTATTGAAGAATTAATTATTGAACGGCAATCAACCATTGCC
>JAABUK010006039.1_pt1 | contig 18361 bp, 14 predicted proteins | sample 5559141 | NCBI WGS metagenome assembly JAABUK01 (sample SAMN10711869, study PRJNA513367) | rock metagenome | isolation source: Antarctica rocks | place: Antarctica: Victoria Land, Pudding Butte nord | collected 2016-01-03 | reverse complement strand
CAGCAGGGTCGTCCAGCATGGCCTGGAAGTAGCACCGTTCTTCGACGTCCGCCTCCACGAGACTGACGTGGTCCAGGTGGTTTCTGTTGGCGACTGCTACGCAGCCGGCCAGGCCGACGAGGTGTTGATTGTCGGAAGAGCTGCCCAGGACTCGATCAAAGATCCTTTCCACAATCTCGATCTCGGACCTGCACGCAAAGGCAAGCGGAAACTGTAAGATACGACGAAGCGAAGTGAGTTCGCAAGGTTAGATAGATTGAAACGGAAGCAAACAATACAATCTTGAGCCAAGAGCATGTGAGGTCCCTGACATGCTCAGATGATCAACAATTTATGACAGAAAGTGGGTCAACCCTGCCTGATGGGTCACATGACCCAGGCCGGGTTGACCCATCAGCCAAGGTAGTACCAAGTTTCAGCTGACCTGTTAACACCATCAACAACAGTGGCAAATCTTGCTTCAGCAACGTGGATATTGAGCTAAGCCGCCAACGCCATCAATAACAACAGCTGAGCAGGGTCTGCAGCCAGATGATGTCTGTGATGGCGTCGACAGCTTAACTCAATATCCACACTGCTGAAGCCACTGTTGTTGATGGTCAAGGATTTGCCATGTCATTGTTGGTCAAGGATTTGCCACTGTCGTTGAGGGTGTAAACAGTTTAGCTGAAGCGTCACGCCGCCTCGGCTGACACATATCCACAGCACGGTCAACAGCTGGCATGCATGTGTGACTTTGATGTCAAGGACCAATGACTCCTTCAGAATGATCCCAATAAAAAGGAGAAACCACAGGCAAGCAGCAAAAGCAGGTTTGAGACTGACCTGACCAAGTCTGATTTGGTGAGGGCCAAGATGGTGTTAGGAAGCTTGTCCGCAGCCCTGATCATGGCAAGAGCCGTGCTGCTGTCAAGGGATGGTATGGTGGCATCCACTACACACAGCACCAGGGTGTCTGGCTTGTTCAGGTACTTGGTGACCAGAGCTGTGGTAGCCTTGGCATAGTCATCTGGGAAGGTTTGGATGCCTGGAAGGTCCACCAGCTCCATCGTTGTGACATCAGTCTGCAGGGGTACATTCAATGGTTCAGGCTTGAAGGGGACTATGACCATTTTGATATGACTCACAGACACGTGCGGCGTTTGCAGGTGTGACATAGTGGCTGACGTCAGGATGAGCAACAATACAGGCAAAGCATAGCAGGCAAGTGCACCGTAAGACAAAGTTGAAGAAGGCTTGCCTGACAGATTGTCACTGTGACTTCATCTGAAACAATGCTGTCTACAGACTTCATGATCTTGGCCACCTCCGCCAGTATGTCATCCTTCGACTCCAAAGGGGTGATAGCTCCACGCCAGCTGAGGGTCACTGAGGAGTCAGTCTCGCTCGCAACCTCTATCAGCTGCAGCTTGACAGGCATCTTGGTGCAAAGTGCGGGGTCGCGAGGGAAGATGGGGCACTTGGTGATGTTCTCAAGCAGACTGGACTTCCCAGCGCTTCTTCCACCCACGACAATGACGGTCGGTAGCTTGAACTGGACCATTGGAAGGTAGGACTTGATGTCATGCACAGCTGCGTGGAATCTGCCGAAGGAGCTGTTCTGCAGCTGCTTGGTGATTGACACTCCCTCAAGAAGGGGGGAAAACTTTCTTGGAGCGGGTTTTCTGAGCTTGGCTGCACTGGCAGCTCGACTGGATGTCGAGGTGTTCATCCTCGAGAAGCTATGAACACTCCGGATTGTGAGCACGGGCACGGGCAGCGAAACGTGCCTGCTGACACAACAGACTAAGAGATCACTCTGCTTCGAGCTTGACAGACCCTTTGCAAACGTGAAAGCAACAGCGCGTATCGTCCCAAGAAAAGTTACCTGTAGATCTGGTCGGAAATACGCCAGATCCTCTCAAGAACAGACCCGAACGGCAAGCGCAATGACAAACCAGGGCAGGCGGGTGCAAAAATGCCTCTCTGCTGAAGCTCACAGCAAGTATGGCGTCGGTAGTAGGTGTTTGTCTCGCAATAGATCTGATCTGGAACAAAACAGGACTCCAAGAAGCAGAAGAGCAGAGCAGGTCAAAAGTCAGAAGCAGGAATCAGTCATGTCAAGTCCAGCGATGTGCTGCGCTTTTGTAGAATTAATTGAAGTTCGAGCGGAAATGTTCAGAAGGTCTACATTTTGTTCTTGGCAAACCTCTGGTTGCAAGGACGCTTCAGAGGCTACAGCTTTTGATAGACATGGGACCAACAATTCTAGCAGTCCAAGTATGGCTATGATACATTGTTGCTTATGACGGTCCAGACAACTGACTGTCGCTATAAAATAAGCTTCCCATGAATGACCATAAAAGTGGTCATGCTCTGCATAAGAACACAAACATGTGCAACGCTAACACCCTAGCCAAGGGGGGACACAAGCTTACGTGTTGGGCAGCCCATTCGGCCCTCTTCAATCTAGACTGTCCTAATCAAGCTTGATTATGCCTAGTGTTGCCTGCAAATGCACTGTCATAACTGCCACCATCATATTCACGTTCCCCATCAAAGTCGAAGTCATCATCAACACTTTGATCCCGGCTAGACTGTATGTATTCCATGAACAGCTGAGCTTGTGCCTCTGCGCCAGCATACACTTTTTCCTGCAGACAGACAGGAATGCTCACAAATTGCACAGCATGCTTGAATGCACTGCCAGCTTTTTGGACCTTGACTATCTAGCAACATGCAAGTTGACGTAGATGAAGGTGGGTTGAACCAAGCAGGGGCAAGCAGACAGCTAAGGCCAAGATGATACATGTGTGTTGCTCCTCTGACCAAGCCACACAGGTTGCCACATCAAGATCATGTTGACTTTAACTCAGACACAATCTTTGTTTCCACTGAATCTGCACTACATGCACAGCCTGGTACACCATGGGCAAGAATTCTTTGTGCAGACAAACGCATAAGTGCAGATCCTTTGGCTGATCTGCTAATGAGAACTTGTTTGTCATATGCAATGTAAAGCTGTGTGAGGCTTACTGTGAAGAATGCAAGTGATGTAAGGTACTCAACCATGATGCTGATGTGCTGGACAAGGTGTGCACATCAGCATCATCACCACAGCTTGCTATGCACACACTGGTGGATACAATGGATGTATATACATTGTACAAACTCAACAATATACTAATATATAAAATAATACGGAATATGTAATAATATGAAACATGGTTGCAAGCTGTGTGCCACCCAGCATCAAATGCACCCAAGCCACAATGGTGTGAACACACATGTAACCATGTTCATACCTTGTCATACATGATGTCACCCTCCCTCACTTCCAGCTCAGCTGTGGAGAGACTGATCCGCGTGAAGTTCTCATCCATGCCCATCACCAAACACCTCACGCGCTCGCCTATTTGAAACACATCCTGCAACATCAACAAACACCACAGCTTCAGCAGATGTTTTTCTGCTTGTGTCCGTTTTTGCAGCATCATCCGACACCACAGCTTCAGCAGAGGGTTTTCTGCTTGAGTCAATTTGCTATTGCCTTTTGCTGTTTTGAGGCAGAGGTCTGCTCATTGAGTTGGACACGGTATGTCATCACTTGACCTCTGTCTGGCGAACAATGGTCATGACAAACCAGGGTGGTACTTGCTGCTGCGAACTTCATGACAGTGGGGACAACCCAAAGCCCAGAGGTTCTGACTCAGCACCTGTTACATGAGCGTCATTTGTAGCATCTGTTCTGCTTGCATGGCTTGCAGGGGACCAACAGCATTCCCAAAGTCTGCATGCTTGGGAAGCAACACGTTGAGCAGTCTGTCCTGTTTGCATGGCTTGCAAAGGACCAACAGGACATTCTGACCAAAGTCTGCATGCTTGAGCAGCAACACGCCATGTGAGCAGCAGCTAGATGCTGTAGAACAACTCAAGAAGAAGCTGATTCCAGAGCACCCATGGAAAGCCTCAAAACAGTCTGGGCAGAAGACAGCAGTCGCACTCACCGATACAGACTCCACTCTGGATCTAGAGATGTTGGAGACATGCAGCAGCCCACTGATTCTGGTTCCCTCCAAACCAATAAAGGCGCCAAACTCCTCCACTCTGCGTACCTCCCCCCACATGAGGGCCCCTAGGTGGATTGACCTCAGCTGCTTGAACTGCACAGCTCGGGACATGGACAGGACAATCTTCTTGAACTCGGGGTCCACCTCTATCACTGTCACCTCCACATCTTGGCCTTTCAGAGCCGCCATGTCCTGCATGAAATGACTTTCAATGAATGACTTTCCTAATGGTTTGGTGTTGTTGTAGTCGTGAATGATATGTCCTGCATGGAATCAGTTTCATGATGGGTATGGTGTTTTGACACCATGGACAATATGTCCTGCAAGACATGCAAGATCACAAGACATGTAGTATCTGCCGACTGCATTTAGAAGCTTGCTGACTGAGTGATTTGCAGCTTCTTGAGGCTCTGTGCTGTCTCCATAATAAAAATAACAGTAACAATAATAATGATAATGATAATGATAATGATAATGATAATGATAATGATAATGATAATGATAATGATAATGATAACAATAATAACGTGTACTTAGCCAGCGTGCTGTCTCCATGGGCTTGGAGAACACATCATTGAGGAGGAAGAACGCAGCAGCTTTCAGCATCAAGAAGAACAAGCAGCTGGGAAGTATAGAGGAGCCAGTTGTATAGCGCTTTGTGTCCAGCTGACCATGCACTGTGATGTGTGGTGAAAGCATGCAAAGCATGCATGGTCATCATCATGATGGCTTGTCGAGCTGCACGAGCAGGTGAATTTAGCATTGATGCGATGCATCCATTCCTCTGTTAAGGTGAGAAGCGCAACACTCACAGATGACAAAGCATACAAAGCATGGCAAGCACAGCGTGCAGAGTAGATGATCTCCAGGCTGGGCCGTGTGATTGATCCCCTGTTGAGACGAGTTGATAAAATGCATGAAAAGCAACATGTCTCTGTACACTTTGCATGCAAGATGGGGAAAGCAAACGAACCAAAGGCCAAACGGCAGTCTTTTTGTTAAGATGTGGACCAAGAGATGGCAAGGCAAGCAGCCTGAGCCACAGCACAGCACAGCACAGCACAGCACAGCACAGCACAGCACAGCACAGCACAGCACAGCACAGCACAGCACAGCACAGCAGCGCAGCTGACCTCAGGGCTGAGCCAAGTGTCCTTCTCCCTGTTGAGCTGTGAGATGGGAATGAAGGCCTGTAGGCTCTGGCATCTGCAGATAAGGCCACCCTGGTTCACATCCAGCACTGTGGCGGTGAAGGTCTCCTTGTCCTGCCACACAAAATAAGAATGGAAGTGAGATGCAAGAGACAAGAAAGGCAACAAATGGTCCATCCAGCACTGTGGCTGTGAAGGCCTCCTTGTCCTGCCACACACAATAAGAATGGAAGTGAGATGCAAGAGACAAGAAAGGCCACAAATGGTCCATCCAGCACTGTGGCTGTGAAGGTCTCCTTGTCCTGCCACACAAAACAACAGTGGAGGTGAGATGCAACAGATGAAAAAGGCCACAGCTGGTCCAAAACCAGAGTGCATCTGATGCATGGAGGTCTCCTTGTCCTGCCACACAAAGTGAGAACAGAGGTGAGTAAAAAAGAAAGGTAAGAAAAGACAACGCCTTTTGGCGTCAATTTTCTAAGAAGCCCAGTTTTATACCGGGCTGCCCGATAGAGGTGAGATGTCAGAGATAAGAAAGGCAACAAATGGTGCAAAAACAAGATTGCGTGCGATGCATGGAGGTCCCGAGGGAGGAAAGGGACCTGGGGGTGAAGGGGGGTCATACAAACATGTTCCAGCAGACAAGACAGCTGATTTGTCCATGTCTGATCTGTTAATCAGTTAGGCTGCTTTGTACAGGTGCAATGCACAACCTGACTTAGTTTTGTTTCAATACTCACGTCGAGGTAAATGCACATGGAGTGATGCTGCATTGTTGAGAGGTCAAAGAGTGCAGCAAGCCCACCTTTGAACAGAGATCAAACAGCTGAAACGTCCTCGCCCACAAAATGTCAAGGTCATGTACTCTTGCAGACACCATGGGACCTACACCATGGTAAGAAAGCGCCGCAGGCGTCTTCATTATCTGAACACACACACAAAGCGCTTGTTCACAATTTCCTGCAGACATTGTACACAATGTGCCTGACGCATTTTGGGTGTTTTGCTCCTCTCTGTATCTCGTAGGAGGGAACGGAAGGTATGAAACATTTGTTGCAGGGCAGACGTCTCAACCTGATGCCCCCAACTGGCATCAGAGTGAGCAATTTCTTAGCTCTACAGCAACCTTGTGCAAACTTGCGCTGCAACATCTAAAAGCAGGCTGCTGTAGAGTGCAGATGCTCTCCTGCAGGTGGAGGTGTGAATGCACACAAGGTGATGAATAGCTCTTATCAATCCCAAAAAATCTATTTTGATTCAAAGACGTCATTTCAACACTAGAAATCTAAACTCAGAAACGTTTAGGGACAGTACAAACACGTTTCTACAATGTGGTGATGTTTAAGATGGTGGCAAGACAGCTGCCATTGCAGCAACCCAGGCATGCACACATTTCCCCATCTGACCCCATGCTGGAAACACTTAAAGTTTCAGAGATGAGCTGTCACACATCAGCACATGCAAGATGCAGATGTGCACTCATTAGGACATATGCAGCAGAATCTTGATGCAACTTGTTTAGACACACGCAGCAGGCACTTGCTGCTGGACAGCGCCATGATTTCCTCAGCCAGTCCATAAACAGCTTGACACTAAGTGAAAGGTTTGACCTACCTTGAACTCTCTAATCGTGCCGATGGGCATGACATCTATAGTCAGCTTAGTCAAATCATCCTGTGTCAGCTTGAGATCATCCTCCCTCTCTCTCAGGACATACGGAGCCTCTTTAACTGGACACCACCTGCATTGCATACCCCATATTTTGACACTTGCTACTGTTACTGAAAGTGACATGCCTGACATGCTGTGGTGTATGCCAAAGCAACTGCTCTTGTCTGTCTGTATAGACCAATAACCTGAAAATCTGTTTGAAAATAATGATTTTACTGCTACGCCCCCCTGCACAACAAATGGGCACAAAGCAAATCTGACAGTTACCAGAACAAACAATCTGTATGGACTGAAATGCATGCTTGCTAACCGCCAGCCTGGCCAAGTACGACTTGACAAAGCAACCCTTCAGCAGATAGTAGTCACAAAGCCCTGCATGTGAGTAATCCTACCCGCCGACCCTGGGGTCATCCAACATCTCAACCTTGAACCCGTTGGGATTGCTGTACACAACCTTGGCTACTACCGTGCGTCCCGGCAACAGCCAGCCAGCTTCTTCTGGCGGAATGGGGATTGATGCTGGACCCCTACCCCCACTAGGGCGCGGGTTCAGGTCTATGCGTTTCTGACCATCATAATCCTGATAGCGATCGTGCTGCATCTTCTTAAAGCCCCTGTAAGGCACCTTTGGCTGCGATGCAGCAGGCTGAGGTGCAGCAGGCTGAGCTGGCATGGCTTGTGCTTGAGCGGAGCTGGATGTTGATGTGCCTTCTGATGATTGAGAGGCTTCAGCTGGAACTGCAGTGGCAGCTCCTGCTTGGCTGGGGACAGACTGCTCTGCTGAAGAGGTGCTAGGGAGGGCTGTAGTTGCAGCATCTGACTGAGGCTGCTGAGGGGGGGGCTGTGAGCTGCCATCAGCCGTAGCTGAGCCATTCTGTGCAATAGCTTCGCGTACTTCGTCAGCTACGGCAGAGGTCTGAACTGCACACCTGCGCTCGGGTTTGCTGTTGGCGTGTCCTAAACAGTGCTTCCTGGGCCTGCAGTCGCTCTGTGCTGAGTCATGCCTGCATGTGCTGTTCCGAGCAACACTACGGAGTGCTTGCGGGCGTTGATGCTTGTGCGAGCACGACAGATGCAAGTGGCAGGGGGGCGCTACACGCTGAGCTAGCACCGGTGCTAGATCACTGTGCAGAGCAGGAGCCTGCAAACCGGTGAACTGCATGAGCTCCTGTCACCTCGTATAATGGTTTTGCGACCTGCGTCAGTTGGTGTGCGCTGCGCTATGATGGTCGCAGTACCGGAAATAATGGGTCTATCCGGTTGAGGGCCGACTGCCCTGAAACCCTTTGACACGTAACTTCTAGGGCTTCCAACCCCTTTCTGCTCTGCTTGAATGCTGTGACTCAATGAACCTGCGATCCACCTCTACATTTATTGAATTGTGAAGACGAGACATCACAACTTACACTCTGCTAACCTGAAAATCTGCAGCTGCATGTGCCTGTCTCGCTGTCAACAAGGTTGGGAAAGTAAGAGATCAAATATCGGAAGCGATTAGCCTGCTGGGTGCGCTTGGTGCTCTACCACTTGATGGTGAGCCTAGTATGGGTACATCAAAATGTACAAAGCCACCAAAGCACGTCGTGATTCAGTACAAGTCTCTCGCAGGGTGTGGACTTGGACAGTTGGATTGAGAAGGTCAAGACGTGTCACTATCTGCAAGAGGACGAGCTCAAGTCATTGTGCGAATACGTGAGTCCAAGTTGTTTCACTCTCTGACTTCTTTGCGCTGTTTAAAGCTACTGATCTTCCTGAGCTGAACCGCAGACAAAGGAAATATTGGTTGAGGAGTCCAATGTCCAGCCAGTAAACAGTCCTGTCACGGTATGCTGCTCTCTCCTTATCGAATCTACTTTTATGCGAAGCAATGCTACATTCTCGTAGTTGATTGTAATAGTGTTAGGTTGCTGGTATTCAACTCACAGGTTTGTGGAGACATCCATGGTCAGTTTCATGACCTGCTCAAGCTGTTTGCAACCGGTGGAGAAGTGCCAAGCACCAATTACATCTTCATGGGTGACTTTGTTGACCGGGGATACAACAGCCTGGAAACTTTCACCCTGCTCATGTTGCTGAAAGCTAGATATCCTGCACATATGACGCTACTGAGGGGCAACCATGAAAGCAGGCAGATCACACAGGTACATTTTCACAACACCCACCTCCCACAGTGAAATTTACAGCTATGTCTGCGGATGCACTGAGATGCATAGCACCAACTAATAATGCGCATCGATATCAGAGATTTCTGTCACATGCTTGTGCAAACACAGATTGCTGTCATATGCTTTTGTTTAGCCACAAAGACCTGCTGCAACACTGACATGCTACAAGCACCTGATGCACCTGGCAGCACTGCTTGCAGCACTCCCCAGTGCAGCGTCTTGGGTTGAGCTCATCTGATGCGTAGAAGAATGCAGCTCTGTGATCCACAAAGGCCCTTCAGTGACTGCAAACTTGCATGGTACAGGTATATGGCTTCTATGATGAATGCCAGAGAAAGTATGGCAACCCCAATGCGTGGCGATACTGCACAGAAGTCTTTGACTTCCTGACGTTGTCGGTAGGCAAGCTAACCTGCGGCCCCCAGTGTTTGTCAAGCATAGTGCAGAATATATGCTTTTGGTGATCAACATTGTGCTAAGCTGCAACAAAAGCCTGTCACACAACATACAGGCTGTATCTGAGCTGCATCAGTTGCACAGATTTGGGTGTGCACAGCCGTGTTTCCCAAAAAAGAATGATCAAGAACACCATGTTGCCTGCTTTTGTCATGATCTTGTCGCATTGCCAAGCAACCTGTGCATGCTACCATGCCCATCCTGCTGACTTTCATTTGGCACCATGACACCAAAACTTCCATTTAGACGCAGTTGCTGATGACAGTGCAGTCTTGCACATACCTCAAGCTTGAGTGTTTCTTCAGTTGATGCCAAGTGGTGCAATGATCCACCCTCTTGTCTGCATTGCAGGCGTTGATAGATGGGCGAGTACTGTGTGTACATGGCGGTTTGTCACCAGATCTCAGAACCCTTGATCAGGTCAGTCCCAGCAAGACATGCATCATGCATCATTCATTGTTACCACATCCTTTGTACCAGGGGTGTTGAGCTGGCACTTGTCATTGCTATTTTTGCTGTGTAAAAAGACTTACATTCTTCGACGATGTGGTTTAAATGTCAGTGTGTTTGTCTCACAGTTTTGAACAGGGTTTCAGGGCCTAATCACTTACAAACAATATATGCTTGATGTAGTTCTGTCTTTGGCCACACTGAAAGTGCTTGATCAAATTTCTGTTGCATTTAGTCTACATAGGCCGACCAGAAGAAGTCCTCTTCATGCTGCTCAAAACCTTTTTTGCCAGCCTGTTTGCACAGCTGAGCCTTGGAAAACTCGCAATTTCACAGCTGAGTCTTGGAAAACTCGCAGGACAGCGGCAGACTGGTCGCAAACATGCATAGCTAAGCCCACACAGCAAAGCATATCACTGTGTTGATACTGTGTTTTGTAATGCATGAGCCACCTCTTTCTTGACCTGTTCAGATCCGAACCATAGAGAGAGTGTGTGAGATTCCCCACGAGGGGCCATTCTGTGATCTCATGTGGAGTGATCCAGAGGAAACAGAAACCTGGGCTATTAGCCCCAGAGGGGCAGGGTGGTTGTTTGGAGCCAGGGTCGCAGCAGAGTTCAACCAGATAAATGGGCTAGAACTGATTTGCAGAGCGCATCAGCTCGTGCAAGAAGGGCTCAAGTACATGTTTTCTCCGGTAAGCAAGGCTTTGCAGAGACATGTATTTGCGTGGTCTCCCCGGCCCGCACCATCATATTATGCGAGATGCATGCCACGAATTTGCATCATATTGCTGCACTGTTCGTTGCCTGTGCAAGCAGAGAGGTTCATAGTGTGACTCAGACATGCTCACCTTTGTAGCAGGTAGTGCCTTATGCACAGCGGCAGCTGCTGCAAAGGTGACCATTTCTGTGCTCTCTGCTTGCACAGGCAATGCCTTATCTGGTGGTGGTGTTTGTGACAAGATGTAGTCTGTGTGCAGCTGCGCACTCACGTGGTGACGCGACGGGGTGCGTCCATGATGCTCTGTTCAAGCCTTTCTGGAGGGAGCTGACTTGCCTTGCACTACTGCATGTAGGATTTGCAAGCGTTTTAAGGAGGTTTTACGCTGTTGTGATTCATGTGGTGGCTATTTGCTGCAGGAAAACTCCCTGGTCACTGTCTGGTCAGCTCCCAACTACTGCTACCGCTGCGGGAATGTTGCTTCGGTATTGTGTTTCAATGACACACTGCAAAAGGAAGTGAAGTACTTTACAGAGACCACAGAGAATGGCAATATGATGACGCCACGCAACACTGTGCCATACTTCCTGTAGTTATGTGCAGCATGCAGGGCTTCAAAGGTCACACTGTGAGCTGCTTACACTGGCGTCACATATGTATTATCAGATTGTTGCTTCTGGCAGGGCAGAGCATGTTCAGAAAAGCCTGATTTGCGTGTTTACCAAATTCCAATGCATGCAATGACAGTACTGATATTTTCATAGCATAGCGATTGAAAGGCTGCTGAGTTTCTTTGCAACTGCCAGTCTACAATGCACTCAGTCTCATCAAAGTTTGTCTCAAGCTGTCAGGCCCCACCCAACTTTTTGGCAAGGTATCACACTCATTCAATGGGTACATTTAACAATGTGGAGATGCATCCACATGTATCAGGTTTGAACATCGCTGGCACGAATGCACATCAACGTTGCAAGACCACAAGTCCAATTGATGGTCAATGGTGGCATCCTGCACACTTGCACAGTCATTCCCTCTAGCATGCAAATCCTTGACTGACTGGACCAAATTGTGTAGTGCTCCATGCGTAGCAAATATTGGAGACGATGATGTGCCTCGACACATGCGCTCCAAAGAGAAGCAGTTGCCATAAGTGCCAATTTGTTGTGATACAGTCGTGCTAAATGAACTGTTGCTGAATCATTATGACAGCAAATTTGCGCTGCAGCTGCTACTAGATTGACAGACTGCTACTACAATCACAGACTGCTATAGACATGCAAAAGTCCTATTACAACAGCCATATAAGTTTTCCAAAAATAAAGAGGGAAATAAAAATGCTGTAACTGAACCAACCGCAAGGCTAGGCTGGGGAGCAATAGTATCTGAGTCGCCTCTCTTTTACTAGAGCAGTGGCTGTACAGCATAAATCATCACATTTGCACACAGCACGCCATATACAGAAGTCACATTGGTAATCTTGAATACCCTGATGGCGCTTGCAAATCCACAGAATGTAATCACACCAAAACTTCAAGCTGGTAAGCCAGAAGCATCAGGACAATCTGAAAATTGTCCTGATGAAAATTGTATACCCAAGCTGAGTCCAGACTGAGTGTCATAACTCTGTCTCAAAGCAAAAGCAGACAAGATTGTCAGTTCTTAGCATCACATCTGGAGTCACACAGAAGCAAAAGATCCAAATCAAGAAAGGGGGCCAACTCCCAGCAGCAAGCCCCAAAAGCTTTGTGCAAAGTTGCAGTAGTATTGGCCTAAACACCAGTTGTGCATGCGCACTGATGGAATGCTATTCTGCTCAGAACAACTGTCCGACCGAGAATGCACCTTTTGTACAGATTCCAAGGAGACATGTATACGCATACCCAGTGTAAGAACAATACCAGTTTGTGGCAGAGGCTGCAGTGCAGCTAACCAGCTGGTATGGATACAATGTATGCGTGCTGTTACTTGAATCACCATTGATGAAAAACGAAGAACTGTACGTCACCACCCCAAACTGAGTAGCGCCGGCCTGTATTGATATCTGTAAGCCCATCACTGGTATGGGCAACTTGAGTAGATTGGCAGAAGCAGTGTTGGCTGTAGCATCCACAAAGCTGACTGTTGCTGGAATCACAGGAGCCACAGCTGCGGGAGTGATCACCACAGCCCGGACTTGCACCCCCACAGTACCCGTCACCGCACCATAGAAAACCGACTCCGAGTTGACAGTCAACGTATTGCTCCTATTCGTGCCCAGGCTGACGTTACCATTCGCAGCAAATGTACTTGTATTGGCAACTGTTACAGACGCCCCTGTCTCGGACGAGTTGAACAGCGTGGTGTTGGCTGTTACGGTCAGTGACCGGTTGTTACCCAGGGAGCCCAGTATGACGTTGCCTCGGGCTGTGAGGGTGCCTGCCAGCGCAATGTTGACATCTGAATTTGCTATGACTGGCGCATTGAAGGTGCTGGTAGCATTGACCACTAGCGTCTGGCTGCTGTTGGTGCCAAGCTGGGAGTTGGCAGTAGCTGTGAGCAACCCATTGACAGTCAAGGCAGCATTTGCTGTAACTGCAGCATTGAAGGTGCTGGTGGCGTAGACTAGCAGTGTCTGACCTGAACCACTGCTGGTGCCGATGACCGCGCTACTCTGTGCTGTGAACAAGCCAGCCACTGTTAGAGTCGATGCAAATGTCACAGCAGTGTTGAAGGTGCTAGTGGCATTGACCACTAGCGTCTGGCTGCTATTGGTGCCCAGCTGAGTGTTGGCAGCGGCTGTGAGCTGCCCGGCAACTGTCACAGCAGCATTGAAGGTGCTGACTGCATTGACCACTAGCGTCTGGCTGCTGCTGCTGCCTACTACTGTGTTGCCATTAGCTGTCAGCAACCCAGCAATTGTCACGGCAGCACTGAAGGTGCTGGTGGCATAGACTGTCAGTGTCTGACCTGAACCACTGCTGCTGCCGATGACTGCGCTGCTCTGTGCTGTGAACAAGCCAGCCACTGTTAGAGTGGATGCAGCGGTCACAGCAGCATTGAAGGTGCTGACTGCATTGACTACTAGCGTCTGGCTGCTGCTGCTGCCTAGCACTGTGTTGCCATTGGCTGTGAGCAGCCCAGCAACAGTCACAGCGGCATTTGCTGTGACAGCAGCGTTGAAGGTGCTGGTGGCATAGACAGTCAGCGTCTGCCCAGTTGCTGTGCTGCTGCCTAACTGAGTGTTGCCGTTGGCTGTCAGCAACCCAGCAATTGTCACAGCGGCGTTAGCTGTGACAGCAGCGTTGAAGGTGCTGACTGCATTGACCACTAGTGTCTGGCTGCTGCTGCTGCCTAGCAATGTGTTGCCATTGGCTGTGAGCAGCCCAGCAACAGTCACTGCAGCATTGAATGTACTGCCAGCATAGACAGTCAGAGTCTGTGTGGTTCCCCCACTGGTACCCAAGACTGTGCTGCCTGATGCAGTGAAGAGCCCAGCCACGCTCAGTGCACCACTGAAGGCTGAGTCAGCATACACAGCCAGGGATTGACTGCTACTGGAACTGCTGCTGCTGCCTAGCACTACGTTGCCAGTGGCTGTTAGAACGCCTGCTATGCCAACAGAGGAGGCGAAAGTGACTGGAGATGCAAAGCTTGCTGTAGCAGCGACTGTGAGGGTTTGTGTACTGCTGGTGCCGATAGCTGTGTTCCCTTGTGCTGTCAGAGCACCAGAGACTGTGAGTGCACTGACTGTGACCAGAGCATTGGCTGTGACAGGCCCAATGAAAGTGGTGGTAGCATACACTGTTAGGGAAGTGGTGCTGCCACTGATGCCTATGACTGTGGCCCCTTGTGCTGTCAGAGTGCCTGTGAACAGAGCTGTGCCACTGGCTATGATGGCAGCAGCAAAGGTGCTGGGAGCATACACTGCCAGTGTGGAAGTGCTGGAGGTGCTGCTGCTGCTGCCTAGGACTGTGCTGCCTGAGGCTGTCAGAGTGCCTGTGACTGTCAGAGAGCTGCCGGCTGTGACTGCGGCGTTGAAAGACGCAACTGCATTCACAGTCAGGGTTTGGCTGCCGCTGCTGCTGCCCAAGACTGTGTTGCCGTTCACACTGACAGGCCCTGAAATCAGCAGCAGTACCCATTCAATAGTCCATGCATAATCATACCAATGATAGCAATAATGACAATGCTAATAATCATGACAATAATTAAAACGCTTTCCAGCTTATGATGAGCTAGGTACATGCAGGACAAGTCGTGTCTCTCCAGAGCAGCTTTTCTTGTGCATCCCTGTAAGGTCCATGCATGCGAGCTTGTGATTAGGTTTGTGCACAATAGCAGCGCTCAAATCTGTTGATTTGCATGATGCATGCTATGCAGGAATAAGCAAACGTCGCATACTGTAAGCCGCTACGATGTGCAGTAAGCTGATTGCCAAGACAAGACTTCATATAGGGAGCTACTCAGGATTGTACATACTCAAGGAAAGACACCGGCACCACTCAGTATGGATGCATGAAATGAATGCATGGATGCATGCATGGATGCATAAAATGAATGCATGGATGCATGCATGCATGCGTGAATGGACCAAGAACCAAATGAATGAATGAATGAATGAGCACTCACCACGCAGCAAGCACAACTACAGCAAGAAGGCAGGCATGACTTGTTGTACAGGTCGCAGCCTATGCAATTTTCACAGCGTAACGCATGAAATGTAGTACTTTACAGTATTGGCAAAACAGTGGCAGTATAGTGGCAAACGACACATTAGCCTTGCTGAACACATTGCATCAAAGCTCACCCTGAAAGGTGGCCAAGCCAGTGACTGTCAGATTGCTATTGGCTGTGACTGAGGCGTTGAAAGATGCAACTGCATTCACGGTCAGGGTTTGGCTGCCGCTGCTGCTGCCCAGGACAGTGTTGCCGTTCACACTGACAGGCCCTGAAATCAGCAGCAGTATCCACTCAACAGTCCATGCATAATAACAATAATAGTAATAATGATAAACAATAGAAACAGCTCATGATGAGCTAGGTACATGCAGGACAAATCGTGTCTCTCCAGAGCAGCTTTTCTCGTGCATCCTTATAAGGTCCATGCATGCAAGCTTGTGATTAGGTTTGTGCACAACAGCAGCGCTCGGGTTTGTTGATTTGCGTGATGCATGGTATGCAGGAGTAAGCTATCATTGAGCACAGAAGCCTGTCCACTGTACAATAAGCTGATTGCCAAGGCAAGACCACACATAGGGAGCTACTCAGGATCGAATGCACTCAAGGAAACACACCTGCACCTTTCAGTATGCATGAATGGATGAATGAACAGTCGAGCAAGTGGATGGATGGACGGATGGATGGATGGATGGATGGACGGATGGACGGAGGGATTGATGGATAATGCATGGATGCATGGATGCATGAATGAATGAATGAATGAATGAATGAATGAATGAATGAATGAATGAATGAATGAATGAATGAATGAATGAGTGAGTGAATGCATGCATGCATGAGTGGAAAACCAATAAATGAATGAATGAGCACTCACAGTGCAATAAGCACAACTACAGCAAGAAGGCAGGCATAAGTCGCTGACAGGGTTGCAGCCTACTTGATACTCGAAACGTAATGCATGATACGCAGTACTTTACAGTGTTGGCAAAATAGTGGCAGTATAGTGGCCAAACACACGTTAATCGGGCTGAACACATTGCATCAAAGCTCACCCTGAAAGGTGGCCAAGCCAGTGCTGTCTATGATGAGCCAGTCTTGCAAAGTGCCCAAAGCGCCAGCTGATGTGGTGCTGAACCTCAGGCTGGCACCATGGTTGCCCACCCCTGTCGTGTCCTGCAGGAGAGCATAATATGCATAATATAATATATGACAAGATAAGATAAGATAAGATAAGATGAGATGATGTGATGTGATGTGATGTGATGTGATGTGATGTGATGTGATGTGATGTGATGTGATGTGATGTGATGTGATGTGATGTGATGTGATGTGATGTGATGTGATGTGATGTATGACATGATATCATGTAATATAATGTGATGTAATTTAATGTATATAGTATGCATAATATGCACACCTGACTTGCTACCACTCATTGTTGCATGCAACACAAATGCATTGCATGTCTTGATGTCTGAACGCAACCAGTGTCCCTTTGCTGATTCATCAGATCAGGCCTTGCAATCATGTCTATCCTGGCAAGTTTGTGACAAGCGTGACGATAGCATTTAGCGCCACGAGTAGTCAAGATCTGAGTGTCCTGCTACACTGCATGGCATGCAAATTTGGGCTTGCCGTATGCACATGACCGAGTTGAAGCAACTAGGGTCTGCTTCATCAGCCCTTGTGATGAATTATCATATGCTAGGCATAATTGTGTGTACACCATATGCATGCAGCATATGGACACAGGACACAGTGGCCAACAACCTTCTGTCAGCAGCTTACCGTGAAGACAGACTCTATCTGTGCACCAGTTCCATAGGTGGCACCATCCCAGCCCGTGAACAACACAGCCCCCAGTACACTTCCAGTAGTCACAGGGCCAGTACCAAGTTGGCGCTGGAAATCGAGGACAGCCGACACTGACGGCACTGTACTGCCGTCATACAGGTAAAATGGCCCTGTGAAGGTGGCAGCAGCGTTCACTATGAGCTCGTCGCTGCTGCTGTTGCCCAACACAGTGTCGCCGGCGACCGTCAAGAAGTTGTTGACACTCAGCTCGTCATCGACTTGCAGGCCGCTGGTGAAAGTGGCAGCAGCGTTCACCAGCAGCAAATCTTCGGCGGTGGTCCCCAACGTGGTGTCACTGCTGGCTGTGACGGTGGTCCCGTTGGGAAAGGTCACATCGCTCTCAAAGGCGACTGGAGACACGAACGTGGTGGTGCCAAGGATCGTCACGTAGTCTGACGTGCTACTGCCTAAGATGGCGTCGCCACTGACGTTCAGCAAGCCTGTCGCCGTCAGCGTCCCTGTGACCGTCACTGCAGTTGCTGTCACAGGCGCTGTTGCTGTGACAGCAGCATCGAGGTTTGTTGCTGCGTTGATGGTGACTGTCTGGCTGCTGTTGGTGCCTAAAACTGTGTTGCCACTGACAGTCAGAGATGTGGCTGACACTGCTGCTGCTGTTATGGGGCCTGTTGCAGTGACAGCAGCATTGACAGTGGTGGGTGAGTTGATGATGACTGTCTGATTGCCACTGGTGCTGCCCAGCACTGTGTTGCCAGAGGCTGTAAAGCTCCCGGTGACAGTAACTGGACCAGATGCGCTGATGGCTGCTGTTGAGGTAACAGCCGCACTCACAGTTGTTGGCGAGATGATGCTCACTGTCTGGCTGCTGCTGCTGCTGCCCAGCACTGTGTTGCCTGAAGCTGTAAAGGTGCCAGTGACTGTGACAGAACCTGAAGCAGTGATGGGTGCTGTCGCAGTTACAGCCGCACTGACAGTTGTTGGCGAAATGATGCTCACTGTCTGGCTGCTGCTGCTGCTGCCCAGCACTGTGTTGCCTGAAGCTGTAAAGCTGCCAGTGACTGTGACAGAGCCTGAAGCAGTGATGGGTGCTGTCGCAGTTACAGCCGCACTCACAGTTGTTGGTGAAATGATGCTCACTGTCTGGCTGCTGCTGCTGCTGCCCAGCACTGTGTTGCCTGAAGCTGTAAAGGTGCCAGTGACTGTGACAGAACCTGAAGCAGTGATG